>Ga0306926_10003514_pt1 | contig 16241 bp, 12 predicted proteins | sample flu12Cox44000178_FD_203759 | JGI IMG/M metagenome (GOLD analysis project Ga0306926, IMG submission 203759) | Lab enrichment of tropical soil microbial communities from Luquillo Experimental Forest, Puerto Rico - flux8day.12C.oxic.44.000.178 (v2)... | ecosystem: Environmental > Terrestrial >... | reverse complement strand
CGACAACTACGCCACCCACAAGCACGCCAGGGTTCGCGCCTGGCTCGACCGGCACCCCCGCTTTGTCTTCCATTACACCCCGACCTCGGCCTCTTGGCTCAATGCGGTCGAAGGCTTCTTCGCCAAATTGACCAAACGCCGCCTCAAACGCGGTGCCTTCTGCTCGATTGTCGATCTCCAGGCCGCCATCAACCGCTTCCTGAAGGAAACCAACGATCACCCCAAACCCTTCGTGTGGACCGCCGATCCCGATAAAATCATCGCCGCCGTCAAACGTGGGTACCAAACGTTAGATTTGATCCATCAGCGACTAAAGCTGGGCGCCGAGCGGTACGCTGGCGGTTGGGAAATTCACTGCAGCGCCCGATCCCACCTACCTGCCTGACATGCGGCAAGGCGCTTCCCGAAAGGCGACGGAAATTTTGCAGCGCGCAGTGTGTGCGGGAGTACCACGGACCAGTACATGCCGGCATGATCGCCATCGCGCGGGCGCGGGCGCTGCGCGCCGAACGCGGCGAGAAGGTGAAGCAGAGCCCATCTCGGATAAGAGCAACTAGTGTGAGCGACTGGCGGCGCCTGCCGGGCTGGAGCAAAGCCCGGGACACGGAAATGCAAAGGTGGTTTTCTGCCGAGCTGCAACCGTGGATGAACGATATTCGCTCCGCTGACATTCGCCGCACCCTCGATTGCTCGAAGAGCTACAGCGTCGAGATCAAGCACGGGAAAAGGTTTCCTCACCCTCGTTTGATGCGTCCGCTTGCAGCTCTTGCGGGCGTCGAATACCCCGAGCGCTTTCCGTGATCGCGTCTCGCGTTCGTTCGGTTTCGTTTAGCGCCAAAAGTGCTCCGACCGCTAATGCATCGCTCCGGCGTCGGATGGTGAGGTGAAAAAAAATTCCGGGTGTTAAGTGCTTCACACATCGAGGCTTCCCCGCAGCCGTATGATAGGCGATCTTCCCAAGAACGCGACCGCAGTGCCGCGAGTTTCCAGTGGTGGGGGAATGCAGGTATGAGCGACATCTGGGCGTTCATTCGAAAACCGAGCACCCAGAAAGTTTTGACCTGGCTGGGTGGTGGCGGAGCGGTTGCTGCCGCCGGCATTTGGGCAGTGGTGACATATATTTGGCCCGCTCATGAAGCGCCTAAGGTAGTTTGCGGGCAGCAGGGTGGTATCGCGGCCGGCCGCGACGCATCAGGTAACACGGTGAACTATAGTGGCGCCCTTCCGGCCGGCGGTGGGACCGTGACATGCGCCGATACCACCAAGAAGCAGCAGCCTTTGCCGCTGCGGCGCTGATCGCGGCGCTTGTAGCCGGAGATGCGATCGCAGCCGACAGCTCAGTCAGTGCGAATACGTGCAGCGTTGCCGCCGGCCGTGATGCCAGCAACAACACGCTCACCTGTAATTTTGGTCTCACGCCCGAGCAATTGCGGGAGGTAACAAAGGCGGCGGTCGAAGGTGCGACCGAGCCTCTGATCGGCAGGATCGGCGATATCAGCAAGCGTCTCGGGATAACCGAGGAGGCGGCCAAGACGCTGCTGCGCATCGTCGGGGAACAGTCGGACGTACCGGATGAGCGGCTGGCCGAGGCGCTGATCAAAGTCGCCAATGACTACAAACGGCTGCAGACGCAAGTCGCGGCGCTCAACCCCGACAATCTTGCAGCGCGCGATCTTGTCGACCGCGCCAAGTCGGAGATCACCGCCGGTCGCTTCGCCGCCGCTCATCAACTTCTATCGGAGGCGCGGTAGGCGCAGATTGCGGCGGCGCAACAGGCAACCAAGCTAGCGGAGCAAGCGCAGGCCGCGAGGGATGCGCAACTGGTCGGGGCGGCAGCCTCGGCTGCGGCCGAGGGCGATCTGGCGATGACGGAGTTGCATTACGGGCAGGCTGCCGATTTCTTCAAGCAGGCAGCGGAATTGGTTCCGGCCGGGAACCCGAACGAGACGGCGAAATATCTTCAAAGTGAGGCCAAAGCTCTCTATCGCGAGGGCGACGAGCGGGGTGACAACGCTGCCCTGAGACAGTCCCTCGAAATTTGGCATCTCGTTCTACAACAGCGCCCGCGCGAGCGGGTGCCGCCCGACTGGGCGGCGGCCCAAATCGCGCTCGGCAACGCGCTGGAGGCGCTCGGCGAGCGGGAGAGCGGGACGGCGAGCCTGCAACAGGCGGTCGCGGCCTATCAGGCGGCTTCGCAAGAATACACGCGGGGGCGGGCGCCGCTCGACTGGGCGGCAACCCAGTTCGGCCTCGGGGCTGCGCTGGGGTTGCTCGGCGAGCGGGAGAGCGGGACGGCGCGGCTGGAGGCGGCCGTCGCCGCCTTCCGCGCGGCGCTGGAGGAAAATACCCGCGAGCGGGTGCCGCTCGACTGGGCGCAGACCCAGAACAATCTCGGGCTCGCGCTGAAGACGCTCGGCGACCGGGAGAGCGGCACGGCGCGTCTGGAGGAGGCGGTGGCGGTCTATCGCGCGGCGCTAGAGGAACAGACCCGCGATCGGGTGCCACTCGACTGGGCGAGGACGCAACTCAATCTCGGCAACGCGCTGGAGGTGCTCGGCGAGCGCGAGAGCGGGACGGCGCGGCTGCAGGAGGCCGTCGCCGCCTTCCGCGCCGCGCTGCAGGAACACACGCGCGAGCGGGTGCCGCTCGAATGGGCGGGAACGCAGAACAATCTCGGCAGCGCGCTAGCGAGGCTCGGGGAGCGGGAGAGCGGGACGGCGAGCCTGCAACAGGCGGTCGCCGCCTTCCGCGCCGCGCTGCAGGAACACACGCGCGAGCGGGTGCCGCTCGAATAGGCGCAGACCCAGAACAATCTCGGGGTCGCGCTGGAGACGCTCGGCGAGCGGGAGAGCGGGACGGAGCGGCTGGAGGAGGCGGTCGCGGCCTACCGCGCGGCCTTGGAAGAGAGGAGCCGCGATCGCGTGCCGCTCGACTGGGCGGCGACGCAGAACAACCTCGGCACTGCGCTTTTTAGGCTTGGCGAGCGGGAGAGCGGCACGGCGCGTCTGGAGGAGGCGGTGGCGGCCTATCGCGCGGCGCTGGAGGAACAGACCCGCGATCGGGTGCCGCTCGCCTGGGCGACGACGCGGAACAACCTCAGCGCCGCGCTGAAGGCGCTTGGCGAGCGGGAGAGCGGGACGGCGCATCTCGGGGAGGCAGTGGCGGCATACCGCGCGACGCTGGAGGAACAGACCCGCGATCGGGTGCCCCTCGCCTGGGCGGCGGCACAGCACAACCTGGGCGGCGCGCTTCTGACACTCGGAGAACGCGAGAGCGGCACGGCACATCTGGAGGAGGCGATTACAGCCTACCGTGCTGCGCTGCAGGAACGGACGCGCGATCGGGTGCCGCTCGCCTGGGCGGCGACGCAGCTCGGTCTCGGCAATGCGTTCGAGAGACTTGCCGAGCGGGAGAGCGGGACAGCGCGGCTCGAAGAGGCGGTCGGCGCCTACCACGCGGCCTTGCAGGAATGGAGCCGCGATCGCGTGCCGCTGCAATGGGCGGCGACGCAGAACAATCTTGGCAACGCGCTGGAGACGCTTGGCGAACGGGAGAGCAGGACGGCGCGGCTCGATGAGGCGGTCGCCGCCTACCGCGCGGCGCTGGAGGAATACACGCGCAAGCGGGTGCCGCTGCAATGGGCGATGACCCAGAACAACCTCGGCTACGCGCTGGCGACACTGGGCCAGCGGGAGAGCGGACGGCGCGGCTCGAAGAGGCGGTTGCAGCCTACCGAGGCGGCGCTAGAGGAACGGACGCGCGAGCAGGGTGCCGCTCGCCTGGGCGCTGACCCAGAACAATCTCGGCAACGCCTTGCGGATACTGGGCGAGCGGGAGAGCGGGACGGCGCGGCTGGAGGAGGCGGTCGCCGCCTACCGCGCGGCGCTGGAGGAATGGACGCGCGAGCGGGCGCCGCTCGACTGGGCAGGGACCCAGAACAACCTCGGCGACGCGCTCCGGGCGCTGGGTGAGCGGGAGAGCGGGACGACGCCGCTGGAGGAGGCGGTCGTCGCCTTTGACAAGTACCTAACCGTTACCGAGGTGGCTTGGCCGCAAACCTGGGTGCAGCAAGTGCGCTCGCATCGAGACAAGACGCGAGCGGAAATCGCTCAACGATGGGCCACGAAATAGCATGTTTCCAAAATTCAACAAGTCTCGAAGCGATCCTGTTCGACTGTCGGACGTGACATGCGCCGATACTACCGCAAAGAAATAGCAGCCTTTACTGCTGCGGTGCTGATCGCTGCGCTTGTAGCGGGGAATTCGATCGCAGCCGACAGCTCGGTCAGTGCGAATACGTGCAGCGTTTCTGCCGGCCGGGATGCCAGCAACAACACGCTGACCTGCAATTTTGGTCTCACGCCAGAGCAATTGCGCGAGGTGACAAAGGCGGCGGTCGAAGGTGCAACCGAGCCTCTAATCGGCGGGATCGGCGATATCAGCAAGCGTCTCGGCATAACCGAGGAGGCAGCCAAGACGCTGCTGTGCATCGTCGGGGAACAGTCGGACTTGCCGGATGAGCGGCTGGCTGAGGCGCTGACCAAAGTCGCCAATGACTACAAACGGCTGCAGGCCCAAGTCGCGGCGCTGAACCCGGACAATCCTGCAGCGCGCAATCTTGTCGATCGCGCTAGGTCGGAGATCGCCGCCGGTCACTTCGCAGCCGCTCATCAACTTCTGTCGGAGGCGCGGCAAGCGCAGATTGCAGCGGCGCAGGAGGCGAACAAGCTGGCCGCGCAAGCGCAGGCCGCGAGGGATGCGCAACTGCTCGGAGCGGCCGCCTCGGCTGCGGCCGAGGGCGATCTGGCGATGACCGAGCTGCATTACGCGCAGGTTGCGGATTTGTTCAAGCAAGCAGCGGAATTAGTACCGGCCGGGCACCCCGACAGACAGGAAATTATCTTCAGGGTCAAGCTATCGCGCTTTATCGGCAGGGCGACGAGCGAGGCGACAACGCTCCCCTCCGACAATCGATCGAAATTTGGCATCTCGTTCTCCAAGAGCGGCCCCTCGCGCGGGTGCCGCTCGACTGGGCGGCGACACAGCACAACCTCGGCCTCGCGCTCTTTAGGCTTGGCGAGCGAGAGAGCGGGAGGGGGCGGCTGGAGGAGACGGTCGCCGCCTTCCGCGCGGCGCTGGAGGAACGGACACGCGAGCGGGTGCCGCTCGAGCGGGCGATGACCCAAAACAACCTCGGCCTCGCGCTCTTTAGGCTTGGCGAGCGAGAGAGCGGCACGACGCGGCTGGAGGAGGCCGTCGTGGCCTACCGTGCGGCACTGGACGAACGGACACGCGAGCGGGTGCCGCTCGACTGGGCGGTGACCCAAAACAACCTCGGCCTCGCGCTGGCGAGGCTTGGCGATCGGGAGAGCGGGAGGGCGCGGCTGGAGGAGGCGGTCGCCGCCTTCCGCACAGCGCTGGAGGAGTGGCCGCGCGAGCGAGTGCCGCTCAACCGGGCGGCAACCCAGAACAACCTTGGTATCACGCTCTTTAGGCTTGGCGAGCGCGAGAGCGGCACGGCGCATCTAACGGAGGCGGTCGCGGCTTATCGCGCGCCGCTGGAGGAACGGAGCGCGAGCGAGTGCCGCTCGACTGGGCGATTACCCAGAACAACCTGGGCGTCGCGCTCTTTAGGCTTGGCGAGCGGGAGAGCGGGACGGCGCGGTTGGAGGAGGCGGTCGCGGCTTTCCGTGCGGCGCTGGAGGAACAGACGCAAGATCGGGTGCCACTGCAATGGGCGATGAACCAGAACGACCTCGGCCTCGCGCTCGTTAAGCTAGGCGAGCGGGAGAGCGGGACGGCGCGGCTGGAGGAGGCGGTCGCGGTTTACCGTGCGGCGCTGGAGGAACGTACGCGCGAGCGGGTGCCGCTCGAGTGGGCGATGACCCAAAACAACCTCGGCCTCGCGCTCTTTAGGCTTGGCGAGCGAGAGAGCGGGACGGCGCAGCTGGACGAGGCGGTCACCGCCTTCCGCGCGGCTCTGGAGGAGTGGACGCGCGAGCGGGTGCCGTTAGACTGGGCGGCGACCCAGAACAACCTCGGCAACACACTGTTTAGGCTGGGCGAGCGGGAGAGCGGGAGAGAGCGGCTGGAGGAGGCGGTCGCCGCCTTCCGTGCGGCGCTGGAAGAGTGGACGCGCGAGCGGGTGCCACTCGACTGGGCAGGAACGCAGAACAATCTCGGGAACGCACTCTTTAGGCTGGGCGAGCGGGAGATCGGGACGGCGCATCTGAGGGAGGCGGTCGCCGCCTACCGTGCGGCGTTGGAGGAACGGACGCGTGATCGGGTGCCGCTCGATTGGGCGATGTCCCAGAACAACCTCGGCCTCGCGCTGGCGACGCTGGGTAAGCGGGAGAGCGAGACGGGGCGGCTGGAGGAGGCGGTCGCCGCCTACCGTGCGGCGCTGCAGGAATACACCCGCGAGCGGGTCCCGCTCGACTGGGCGCTGACCCAGAACAATCTCGGCAACGCGCTGGAGACGCTCGGCGAGCGGGAGAGCCGGAGGGGACAATTTAAAGAGGCGGCGGCGACTTCTGCAGAACGGGTCGAGATTTGTCGACGGCTTTATGCCTCTGCCGGTAGCAATGACAATAAATCCCGGCTCGCCGGTGCTTTGGGATCGCTCTCATTCGTCCTCCTTTTAAACCACCGTGCTGGGGATGCTCTCGCTGCGGCGCAAGAACCACTGTCGCTTGACCCGGCCGCCCTTTGGGTCGAAACCAACCGTGCGCACGCGTTATTGTTCCTCGGCCGACGTGAAGAGGCCAAGGCCGTTTATGTCGAATACAGAGATCTTCTGATCTTTGAGAACAAGACGTTTGCACAAGCAGTGATAGAAGATTCGCAGAGTTCCGCAAACATGGGATCGACAAGCCGGAGATGAAGGACATCGACGCCCTGCTTTCGCCCACACAGGAGAACCGCTAGTCGAGAAAAGGCCCGGCGGCTGAGCGCCAGCACCTACCGGGAGGACCCTCGACGCACAACTTGAGAAGACACCGTCACACTAGCGAGCTGTCTGTAGGAACCGGTCGCGCATCGGTCAGACAGCCTATACTGGAACGGTACCGAGGGATTTACTTGAGAACGGTGGAGTTTATTAGTAATACTACGAATTAGTTGTTAGTTACTTACCATCGAGTTTGGCCAGCCCTCACGCGCGGCGCGCGCGGCAGCCGGCGCGATTTCTACTTTTTGGAGACCAGAACACATTTTTTGATCTTCCGGTGGAGGTCCCCCCCTAGACGACCGAATAGGGAAATAAATCGGTCGAACAGGGAGTTAATTCCCCTGATCAGCGAATTTAATCGGCCGATCAAGGAGACGTCTCGTTTATGAGTCCTACCCGCTAGCGTTTATACGGACCGCGCCGCGGTCCTCCAACGATCAGGCCGTGTAGTCAAATAACGGGGGAAAAGTGTGCCTTGGTGCGCGCGAACCACAGTTCAGTGCTCCGGTCCCGTCATCCGCCCGCTCCTACCGCCTTTTGCCGATGCCACACGCAATTTGCCATTGCCCACCCCGCTCAAGGGCGCAATCCTCGGTTCAAACTCGCAGGTATTTGGCAAATGTCGGCTAAGGCTTCGTGATCGAGACGAGAGACAGCATCGGTGGCGTCCTTGAAACGGATAGTCCCTCCGCCGGTGAGAGGCCGAGAGGCCCTATCGGCCACGGCGACCTTTGCCGCAGGAGTGGTCGCGACCCCGTCCGTCTCCTCCGCCCAGGCTATTGGCGGTAGCTGAAACGGCCCGGGGGGCGCAGCACCTCTTGCCGGTGTGAACAACCGCCGCGCTGACGAAGGCGGAAGCGGTAGCAGCGGGATAGGAGGGAGAATGGGCGCGACCAAGATAATGGTGATTCGGCACGCCGAGAAGCCGGGCGGGTATAACGGTGCGCAGTATGCTGGGGTGAACAATCTTGGCACCGTGGCCGGCAACGACGGCGCGAAACATCTGGTGACCCTCGGTTGGGAGCGCGCCGGTGCCCTGGTCACGCTGTTTGCGGCGCCTTGGGGACCGAAGACTTCTTCCCTGGCGACCCCACAATTCCTGTTTGCCTCCGACCCGATCGCCAAACATGACGATGATACTAGCGACGAAGGGCCGAGTCAGCGGCCCTATGAGACCCTGACCGCGCTGGCAGCGAAGCTGAGCCTGTCCATTGACACCAATCACGGCAAGAACCACTACGCCAAGATGGTGACGTCGGCGCCAGCGTGCGATGGAGCGGTGCTGATCGCCTGGCAGCATGAGGACATCCCGTTGACGACGAAGACGGGCGGGGCGGGGATCAGCCAGGAAATCCTGACGCAGACCGGAACCACGGGGACGTTCAATATCCCAACGAGTTGGCCGACCGGTCCGGCAGGTGCGCGCTACGATTTGGTGTTCGTATTCGATCGACCGAGCGGCAACGGGCCGATGACTGGTTTCACGCTGTTGGCTCAGCAATTGCCAGCAGGCGACCTTCCCTAACATCCGAGAGGACAGGCGGGCACGACGAGGTCAACCTCGATGCGGTCGAGCGGATCGTGATTTAAGCGCCGCCAAGTGTCCCCACCGTCAAGGCTGCGGAAGACGCCATCGATTTCGACCCCTGCCCAAACCATACGATGATGCGATAGATCCCGGCCGGGCGCGTGCCGGCAAAGAGAATATCGGGATCAACCGGTCGATGGTCAGCGACCAGATGGTTGGCAACGCCCCATTGGTGCTGGTGCGCTCCCACCACGCCCTTCGATCGCGGCTCACGAACAAGCCCGTATCGCCACCTGCGAAAACGGTATGCGCCTCCTTGGGATGGGCGACCAACGCCTGTATGCCAATTCGGCAATCCAATAGTCTCCTCTGAGCGGCCCTCCGGACTGTAGCGCCTGCAAAGCGCCGATTGCGAATTTTTTGTTCGCGCGCAATCGGCTTGTTGCGGAGGATGCGACAGGAGGCCGGCCACGGGCCGAAGACCTGGCTTTCGCAAGTTCGATTCAAGACCTGCCCATAGTCGCTCGATCGCATTCGCGTACCCATACGTCGTGGTCCAGCGACAAGGCGCCCCGGCCCAGTCTGACGCGCATACCACCGAGGGTCGACCCGGCGAAGTCAAGTTAACGCTAACGGGCGCCGGAAAGCGCGGTTGGTGCCGTGTCAGGCCTTCCCTCACTCCGTGCCGCTACCACTAAGTTTGGTCCCGCTTCGGTCCGCCCGGCACCGTCCGCTCCTTTGTCATCGGTCTCTTTCCCCTGGTCTTTGCGAAGATTGGTCAACGCATCCTGCATGCGCTGGGTCCAACCGCTGAGTTCGGTCGCCAACACCTTTTCGGTGTTCTCGACTAAGGCGTCGACATTCGATGGATCCCCTTGCTCGTCGGGTTGCAGAGCCGTCCACCAGCCCTTGATGTTTTCGAGATCGATCGCAGTCTGGTTATAGTTTGTCAGCGTCGAATCCACTCCGCGATAGCTCAAATAGGTTGCCAGCGACCCGGCGATGGCGGTGGTCAGCGCCACCCATAAGTCGAAACCAATCGCGGCCAGCAGAGTGCCCAGTCCGCCGACGCCGAGGATCCCCCACTGCAGCCGTTCCAGCAGGGTGTCGAGCCCGACGGCCTTTTTGCGGAAAAACTTTAGCTGATCCTCGAGCCGCACATTGATGTAACGGTCGGGAGGCAGCGGGCTCATGCCGTCGTCGCCTTCCCCGGTAGCGTATTGCGGCGGGATCGGGCCGCTATAGATCGGCAGTGCCATCGTGTTCGCCTCGCTGCGGGCCAGGCGTCTGGTCACATCCTCGATCGCCTTCGCCAAATCCTTTTCGCGTGTGGCTTCGTCGCGATACGGCCCGGCGCCCGTGCGGAATTGAAAGATCTCGCGCTTGATCGCCTCTGCCGCCTGGCGTGTTAGAATCCAGCGATTGCCGTGATGGAACCGGTTGGTCCAACCGATAAGGACCGACAGGACGATCGGCGCAATGATGACAAGATAGTGCAAAGGCGCCCCGCAGTCGAATTTCTGGCCTAAGAGTGGTATTGGACATCGATCCGCAACCGCTTGGTGAAGCACGACTGCGGCGGTCACGCCAATGGACACCGCGAGGATCAGGCCCTGCATTTGGCGGAAGAATTTTTGCTGGCCGACGGCCGCGAGGTCGAGCGCCCCGAACCGGAGCCAGGCCTGTCGCAACGTGCTCTCTCCGCCGAGCTCCCGACCGATCCGGCGTGCCAGGACTGCGGGCGGGTCACCGATCGGAAAGGCGTGAAGGTCGCCATCGGCAAGGATTTCAGCGATTACCGGATCGTCGTCTTTGGCGACCTTGCTCTTCCATTGCGCCAGCAGCTCATCGGCGGCACCCTTGCTCCCCTCGATGATCAAAACGCGCCAATGCCGGCGCACCGCGTGCAGGATCTCGGTCAACGTCACCTGCCCGCCGCCGATCATGATTACGATCACCGGCCGTTTTTCGGCGATCGCCTGGGCCAGATCGAACATCACCGGAGTCTCGGCGCCCCACGCCTCGCCCTGCGTCAGGACAAAGTGCGTGTGATTCGGGGCGAGCGCGACGCGACCATCAGCCGGTTCGGCGGGCGAAATATCCGGGCACTGAACCAGCGCCTCCGGGGCCACCCCGATCAGGGTCAGCGGCTCGGCCATGGCGCCGGCAGTGCGCCCCATTAGCGCCATCACCCCGGCATCAGTGCCGCCATCAATACAAACAGCGCCGGCCGTCTGACCCGCTCGGATCAGGCCGCGTCCGATCAGCTGGGTCAGCTTTGGCACGATGGCTGGGTCAAGCGGGTCCGCGCCGCCACTGATCACAACGACCGGAGCCGGTGCCGCGATGCCGAGCGCGGCGCGTACAGAGGCGATGTCATGGTCGGCCTGCCGGACAATCATCGGAGAGCTTTTCGGGATCATGGCGGTATCCATCCGTGACCACTCCTTTCTGCGATAGTTCTCAACCTGGCGTTGAAACCGGTCACCGGCACAGCGACACTCCGTAGCGCTTGCAGCGAGTGCCGCCAATAATTAACCATATCGGCCGAACCGAATGTGACCTGGTTCACACTCATGTCGATTTTTCGGCCGCACGTCCTTACCAAAATCCCAGATTTCGTGAGGGCCACGCGTCCGCGACGCGATGGCAGGGCAGGATCCGCGGGGTCGGCGCCCGCGGGTCGACGAACTCGGCATGCCAGCGCGGTTCGGGCGGTCGCCATCTTATAGGACGGAGTTACCCTGATCGCGCCGGATTTTCTGATTGCGGAGGTATGCAATGCGGCATGGGGCTCCAACCGCATCAGCCAGGCTCAGCTGGGTGAGATAACCGCCAATCTGCCGCATTTCTTTGACGCGCTCGTAAGTGCGACCGTATTGGCGCTTCGCGCCGTGGCTATTGCCGGTCAGCTCGACCATCCGGTTTACGATTGTCTCTATTTAGCTCTCGCCGAGGCGGAGCAGGCTGATTTCGTGACCGCCGATACGCGGTTGGTCGGCGAGGTGCAGGCTACCTCATGGGAGCAGCGGACGGTCAGCCTATCACAATATGACCTCAGCGATGGTTTAGAACGCCGGGTCCGTTCCCATCCCCTCCGCAGAGAGCAGCGGAGGGGATGGGGGCTCGAGCGCCGCGACGCGCTTCTGCTATTCTCGCCCGAGGAGCCGCAGATCCACGACAGCGTGCGCGAGTTCGCGACGAGATCACGCCGCGCGCCGAGCATTACGACCGCTCGCCCGAGTTCCCCTGGCACGATGCCGCGTCGAACGGGTGATGCACGACGCAGAGAACCCAGATCTGGGAAGGGACGAACTGAACCCGCCAACCGATCATTGGTCGCAACTTTATCGTCAAACGATGAACGACCGAACAGGCTATTTCGCGCTCTGCGAGGCGAGCTCGTCGCAAAGCGCGGCATCGGCGCGCGGCGCAGGGAGCGCCTCCTGATCCGAATCGACCCTGAGGTCGAGCGCCATCAGGGCCTCGTCGTAATAGCGTCCGTCCTGTTTTAGGGAGTTCTTTTCGACGCCGTATTCGACAAACCCGAGACAGGCATAGAGCCGACGCGCTCGATCATTGCCGCTGACGACCGAGAGTTGGATCACTTCGACATGGTCGCGCGCATAGTCGATGACGGCTTCGATCAATTTCCGCCCGACACCCGCATTTCTACTATCGGGCCGTACGTACATTCCCCAGAGCAGGCCCTTGTGTCTCTCCTTTTCGCCTTCACGGATAACAAATCCGGCGATTCCTAATAAATCCGTCGACCGTAAGGCACCAAAGACTTGGGAGTTCCGGAGTCTGTCGCAGAACCACACCAAAGGCTGAGCGTTTTCCCTGACGAACGTGCTGCCAAAGGCTTCCGGACTGTCTCTGAGCCCGGCGAGCCGGATTTCGCGGTATGCAGCGGCGTCGGCCGATGTCAGCCGACGGATCTCTATGCGGGCGGCGTTCAAAATGTGACCTCTCCAGTAAGCGACCGGTAGTTGCAAATGTCTAAAGATACTACCGGCCTGTGGCATTTTTATGCCTGACGCAGGCGCCGCGAGGGTGAACCCGGATCGGTTGTAGCAAAATCGTGTCAGCGGAACTATGGGCGAATTTCTCTCGTTATCGGTCCGTTCACGAATCGGCCTTAATCGGGCCGTTGTCGGTCCGAGTGAAAACCGACTTTGGATGTACGCCATGCCTCGCCTGCTCAGCCTGACGATTCTGACCATACTAATAGCGACCCCGACACTGGCGCAGCAGGCCCCGCCGGGTCGGGTCGGCCGAGTGAGTTTCGTCTCGGGCAATCTTGCCTTCCATACAGCCGGGCAAACCGAATGGTCGGCGGCTGCGGTCAATTACCCGGTAGCGACCGGGGCGTCATTGTGGACCGATGCCGAGGCCCGAGCGGAGATCCGAATCGCGCCGGACACGATCGATATCGCCAGCGGCACGGAACTCGACGTCGTCGAGCTGAACGAACGAGTCACTCGGTTCAGCGTTCCGCAAGGGCGCATCATCCTCCATCTGCGCGGTCTCGATCAGGGCCAGAGCGCTGAGATTGACATCCCGCGCGGCGCCATCCAGCTGCAGCAGCCGGGGTATTACGACGTCGATGCCGGGGCCCAGGATCAACCTGCGCGCGTCGCGGTATTCGACGGCAGCGCACGGTTTGTCGGTAACGGCGCCGATATTGTCGTCAAGGCGGGCGATGTCGCGATGCTGAATGGGACTAGCTCAGTCGCCGCGACCATAGAGCCGGCGGTTGCCGATGCCTTTGTCGAATGGTGCCGGTCGCGCGACTATGACGAGAAGCGCCTCGCCGCGCCCTACCACGTCTCGCCCAGTATGACGGGCTACGTCGAACTTGATGAACACGGCCGTTGGGACACTGCACCCGCCTACGGCGAGGTGTGGTATCCGAATGTCCCGGCGGGATGGGTACCGTATACCAATGGCCGGTGGGTCTGGGTCGCGCCGTGGGGCTGGACCTGGGTGGATGCCGAGCCCTGGGGTTTCGCGCCCTGCCATTACGGGCGCTGGGCAATGGTTGGAGACAGCTGGGGCTGGGTTCCGGGCGCCTTTGAGCCATCCCCGGTTTACGCGCCGGCGCTCGTCGCGTTTCTCGGCGGCCCGGGCGTCGGGTTGTTCGCGCCCGGGGCGGTCGGGCCGCAGGTCGGCTGGTTCCCGCTCGCGCCAGGCGAAGCCTATTGGCCGAGCTACACGGCCGACGCGAGCTACGTTCGTAGACTTAACCAAGCCAACGTCGGGAATATCGATAGCACCCAGATGATGCGGAACGTGATGCTGCCCGCGCAGATCACTGACGCGCGGTTTGCCAACCGCCGGTTCGCCACCATCGTTCCCCAGCATGTCTTCGCCGGTGCCGCCAATGTCAGCGCGTCAGCACCCCACCTAACAGCAGCAGCGCTGGAGCATGCGGCGGTCACGATGCGGCCCCCGCAGGTCACACCGCCGCCGGCGCACAGCCTGCCTGGTCCGGTCGCAACGGGGGTGCTACGGCCGCAGGGTCCCGTCGTCGGAACGCCAAGCGAGCGCGCCGGCAGGGTCGGGTTGACCGCGCCTTCCAAAGCCGCGGCGCTGGCGCCTTCTCCGGGAACATCCTCACCGACGCAGGCGGTCCATCCGCCTGCTCCGGCGTTCCAGCCGCACCCACAGCCACCACAGCCCGTGCAAGCATTTCATCCGCCGGCCGCGGCGGTCCATTCGCCGGCTCAGACGCCGCCGCCGGCGCAAGCATTCCATCCGCCGGCTCCGGCGGTCCATCCGCAGGCGCAGGCACCGCCTCCCGTGCATGCAGTTCACTTGCCGGCCGCGGCGGTCCATCCCCCGGCCCCGGCCCCGGCTCCGCAGCCGGCTCAGGCATCCCACCCCCCAGTCGCAGCGGTCCATCCGCCAGCCCCGGCACCCCACCAGCGAGCACAGGTACCACAGCCGGCTCAAGCATCCCATCCGCCGGCGCCGGCCTTCCACCCTCCGTCTCAACCGGCGCAGCAGGTGGCGCATGCGCCACCTGCGGTCAAGGGCGGCGGTGCAGCGCCGCAAGCCATCAAGGGCGGCGGCTCTGCGCCGGCTCGAGAAGGGAAGGGCGACAAGCGCGATTAGCGTTGCGCAACGCGGACGGGGTACCGAGCCGCTCCTTGCCGCGACGATCCTCCGTCATCGCGCTGGTGAACGACCCAAGCGGTCCGCGCGACCGGATACCGATATTGGATCATATGACGCCGATGGAGCGCGATAAGCCCCAGCGGCCGGCCGTCTTCGCCGGCGAAGAACATCGGGTCCGACCCGGTTTCGTTCAGTTGCCGCAGGCGCTCGGCGGCAGCCTAGGATGATACTTCATACCCGAGCTCGCTTAAGGGCGCTGACCGAGGCGGCATCCTCGGGCGTGCAAGGCCCAACCTCGATCACGGGCTGGCTCCGATGCCGAGCAGCTCTCCGATACGCTCGGCCGCCTTGAGGCCAGAGCCGGTCAGCACCACCACCGTCGTTTGATCCGGTCCGATGGTACCGTCGCGCAGCAGCCGAGTTAATGCCGCGCCAGCGGTGGCGGCGGTCGGCTCGACGAAAAACCCGAGCCGGCCGAGCGCGGCGAGGGCCGGGGCAATGTCTTCTTCAGCAACCGCGATGACACCGCCCTCCGAACGGCGCAACGCCCGCAACACCTCGGTGACCCGCACCGGCTTCGGGGCGGCGATCCCTTCGGCCACCGTAGGAGCGGTTGCGAACGGCACAACCCGGTCTCCGCCAGCCGCCCAAGCGGCGGCGAACGCCGCGCAATTTGCCGCTTGGACGGCGAAGAGCCGCGGCCGGGTCGTGATCTCGCCAGTCCTCTCGAGCTCGTCGAACCCACGCTCGAGACCCAAGATGTTGCTGCCGTAGCCGGTCGGGACGAGGATGTTGTCGGGCACGCGAAAGCCGAGCTGCTCCCACAGCTCGAAGGCAAGGGTCTTGGTGCCCTCGATAAAGTGGGGCTGCCAGTTGTGGCTGGCATAAAAACTTTCCCCCGCTGCTGCGAGCGCCGCCTCGCTCACCGCCTGCCGGGTGCCGGGGATTGCCCGCATATCGGCTCCCGAAGCGGCGATCTGCACCAGCTTGCCGCGCGCCGCCGCGGCCGGAATGTAGATGCGGCACGGAATGCTCGCGGCCGCGGCGTAGGTCGCGATTGAAGCACCTGCATTTCCGGAGGAATCTTCGTGGATTGCGCCGACGCGGACTTCCAGCAGATAGTTTATCATGACCGCCGTGCCGCGATCCTTGAACGAGCCGGTCGGCATCTGTGATTCAAGCTTGAAGGAAACCTCCACCCCCTGCCAGTCACTCCGGACGAGCGGGGTCCAGCCCTCACCGAGCGAGACGCGCGGCGGACTGCGCAGCGCTAGCGCCGCAGCGTAGCGCCACAACGAAGCCTCACCGAGCGCGATGTCATCGCGCGCCAACCCCCGCCCGGGCGCCAAATTGAGATGGCTCCCGCAATCGCAGCGCCACAACGGCCGGTCGGCCGCGTAGCTACGCCGGCAGGCAGGGCATTGGTAAGTGGCAATCGCCGTCGTCGTCATGACGTGCCTCCGAGGGCGCAGATCGAGGTCAGCTGATAGGGTACCATCGCTCTAATGCGAAATTGGCTGATCTTGGTGTCGGCCGGAGATCGAAGGAGTGCCAGGTGGTTAAGCCCAAAATAATCGACGGCAAGGCGTTTGCCGCCGGGCTGCGCAGCCGTGCTGCCAGTGTTGCGGCGCGACTGCGTGA
>Ga0306926_10003513_pt1 | contig 16242 bp, 18 predicted proteins | sample flu12Cox44000178_FD_203759 | JGI IMG/M metagenome (GOLD analysis project Ga0306926, IMG submission 203759) | Lab enrichment of tropical soil microbial communities from Luquillo Experimental Forest, Puerto Rico - flux8day.12C.oxic.44.000.178 (v2)... | ecosystem: Environmental > Terrestrial >... | reverse complement strand
GTCGTAGGCGGGCGCGACCTCCACGATGTCGGCGCCGACCAGGTTCAGCCGGGCGAAGGAGCGCAGCGCGGCCAGCAGCTCCCGGCTGGTCAGGCCGCCGGCTTCGGGGGTGCCGGTGCCGGGGGCGTGCGCCGGGTCGAGCACGTCGATGTCGACCGAGACGTACACCGGCCGGCCGCCGACCCGGTCGCGGATGCGCTCCACCAGGCCGGCCACGCCGAGGTCCTCGACCTCGGGCGCCGGCACCACCTGGAAGCCGAGCTCGGAGTCCTCGGTCAGGTCGGCGTCGCTGTACAGCGGGCCGCGGATCCCCACGTGCAGGCAGCCGGTCCGGTCCAGCAGGCCCTCCTCGGACGCCCGGCGGAACGGCGTGCCGTGCGTATACGCGGCGCCGAAGTAGGTGTCCCAGGTGTCCAGGTGCGCGTCGAAATGGACCACGGCCACCGGGCCGTGCGCGGCGGCGACCGCGCGGAGCATCGGCAGCGCCACCGTGTGGTCGCCGCCGAGGGTCAGCACGGCGCGGGCGCGTTCGGCCAGGGCCCGCGCGCCCCGCTCGATGGCGGCGATCGCCTCGTCGATGCTGAACGGGTTGACCGTCAGGTCTCCGGCGTCGGCGACCTGCTGGCGGGCGAACACCGGGACCTGCAGGGCCGGGTTGTAGGGCCGGAGCAGCCGGGACGACTCCCTGATGTGGGACGGCCCGAACCTGGCCCCGGGCCGGTAGCTGACCCCGCTGTCGAACGGGACGCCTACGATGGCCACATCGGCCTGCTCCACGTCCTGGAGCCGTGGAAGCCGGGCGAAGGTGGCCTCCCCGCCGTAGCGGGGTACGACGGTCGCGTCGACCTGCCCGACGGTGTCACCGGTGATAATCCGCCGAACGGGCTCGGTCATCTCACTCCCCGTCGCGTACTGCCTCGCTGGCGACGTCGATGGTCTGCAGCTCCCGCTCGCTCGCCCTGATGGCCTCCTGCTCGGACGCCAGGTCCAGGGAACGGGACAGGACCAGGTATACCAGGCCGGAGACGAGCAGCCCGACCACCCAGGAGTAGTCCACCCCGTTGGTCACGTGGTTGGGGACCCAGCCGAGGTAGGACAGGCCGGCGATCGGCGGCAGCACCATGAACGGGATCTCGGCCACGAACCCGGCGAAGTACGCGGTCAGGCCGCGCCAGCCCCAGGCGCCAGCTTCAGGTGACCGTGGCCGGCGAGGAGGTCACGCTGGAGGAGGGGGACGCGCTCACCTTCACCGCCGACATGGAGCACACCTTCGGCACGCCCGCCTGGGCGGGCCGGGCCCGGGTGCTCTGGGTGCTCTCCCCCGTCCTGCCCGACCACGGCCTCGAGCCCCCTGATCAGGCGGCTAGCTATGGCCGCTGGTAGAGGGCCTCGCCTTCGTCGAGGCCGAGGTAGCGGAAGCCGGCCTTCTCCAGGACACGGCGGCTGGGCGCGTTATCGGTCAGCGTGTGCGCGCGGACCTGGCGGACGCCGGGCTGGCTCAGCAGCCATTCGGTGAGCACGGCCACCGCCTCGCTGCCGTAGCCCTGGCCGCGGCTGGGCGCGGCCAGGCCGTAGCCGATCTCCACGCTCCCCGCCTCGTCGACCGGCCCGTGGATGCCGCAGTCACCGATGACCGTTCCGCCGACCGTGATGAGCCAGCCGGGCGGGTACCCGCCCTTGACCGCCATGGCCAGGCCGTCGGCGGTGTCCTCGTGCGGCCACTGCTCGGCGGCGGCCATCCCGGCGGCGGCCAGCACGGACAGGTCACCGGCCAAGATGGCCCGCGCCGTATCGGCGGTCATCGGTTCCAGGCGCAGCCGGGCCGTCCGCAGGGGCGCCAGTCGGAGGTCCATCCGGGTCAGGATGTCAGCCGGGCCGGGCACCGGCAAGCGATTAGCCCGGCATATCGCCTTGACTTATGCAGGTAAATACCTGCATAATGTCAGGGTGACTGGCGATGACGCGGGGTTCAGGGAACCGGCCGACGACGCGGTGTTCAAGGCGCTCGCCGATCCGACCAGGCGGGCGCTGCTGGACCGACTGCGCGAACGCAACGGGCAGACCCTCGGGGAGCTGTGCGAGCCGCTCGACATGGCGCGGCAGTCGGCGACCCAGCACCTGGGCCTGCTGGAGGCGGCCAACCTCATCACCACCATCCGCCGGGGCCGGGAGAAGCTGCACTACCTCAACCCGGTCCCGCTGTGGGACATCGCCGAACGCTGGATCGAGAAGTTCGAACGCCCGCGCCTGCGCGCGCTGAGCGCCATCAGGCGCCGGGCCGAGGAGGACACCATGGCCGACCGGCCGAGCTACGTGTACGTCACCTACATCGAGAGCACCCCGGAGCGGGTGTGGGCAGCGCTCACCGACGCGGACCTGACCGCCCGGTACTGGGGGCACAGCAACGTCTCCGACTGGCAGGCCGGCTCGCCGTGGGAGCACCGCCGCGTCGACGGCTCGGGCATCGCCGACGTGGCCGGCACCGTGCTGGAATCCGTGCCGCCGCGGCGGCTCGCGATGACGTTCGACGTCCCGGGCGCGGCCCCGCCGCAGGGCCCCTCCCGGGTGACCTTCGACATCGAGCCGTACCACGAGATCGTCCGGCTCACCGTCACGCACGAGAACCTGGCCGACGAGAGCGCGCTGGAGGCCAGCTCGGCCGGCTGGCCTGCCGTGTTCGCCAACCTCAAATCGCTACTGGAGACCGGCCACGAACTGCCGCGCGCGCCGTGGGAGATGCACGCCGAGCTTCGCGCCGCGCAGATGGCCGCAACGACGGGGCGGCCCGGTGATGGCCGGCTCGCCGGCACGTCAGCTCATTCCGCTGGCACCGCGACCAGGGCGTAGCGGTCATCGGAAGCGTCGTAGTCGGTGCCGACTTCCCTCAGCCCGGCGAGCTCGAGTCGTTCACGCAGCTCACCGACCGTGAAGGGGCGGAACGAGATCCGGTGCTCGCGCGTCTCGACCCGGTCGCCGTCCTCGAAGACGAACACGATGTGGGCAACGTGCTCGTCCTCCAGGCGTCCGGGTATCTCCCAGGCGTAGAAATTCAGGCACCGCCGACCATGCCGGGTTAGCACCCGGTTCGCGACCCGCACGATCCGGCGCTCGGCGTTCAGCTTCTCCCAGTTGCGGGAGTCGATCACCACGTGGCCCCCGGGCCGGGCCATTCGCCTCAGCCCGGTGAGCGCCTCCACCATGGCGTCCCGGCCCGCGGCGTGGACCAGCGAGTTTCCGACGCAGAGCACGACGTCGAAGCGTTCGGCCAGGGTGCCGGGCAGATCCGCCCACAGGCAGTGCCGCACTGGGACCGCCAGCTGCTCGCGGCGGAACCGGGCGGCCGCTTCCTCGACCATCGCCTCGCTCCCGTCGGTCGCCCAGACGTCGAAGCCGCGGCGCGCGAGCACGGCCGCGTTGATGCCTGTGCCGCAGGCCGCGTCCAGCACGGCGCTGCCGCGGCTGGTCCGCTGGAGCAGGCGTGCCGCGGCGGTCTGGTTGATCGCACCCCCGTCGGTGAGCCCGTCGTCGTCGAACAGCCAGTCGTAGTCAGCGGCGAGGGTCAGGTAAGAGTCGGCCATGAAATCACAGCTTGTCACGGCGGCGGCCTGGCCCTGACGACCACGAGGCGGCCGAACTGTTCCTGCACGGCAACGCCGAGCGGGTGTTCGGCCTGAAGCCAGGGGCCTGGCGGGAGTCAACCGGATTAACCGGGGAGCAACGACCCCCGCCAGGCGCCTGGCGGCTCGATCAGGGTCGATCGGGTTTGATCAGCCGAGCTGGAGCTGGCCCAGGGTCAGGTTCAGCGTGTTCCCCGGGCCGGGGATGGTGAGGTTGAGGAGCAGGGTGTTCAGCAGGCAATGGTGGAACGCGGGGATCGTGTAGGTACCCGAGATCGGGCCGCCGCCGCCCACCGTGAAGCCGGCGCCCGAGCTGAGGGTGACAGAGAACGGCGAGGTCTGGCAGCTGTTGCCGACGGGGAGGCGGAGACCGGCGACCGTTAGGCTAGTGATCTTGAGGGTCACGCTCGCGGTGCTCGAGATCGTGTTGGTAGTGAGGTTGACGGTGCCGGAGGCCGGGCCGTTCTGGATCATCTCGGTGGTGGCGCTGACCGGGATGAGGTTCAGTACCTTCGCCGACGCCGTGGCCGGCGGCAGGGTCAGCGTGGACGAGGACGTGCCGGTGGTGAGGTCCACGGTGGAGGCGAGAGTGCCGGAGCCGAGGTCCACCGTCGTGTTGAGCTTCTTGATGAACGTGGTGCCCGTCAGCGCATAGTGCACGTTGAGCACGGTGTCGGCGGACGCGCTACCCGCGGTCGCCGCGAGGCCGGCGGCGAGCAGGCTGGTGCCGACGGCAAGCGCCGCCAGGCGACGGGCGAGCGGTCTTCGAGGCAGTCGTACCACGATGCGGACTCCTTCCGCGAACGACGAAGCCAGTAAGATTACTCGCGAGTAATCTGTCACGTTACTCATTAGTAACATGATTGCGCAAGGGCATGCGGAAGATTAGCGCTGTTGTTTCCTGATCGTTTCTTTTGATCCTTACCGCGCGCCCGGCTTGCGGGCGACGGCGGCGATCACGCGGACATGATCGTGAACGGGAGGACCGGCCGCTCCGGTCCGGTGCCTGGTTTCGGCGATTCCCCGGCACTGGCCCCTTACGCTACTGCGTTTCCGGCTCGCTGCCGTGACTGGTGGTATTCGGCCGGGGTCCGTTCACGTCGTTACTGACCGATGGTGTCGAGCTCGGCGATCGCGTCGGGCGGCAGGACCAGGCCGGCCGCGGCGACGTTCTCCCGGAGGTGGGCCACCGATGAAGTGCCGGGGATGAGGATCATCGTGGGCGAGCGCTGCAGCAGCCAGGCCAGGGCGACCTGCTGCGGGGACGCGCCGAGGCGGGCGGCCGCGCTTTCCAGCGTCGTCGACTGGAGCGGGGTGAAGCCGCCGAGCGGGAAGTACGCGGCGTAGGCGATGCCCTCGGCCGCGCACCGGTCGACCAGGGCGTCGTCGGCCCGCCGGGCCACGTTGTAGAGGTTCTGCACGGTGACGACGGGGGCGATGGCCTGCGCCTCGGTGAGCTGGATGTCCGACGCCTCGCTCAGGCCGAGGTGGCGGATCAGGCCCTCCTTCTGGAGTTCGGCCAGGGCGCCGAACGGCTCCGCGACGGGCTCGTACCCGGTGCCTTCGGCCCGCAGGCGCAGGTTGACGACGTCGAGGGCGTCCACGCCGAGGTGGGCGAGGTTCTCCCGGACCTGGGCCTTGAGGTCTGCTGGCTCGAGGGCGGAGCGCCAGCTTCCGTCCGCGCCGCGGCGCGCGCCCACCTTGGTGACGATGCGCAGGTCCGCCGGGTAGGGGTGGAGTGCCTCCCTGATCAGCTCGTTGACGGTGACCGGACCGTAGAAATCGCTGGTGTCGATGTGGGTGACGCCGAGTTCGACGGCTCCGCGCAGCACCGCCAGGGCCTGGTCACGGTCCCTGGGCGGGCCGAAGACGCCGGGCCCGGCCAGTTGCATGGCACCGAAGCCCATGCGGCTGATGACGAGGTCGTCCGCGAGCCTGAGGGTCCCACCGGGAACACGGTCTGCCATGTTCGCACCTTCCTGGAATCCATCTCCAACGTTGCGGTTGCAGTTGTTGAGTGTAGCGCCGGATTGATCCAACCGCAACGTTGTAGTTGGAAAGACGTAGAATGCGGGGCATGGCGTGGGATACCGAGGGGACGCGCCGGCGCCTGAAGGAAGCGGCGACGGCGGAGTTCGCCGAGCACGGGCCGGACGGCACGACCATGGCCCGGATCGCCGAGCGGGCCGGGATCAACAAGGAGCGCCTGTACAAGTACTTCGGCGACAAGCAGGCGCTGTTCGAGACGGTGCTGACCGACGAGCTCGACAAGCTCGCCGCCTCGGTGGCGCCGGTCCCTTCCGGCTTCGAGGAGATCGGCGAGTTCGCCGGGCGCACCTTCGACTACCAGGCGGCCCATCCGCAGCTGGTTCGGCTGCTGCTGTGGGAGGGGCTGTCCGGCGGCGTGGCCGACGAGGCGAACCGCACCGCGCACTACAAGAAGAAGGCGCAGGCCTACACGGCGGCCCAGCGCGAGGGCATCCTCGACGACGAGCTTTCCCCCGAGCACCTGGTGTTCATGATCATCGGGCTGGCCGCGTGGTGGATCTCCGCGCCGCAGCTCGCCCGCATGCTCACCGGCGCGGACGACAGCGACCCGGCCGAGCACGCCAGGCGCCGCGCCAGCGTGGTCCGCGCCGCGGAACGGCTGGCCCGCCCGCGCCGGTAGCGGGGCCGTGGTCAGGGAGGGGCCCAGCCCCAGGTGGCCAGGAGCAGGCCGGCGTTCTGGCCTGGTGCGTTGAGGTCATAACGCTTCACCGCCGACCAGGGGAACCGGGCGGTCAGATCGGCCAGCGAGCCGGGCTCGACGGTCTCCCATACCTGGATCGCGAACAGGAGCTTGTGCTGGCCGAGGAGGCCGGTCGTGACGTCGACGGCTTCGGCCACCGGTGGCTGGGTGCGGCGGAGATCAAGGCCGGACTCCTCGCTCAGCGCGCGACCCCACGGGGGAGAGACGAAGACGATCAGCAGGTCCTCGTCCGGTTCCGTCAGTGCTTGCAGCCCGCGCTCGTAGCTATCGTGCACCAGCTCGATGTCCAGGTGCATCACGGACAGGTTGGCACGGGTCAGCCCGTACACCGCGTCGTCGAGTTCGAAGCCGATGCCGCGGCGCGCGCCAGTGTGCTGTTTTATCCAGCGCAGCGTGTTGGCTGAGCCGGCGAACAGGTCGACAACTACCGGCGGGGCCGCGGAGGCGGCTCGCGCGACCGCCGCGACGTCGCGCCCGATCTGTCCGGCCAGCCGGTCGCGCGTGCACTCGACCGCCGTGCGGCCCAGTATCCGCGCGCCACGCGCGTACCACTCGCGGGGATTGAGACCGTAGATCGACACGTAGTCCGGGTCGCCGAAGCTGTCGCGGCCGTACTGCTGGACCTCCCGCAAGGTGAGCACCACGTTGCGCTTCTCGCCGAGCAGGAACCAGCGGTCGTACGCCTGATCGGCGGGGTGACCGGATTCGCTCACCCCAACAAGCTACGGCCGTATGCCTGGAGGTCACGGCCTAACGATGCGAATGCCACATCCACGTCGTCTGGGCGACATGGCTGGGACATCCACGCCTTATGAGGCGGGGGGCGGCGGTGTGGACAAGTACTGCATGCAGTATTGCAGTAAAATGTCCTGGGAAGGCGCGGGCGTGGCGGGGAGGTTGTAACCTGTCAAGTAATTCAATGGGGTTAGGGGGCCGGATGGCAGATACCGCGCCCGACGAGGGCTTCCTGCTGGCGGTGCTCAACAGCACCCCGGTCGTGGACGGGGTGCCGACCGACGAGTTGGCGGACACCGCCCGGGCCCGGGCCTGGCTGGCCGCCGCGGGCGGCGTCGGCACCGAGGCGGAACTGCGGCACGTGCTGCGGGCCCGGCAGACGCTGCAGGCGGTCGCGCGCGGCCAGCAGCCCCCCGCCGTGCTCGCCCAGGAGCTGGAGGGCGTGACCTCCGTCCCGGCCCTGGCCGACGGCCGGGTCACCTGGTCGCTCAGCGTCGCCCCGGAGCGCGAGCTGGCCGTCCGCGCCGTTCTCGCCTGGGACGCGCTGGCCAGGCAGAGCCCCGGGCGGCTGCGCCCGTGCGCGAACGACGAATGCCGCCTGTTCCTCATCGACCACAGCAAGGCCAACGCCGCCCGGTGGTGCTCGATGGCCGTCTGCGGCAACCGGATGAAGGCCCGCCGCCACTACCAGCGCGCCCGGAACGCTTAGGTAGGTCTACCAGCCGGGGATAGGTGGAGAGCCCGCCATGGGGGTAGGAGCTAATCGACGCCGACCAGGCCCTGGCCTCGATGACGGGAGGGCGGATGGTCCCACCCCGGCCGATCCGGCGGCTCGTGCTGGCGCCGCTGGTGATCGTCATCGCGCTGGGCTTCATCGTGCTCTCGCCGTTCCTGGCGCTGCTGGCCCTGGTGTCCGGCCTGCTGGCGCGGTCGGGGGCCGGTCGCATGCGCAGCCTGCGGCTGGTCGGCTTCGCGCTGGTCTGGCTGGTGGCCGAGACGGTGGCCCTGATCATGCTGGCCGGGCTGTGGGTGGTGAGCGGGTTCGGCGGCCGGCTGCGCACCGAGCCGTACCAGAGCCGTCATTACGGGGTCATGCGCTGGTTTCTGGACACCATGTACCGCGGCGCGGAGAAGACGTACGGGCTGCGGGTCGAGGTGGACGAGCCCGATCTCACCGGCGACGAGCTGGCCGCGCGGCTGGCCCGGCCGGTCATCGTGCTCAGCAGGCACGCGGGCCCCGGTGACTCGTTCCTCCTGGTGCACCAGCTGCTCAGCGTCTACCACCGGCGGCCACGGGTGGTGATGAAGGCCGCACTCCAGCTCGACCCCAGCGTGGACGTCGTGGGCAACCGCCTGCCGAACGTTTGGATCAAGTCACGCCAGGCCGGCGAGCAGATCTTCACGAGCAGATCGCGCGGCTGGCCCGCGGGCTCGACGAGCGGGGTGCGCTGGTCATCTTCCCTGAGGGCGGGAACTGGACCCCGGGCCGGTGGCGCCGGGGGATCAAGCGGCTGGAGCACCTGGGCCGCCCCGATCTGGCCGAACGGGCCCGGGATATGCCCAACCTGCTCCCCCCGCGCCCCGGCGGGGCGCTCGCCGCCATCGCCGCCTGCCCGGACGCCGACGTGGTCTTCGTGGCGCACGCCGGGCTCGACCACATCGTCACGGTGGGCGACCTGTGGAGCAAGTTCTCGATCGATCAGGTCATCCGGGCCCGGTGGTGGCGGGTGGCGGATGATTCCGTACCCCGTTCGGCCGATCATGAGGCCCAGGTCCAGTGGCTGTACTCCTGGTGGGAACGGATCGACGCGTGGATCACCGAGAACCGTCCCGCGACGGCCGCGAGGTCGGCGTCCCGGTAGGGGTTACCCCGGCCGGGCGAGCGGTCCGTGGCTGTGGGCGCGGAGTCACGGGATTCCCGTTCTGGGGTGGCGGGCCTGACGGCCCCGCCACCCCAGAACATTGGCCTGGATTCGCGCCCCCCCAACGGTCTCCCGGGAATCCAGGCCAAGACTCAGGGCCCTTGGTATTACGATCTAATACCTTGTGATTATCAACCCAGCATATAGTCTGATGTCAAGGGGGTGTTCGGCAGCACATGACCCGCCAGCTCGGAAAGCAGGCGCTTCTCGACGCCGCCGCCGTCCTCATGGACGAACGCGGCGTCGACAACGTCTCGCTCCAGGACATCGGCCAGGCGAGCGGCCACCGCAACCGTTCGGCCGTCCAGTACCACTTCGGATCTCGTGACGCGGTGATCCGGGCCGTGATCACCCGGACCATGGAACCGATCGACGTGGAGCGCAACCTGCTCCTGGACCACCTGGAAACCACCGGCACCCCGCTCACCCAGCGCGGCGTGATCGAAGTCGTGGTCACGCCCCTGGCCCGCCAGCTGCGCACCGCGGACGGGCGGCGGTACGTCCGGCTCTGCGCTCAGCTGATCAACCATCCCCGGTTCATGACCGATGCCCGGGACGCCATCACGGTCAACACCAGCGTCTCCAGGTGCGCCGGGTATCTCCTCCCCACCCTCGGCCACCTCCCGGAGCCGGTCGTGGCCGAACGGACCAGCCAGGTGACCGGTTTCGTCATCCGAGCCTGCAGCGACCAGTCCCGCCTGATGGACAGCGAGACGCCATCCCGGCCCGTCCTGTCCATCGAGGACTTCACCCTCAACCTGGTGGATACCACCCTCGCCATCCTCCAGGCGCCGACCAGCGTCACGTAAACTCGGACTAATCGCCCGGAAAAGGCGTTCTCGGGCATGGTTTTTCGCGGACCACGTATCTATCGTGGCTCTGTCGGCTCCGTAGGGAGAGCGGGCCGACCTCGAGATGTCTGGTGGGGATTTAGCTTTGGTCAGGGAACTGCAGCCTGAGGATCCGCAGACGATAGGACCGTACCGGCTGGTAGGGCAGCTCGGCCAGGGCGGTATGGGGCGGGTGTTCCTGGGCGTGTCCCCGGGCGGGCGCCCGGTGGCGGTGAAGGCCATCCGGTCCGAGCTGGCCGCGGATCCGGAGTTCCGGAGACGGTTCGGGCGGGAGGTCGCGGCGGCGCGGCGGGTGAGCGGCGTGTTCACCGCCCAGGTGGTGGACGCCGACGTGGACGGCCCGGTGGCGTGGATGGCCACCGCCTACGTCCCGGGGCCTTCGCTGGCCGACGCGGTGGAGACCCACGGACCGCTACCCGAGGCGTCGCTGCTGGCGCTGGCCGCGGGCCTGGCCGAGAGCCTCAACGCGATCCACGCCGCGGGCGTGGTGCACCGTGATCTCAAGCCGTCGAACGTGCTGCTGGCGGAGGACGGCCCGCGGGTCATCGACTTCGGCATCTCCCGGGCCACGGAATCCACCATGCTGACCCAGGCGGGCCTGGTGGTCGGGTCGCCCGGGTTCATGTCGCCCGAGCAGGCCACGGGCTACGAGGTCGGGCCGCCGAGCGACATCTTCAACCTGGGCGCGGTGCTCGTCTACGCGGCTACCGGCGAGGGACCGTTCGGGACGGGGACGACGGCCGCCCTGCTGTACCGGGTCGTGCACGGCACGCCCAGCCTCGACGGGGTGCCGGCCACCGTGCGGCCGCTGGTCGAGCGCTGCCTGGCCAAGGATCCGAGGCAGCGCCCCACGGCCGGCGGCCTGCTGGCCGACGTGGGCGCGCTGCAGCCGGGCGGGAACTGGCTGCCCGACTCGCTCACCCGCACGTTCGCCCAGGGCACTCCGTCCCGGCCCGGGTTCGCCTGGACCGGCCCGGCAGCCGCCGCCGCTGGTGCCGCGGCCGGTGCCGTCGCTGGTGCCGCGGCCGGTGCCGCGGTCGCCGCGCCGCCCCCGACCGGCCTCGGGGCCACCCGGACCGCGGCGGCCGGTTCGGGGCCAACCGGGCCGCAGGCACCGGCCTCGGGCAGCTCGCCCCCGGCGGCGGCCGGTGCGCTGACCGCCACCGCAGGCAGCGCGCCGCCGACCCCGCCCACGGGGGCGTATCCCCCGGCCACGCCGCCGCCCATGCCCGCCGGCACGAGCCGGCCGCCGCGGCGGCACCGGGTGAAGCCGCTGGTGCTGGCCCTGATCCTCGGCGGCATCGTCGGGGCGGCCGGCGCAACCGCCTTCGTGGTCAGCTCGATGGGCCACTCGCCGGCCCGGCTGGAGCAGCCGGCGGCGCAGACGTCTCCCGCGACCGCGCCCGCGTCCGTGGGCCCGGCGGTCTCGTCGACGTCGCCCTCCCCGTTCGCCTCGCCGAGCGCGTCGTCACCGTACCCGGGCACGTCCCAGCCGACGAGCACGTACTCATCCCCGGCCACGCACTCAACCACCACGCCGACGACATCCGCGACACCCACCACGTCCGCGACACCGACCACGTCCGCGACACCGACGACATCCGCGACACCGACGACGTCGACACCGTCCACACCGACGAGCACGTCCTCGCCGTCGGCCCCGTCTTCGCCCGCATCCGCGTCCACGTCGGGCACATCCGCGTCCGCGCCCGCCACCCCGTCCGCGTAGCCGCCCGGGGGCGGAAGGGAAAGGGATATCCGGTACCTTCTAGGCGATATGCGCGGCATGTCGCTAACATGATTAGCGCCCTTATGGGCGCGCGATGCCTCGCCAGTGTCCTGGACTGGCGGGGCATTTGCGTGAGACGACGTTCGCGGCCGCGCGGCGGGAGCGCACCATGAGCAGGTGGGCGGCGGCGGACGCCGCAACGACATGGATGCCACATCGAGGTCGTAAGAACAGCATGGCTGGGACATCCACGCCTTATCCGCGGGGCCGGGACGGGGCGGCGGGCGGGAGTGCGTTTCGGCCGCACCCGTTCGGCCCGGGAAGGTCACGGGCGGCTGAACGGGCGGTACAGGTCGGCGACACGGAAGGCCAGGTCCAGGGACTGGCTGCGGTTCAGCCTGGGGTCGCACGCCGTCTCGTACCGCTGGCGCAGGTCGCTCTCGGCGATGTGCTGGCCGCCGCCGATGCACTCGGTGACGTCGTCGCCGGTGAACTCGATGTGGATGCCCCCCGGGTGCGTGCCGAGCGCGCGGTGCACCTCGAAGAAGCCGGCCACCTCGTCCAGCACGTCGTCGAAGTACCTGGTCTTGTGACCGCTGGCCGCCTCGACCGTGTTGCCGTGCATCGGGTCGCACACCCACACGACGGCGGTCCCGCGGGCCGCCACCGCCTCGACCAGCGGCGGCAGCGCGTGGCGGATCCGGCCCGCGCCCATCCGGGTGATCAGGGTGAGGCGGCCCGGCTCGCCGTCCGGGTCAAGGGCCTTGACCAGCGCGAGCACGTCCTGGCCGGTGACGGCCGGGCCGATCTTGACGGCGACGGGGTTGCGGATCTGCCGCGCGAACTCGACGTGGGCGCCGTCGGGGTCACGGGTCCGCTCCCCGATCCACAGCAGGTGCGCCGACGAGCCATAGGCTTGCCCGCTGCGCGCGTCGGTCCGGGTCAGGGCCCGCTCGTAGTCCAGCAGCAGGGCTTCGTGGCTGGAGTAGAACTCCACCGCGCGGAACTCCTCGGGGTCCGCCCCGCACGCGTGCATGAACGCGATGGCCCGGTCGATCTCGTCGGCCAGCCGCTCGTAACGCTGCCCGGCCGGGCTGCCCGCCACGAAGTCCTGGTTCCAGGCGTGGACCTGGCGCAGGTCGGCGTACCCGCCGCCGGCGAAGGCGCGGCACACGTTCAGCGTGGCCGATGAGCAGTGATAGGCGTCGAGCAGGCGGCACGGGTCCGGCGTCCGGGCGGCGGCGGTGAACTCGAGCCCGTTGACCGCGTCGCCCCGGTAAGAGGGGAGCTCCACGCCGCCCCTGACCTCGGTGGCCGCCGAGCGCGGCTTGCCGAACTGGCCCGCCATACGGCCGACCTTGACCACCGGCACGCTGGCGGCGTAGGTGAGGACGACGGCCATCTGGAGCAGGGTGCGGAACTTGCCCCGGATGGTTTCGGCTGTCGTTCCGGCGAAGGTCTCCGCGCAGTCGCCGCCCTGCAGCAGGAACGCCTCGCCGCGGGCCACCGAGGCGAGCCCCTCCTTCAGCTGGTCGCACTCGGCGGCCAGCACCAGGGGCGGCAGCCCTTCCAGGCGGCGCACCGCCATTTCGAGCGTGCCATGGTCAGGCCACGGCGGCTGCTGCAGCGCGGGCACGGTCACCTGCCCAGGCTAGCGGCTAGATCTCGTCCCAGGGGCAGCTGCCGATCGCGGTCATCGAGTGCGGGCGGGCACCTCATTATGGGAGAAGCTGGCCCATGAGGATCGACCTCAACCAGTTCTCGTACCGTTCGCCGCTCCAGCCTCGGTCGAAGACCAGCAAGCCGTACACCTCGGGGGACGCGAGAGCGTGGATGATGTCGGCGGCGTCGCGCTCTCGGAGCCCGGGCCGCAGGGCGCCAGAACGAGCCAGTGAGCGTGCGATACGCCGCTGGCCCTCGTGACGTTGCCGGGCGATCTCGGCGAGTAGCGAAGCCGCGTCCTGGTCGGACCTGGCCGCGTCGGCCAGGATGCGATGAACGGGCCCGACGCGGGCCATGACCTCGCGAAGCAGCGCGGCGAACCCCGCCAGCTGGTTCGCCGGGTCCTCGTCCGAGACGAGCGTCCGAACCTGCGGGCGGTCCGCCATGGCGACCGCCTCGTCGTCACCTCCGATCGAGACGTCGAGCACGGCCTTGAGGATCCCGAGCTTCGAGGAGAACAGGCGGTACACCGTCGCCTGCGGGGTATCCGAGCGGTCGCTGATCGCCTCGATGGTCGTCGCGGCGTAGCCGCGCTCCACGAAGAGGCTCCGGGCCGCCTCGACGACGGCCGCCCACGTGCGGCGGGTACGCGCCTGGCGGCCGGCTCCGTCGTAGCGGCGGCGGGGCTTGACATCTCGGGTCATATTCATGATAGTACTACTATCGAAACGAGAGTCCAACTATCAAAACGTCCGATCCGCGATTCAAGGAGCGATCATGACCGACACGTCCACCACCTCCGTCAGGGAGGCTGCAGCCGCCATCACGTCCGTCACCCTCGAAGTGCCCGACCCCGCCGCCGCCGGCGCCTTCTACCGCGCCGCCTTCGGCCTGGGCACCCAGCTACGCCTCCGCGCGCCGGAGGCGCCGGCGACCGGCTTCCGCGGGTTCACGCTGTCGCTCGTCGTGTCGCAGCCGTCAACGGTCGACACCCTCATCGGCGCCGCCCTCGACGCCGGCGCGACGGCGATCAAGCCCGCCACGAAGGGGCTCTGGGGCTACGGCGGCGTCGTACGCGCCCCCGACGGGACGATCTGGAAGGTCGCGACGTCGTCGAAGAAGGACAAGGGGCCGGCCACCCGGCAGATCGACGACATCGTGCTCCTGCTGGGAGTCGCGGACGTCGCCGCGACCAAGCGGTTCTACGTCGAGCGAGGCCTGAAGGTGACGCGGAGCTTCGGCCGGAAGTACGCCGAGTTCGCCGCCCCGGCGTCGCACGTCAAGCTGGCGCTCTACGCCCGCCGGGCCCTGGCCAAGGACGCGGGAGTCCCCCCGGAGGGCACCGGATCGCACCGGATCACCATCAACAGCGACGCCGGGCCATTCACCGACCCGGACGGTTTCGCCTGGGAGGCCGCGCCGCTCGAGTCATAGGCGGCCGGCGTAAGGGAAGGAATGCACCATGGCCGAGCGAAACCCGGCAACCACGGGCACACGAAGGTCCGCGAAGCGCACCACCGGCGAGGCATCCGGGGCATTCACGGACGAGGAGCGATCCGCGATGAAGGAGCGCGCCCGGGAGGTGCGGGCGTCCGCGCGCCGCTCCCCGCGCGCCAGCGAGGCGGACGGGGAACGCGATCTGCTCGAGAAGATCTCCGAGATGCACGAACCGGATCGCGCGATGGCCGAACGGATCCATGCCATCGTCAGGGCCAACGCTCCGGACCTCGCGCCGAGAACGTGGTACGGCATGCCGGCGTACGCCAAGGACGGCAACGTCGTCTGCTTCTTCCAGCCCGCGCAGAAGTTCAAGGCGAGGTACTCGACGCTCGGCTTCAACGACAAGGCGCACCTCGACGACGGCACCATGTGGCCGGTCGCTTATGCCCTGACGGAGGAGCTGACCGCGGCCGACGAGGCCAGGATCGCCGCGCTGGTGAAGAAGGCGGCGGGCTGAGGGAGCGCAGACCCAGATCGAACGAGCGCTCGATGAGTTTTCGATACGGGAGACGTCAAACTGTCATGACGACGACGCACAGGCTTGAAACCGCCGAGGCCAGCATCGCCTACGACCTGCACGGCCCGCTGCCCACCGCCGACGGACTCCCACCGCTGTTCATGATCGGCCAGCCCATGGACGCCAGGGGCTTCGCCACGCTGGCGTCGCACTTCCCCGACCGCACCGTGGTCACCTATGACCCGCGCGGCCTCGGCCGCAGCACCCGCAACGACGGCCGGGCCGACAACACACCCACGCTCCAGGCGGAGGACATGCACGCCGTGATCGAGGCGCTCGGCGCCGGTCCGGTGCAGATGTTCGCCAGCAGCGGCGGCGCGGTGACCGCGCTCGCGCTCGTGGCGGCCTACCCCGGCGACGTGACCACCCTGGTGGCGCACGAGCCGCCCCTCATCCCGGTGCTCCCCGACGCCGAGGCGGCCGAGCGCGCCCGCGCCGGCGTCCGGGACGCCTACCAGGCCAAGGGGTCGAACGCCGGCATGGCGGCCTTCATCGCCATGACGTCGTGGCATGGCGAGTTCACCGACGACTACTTCGCCCAGCCCGCGCCGGATCCCGCCCAGCTCGGGATGCCGGCCGAGGACGACGGCTCGCGTGACGACCCGCTGCTCTCCGACCGGTCCTGGGCCATCAGCAGCTATCGCCCCGACGTCGATGCGCTGGCCGCGGCGCCGACGCGCATCGTGATCGCCGTAGGCGAGGAATCCTCCGGCACCTTCACCGGACGCACTGCGGCGGCAACCGCCGAGCTGCTCGGACAGCAGGCCACCGTGTTCCCGAGCCACCACGGCGGCTTCCTCGGCGGCGAGTTCGGTTACCCCGGTCAACCCGAGGCCTTCGCGCGGCGGCTGCGCGACGTCCTCGACGACGCGTAGGGCATGGGTGGCTGACGGCGGGAGGCTCGGACGGCGAGCCGTTCGGCGGTGTGCCGGGGGGCGCGCGGGAAATGAGTACCGAAAC
>Ga0306926_10003511_pt1 | contig 16243 bp, 18 predicted proteins | sample flu12Cox44000178_FD_203759 | JGI IMG/M metagenome (GOLD analysis project Ga0306926, IMG submission 203759) | Lab enrichment of tropical soil microbial communities from Luquillo Experimental Forest, Puerto Rico - flux8day.12C.oxic.44.000.178 (v2)... | ecosystem: Environmental > Terrestrial >... | reverse complement strand
CTATTACTGCTTTTCCACCTATGCAGAATATAGCAAGCGTTTGTCAAAAAGATCGGGGTACATACACCGTCAAGTGAAAAGCTGCCGTTGTGCGCCCAGTCAGTGTTGCTGTGCTGGGCGCAAACGCAGGGCGCCATCAGTTCAGCGCTTCAATCCGAACCGCCGTTAGCGCAATTATGGTGTCCTCGATTATCTGGTGGCTTGCGAAGTAGCGGGCACTTTGGGGGTGCTCCTTGGCCTTCAGCCGGATCAGGTCCGAAATCATCGCTGCCAGCATTTCGTAATCCACCACGACAGTCTCCCGCGCCCTCATGGCTTTCTCCTCTCCTCTGAAATCCAGGTGGCTAATTTAGGCCGCACGCCGCTACCATTGTCCTGTATGGCTGACTCCTCGAATCCAGGCGGCCATTCGGTTGGGAAGTACCAGCCACCGTTCTTGTCTTTCGGCCAGAAGCTTCTGCCGTTCTTCCGCCCGTAGCCGTCCCATGCTCTTCGTTGGGGAGATTCGTCCCTCACGTAGAAGTGGCTCTTCAAGGGAACGGGGATTGGCACCTTGCTCCCCATTGCCAAGCCTCTTTCTTCTTCTTCGACGCAGTCGAAGCTCTTCAGAGACGGGAGCGCGTCAGCGCGATCGTCCTTACTAGGACAGTGTTCTATTAAGTGTTCTATTAAGTGTTGGGGTGCATGATTTGACACCGGGTGGGTGCATGATTTGACACCGGTGGGTGCATGATTTTGTACGTCCAATTCCGCGGAATTCTTGGGAATGTCACGCTCTGTCACGCTGACAAGTCCAGGAAAGTGATATTCGTTTGACGATCCCTCGCGACCGGATTTCCACCTGAGAACGCCAGCCTTTTTCAGTTGGGCAAGCACCAGCCTCACCTTCCGCAGGCACCAACCGGTGGCTTTCATGATGGTCGCGGCGCCTGGGTGACATTTGAGCGTCTTGGCGTTGTGACACTGAATCAGCAGGTATTCGAAGAGCACCTTGCCAGCATCAGAGATGTGGGGATTCGCCCGAACCCTCTTGAGGAGAGTATATTTCTGCTTGAGGGTAATGCTCATCGCGCCCTCCAACGAATTGAAGGGCTGTGAACGGGCTGCTCTGACTTTACTGGGAAGGACGAGGGCTGTTGTTCGCCCTCGCTAGTACCGGTTGGCATTGAGCAATTTGTCCAAGAATGAGTGAAACCCATTGACCACCGAGATAATAGTCCTTGACAGTTTGCCCAACGTCGCGATCCCTCTGAAATGTCCCCACTGTGAACAGACGCACGCTTGGACACCGATGGATGCTTGGGTCGGACAGTCGAGTGATCGGAGGCACTAGTTGCGCCGAAGCACATTGGCGGCCTTCCGAAAATTATTTCCGGAAAAATCTGCTTCGGCATCTATCCACCGCCGTGGATCAGCAGCGCAAATTGGCGGAGTTGCCCATGTTCACCCGTGGGACCAGCCTCAGTCTGGCGGAACCCTCCCGGTGCACATCCTCGTTATCTGCGCGCCGCCGTCGTTGAGGCAGTAGGCTAGATCGTGAAACATGGGTCCGTGGAGGCGGTCGGCAGCGATGATGCTGGAAACGGCAACGAGAGCGGCCAACACAATTGGGAGATGCATTGCTACTCTCCTTCCGTCGCGGTTTAGGTTCTCCTTCGGCAAATGCCTGCCGAGATCAAGGCAGCCGTTCGCGCCCTCCGGGAAGTGGCGGTCGGCATGATCATCCAGATGCACGACATGTATGTGACGCCGCTGTCGCGCTGGCGGGGTCCTCCATGCGCGCACCGGCTTGGAGTGGGACCTCTCCGCGACCTTCTCCGACTCGGCAATCGCCTATCGATCTCCGATGAGATGCGACGATCATATTCGCGACCGAGAACTGCTTCGCGCAGAACCGCTTCAAGCGGCGTCCTCGGCGTCATCTATCCGGCTGGCGAATTTGCCGCGCTTGGTGAGCCAGAAAAGATCATCGTTCTTGACGTGGCTCGATTCAACGAGGCCGTCCGCAATACATTCAAATAGCATTTTGCTGGTAAGATAATCGCCCGGAATTTCTGAATCGTATTTTCCGGCTCCGATCAGGCGCAGGAGTTGGATTTTGGTCATGGAGCGCCGCCTCCGTTTTGGAGCGCGCATACAAAGAGCCGGCGGGAGCGGCGGGGTTGACCTAAATCAACGTCGAAATGATTTAATGTTCTGGCTTACTGCATCGCGCCGAATCCGACCTAGAACAGCATACGGTCGGTGTCGGGGATGTATTCCGACACCGTGACCGTGAGGAAATGGTTGCCGCTGTCGACGGCAAGTACTGGAACGCGCAGGCGCGGCCGGGCTTCAGATCGAAGACCAGGTGTTTCCGAAGAGGTGCGGTCATTTCGATGGCAAGGAGGTCGTGCCGCTGGAAGAGATGCTGGCGAGGATCAAGGCCACAGTCGACACCCGTCGCGATGGCGATCTTCAGATCGTTGCGCGCACCGATGCGCGGGCAGTCCTCGGTCTTCAGGCCGCGATCGATCGCGCCGGCGCCATGATCGAAGCGTCTGGATCCGAGGGGATCATGAACCCCAGCGTGCTTTTGTTACAATGCCTTGGCAAGAATTGGTAAGCTTCCGGTTTCTGATCTCGCCCGGCTAACCTAACGCTTCATGTTCACACATATCGAACGACCAGCTGAGCGGCCGCCTAAGCTTCGGCAGGTTCTCTCGGATTTCGGTCTCCTCTACGCCTCGAACGGTCTTGTCAGCTGGTTGTTTGCCGTGAGCGCGCCGGTTGCCGTCATTCTCGCCGTCGGCACGAATGGCGGGCTTTCGGAGGACGAAATCGCGTCCTGGATCTTCGGTGTCTTTTTCGTCAACGGCTTGGTTACCGTCCTGTTTTGCTGGTTTTACCGCCAGCCGCTGATCATGCTGTGGACGATTCCCGGCGCGGTTCTGGTCGGTCAGTCATTGAACCACCTAACGTTCCCTGAAATTGTCGGCGCCTACTACGGAACCAGTGCGCTATTGCTGCTGCTTGGCGCGATCGGTTGGGTGAAGCGCGCCATGCTGCTCGTGCCCATGCCGATCGTGATGGGGATGGTCGCCGGCGTGTTCCTGCGCTTCGGACTCGACCTTGTCCATGCGGTTTTTGCCGATTTCCCCATTGCGGGACCGATGGTTGTTATCTGGCTGGTCCTGACCGCATCGCCAAGGCTGGGGCGCGGCTGCCCGCCCATCATTGGAACACTTCTCGTCGGCACACTGCTTACCGTGACGCTCGGAAGGTTCGACACCTCCAAGTCGCTGCAGATCGAGTTGATCAGGCCGCTGATTGCGGCACCCATCTGGTCGACCGCGGCCATGATCGAACTGATTGTTCCCCTCGCCATCACCGTGCTCGCGATCCAGAACAGCCAAGGCATCGCGGTGCTGAAGTCAGCAGGTTTTGAGCCGCCAATTGATGCCATCACCATCGCCTGCGGCGTAGGTTCGGCGGTCAGCGCTCTTGTTGGTGGTATCAGCACATGCCTGACAGGGCCGGCCAACGCGATCATTGTCGCAAGCGGCGAGCGCAAACGCCAATATACTTCGGGAATACTTGTCGGATTGTTGGCAATATTGTTCGGGCTGCTGGCGCCTACCTTCACTAGACTGCTTTTCCTGGCTCCCAAATCTCTGGTAACCGTCCTGGCGGGTCTTGCGATGCTGCGCGTGCTGCAGACAGCTTTCATTACTGCCTTCAAGGAGCGTTTCTCTCTCGGCGCGCTGGTTGCCTTCCTTGTGACCGTCGCCGACGTGTCATTGCTAAATGTCGGCGCTGCTTTTTGGGGGCTGGTCTTTGGTATTGCCGTTTCCTGGCTTTTGGAGCGGGCAGACTTCGCAGCGGACCGGTCGTAGCTGACGATTTGCGCATGCCGGGCGCTGCCGGACTTGACCGCAGCATCGCGATTAGTCTACTTATGCAAGTCACAGGCGCGAGCCATCCTGTCGCGGCGCGGCGACCCGTGGGTCGGGAAGCGGGCCAAGGGAGATGAAATGCCGGATATCCTCGTGACCAGGCGGGACGACGTCGGCATTGTGAGCCTGAACCGGCCGGAGGTGTACAATGCGGTCAAACTCGCGATGTGGCGTGAATTGGCCGGCATGTTCCAAGATCTCGCCAGTGATGATGCCGTTCGTGCCATCGTTCTGACGGGAGCGGGCGCGAACTTTTGCGTCGGCGCTGATGTAACCGAGTTCAGCGCTATCAGAGAGAACAAGGACCAGAGCGCCGCCTATGAAACTGCAGTCGACGCGTGCTCGGCGGCGATTGCGCATGTGCAAAAGCCTGTGATCGCTGCAATCTCCGGATATTGCCTGGGCGGAGGTTGTCACCTTGCGCTTGCCTGCGATTTCCGGTTTGCCGATAGCACGGCAAAACTCGGTATTCCCTCAGCCAAACTCTCGATCGTATACGGCGTAAAAAGCGTACAGCGTCTGCTCGCGATCGTCGGAATCGCAAACGCCAAGCGTATCCTCTTTGCGGGCGAGCGCTACGATGCGGCGCATTCGCTCCGCATGGGTCTTGTCGATGAAGTCAAGGACAATGCCTTCGGGGCTGCGATTGAATTTGCGCAGGTCCTGGCGCGCAATGCACCCCTGTCGATCGCTGGTGCAAAATTCATGCTGAATGGATTATCGGCCGGCGAGGGCGCGCTGGACCTTGCGGTTGCCCAGCGCCTCGTCGACGAAGCGGCCGATAGTGACGATTTCAGGGAGGGCAGGCTAGCTTTGGCCGAGAAACGTACGCCACGATTTCGTGGCCGCTGATGAAGTGCGTTGAAGGGAGAAGGTTGCGTTTCGGCGAGCTGTTCGGAGAAGTGGGATGAAGCCGGCCGCTTTCGACTACGTCGCTCCCGAAAGCCTGGAAGCGGCGGTCCAAGCCCTCGTCTCGGCACGGGGCGAGGGCAAGGTGATGGCCGGCGGGCAATCGCTGATGCCACTTTTGAACTTCCGGATGACACGACCCGCCGTCATCGTCGATCTCATGCGTATTCCGGGCCTGTCATCCATTCGGTTGAAGGGCGACACCGTTGCGATCGGTGCCTTGACCCGGCACGCCGATCTTGAATTTTCTGACTCGATCAAAACTAAGCTGCCGGTCATGGCGGCGGCCATGCCGCATGTGGCGCATCTTGCGATCCGAAATTGCGGCACGATTGGCGGTAGCCTGTCCCATGCCGATCCTGCGGCCGAATTGCCGATGCTGGCGGTGCTTTACGGCGCCACGATCAAGGCACAGGGGCCGAACGGTCAACGCGAAATCCCGGCTGAGGAATTTTTCGTTGCCGCTTTGACCAATTGTCTCGAGCCGGAAGAGATCGTGTTTGAAATCGATTTTCCGGTTCTGAGAGGCCACGCCGGCTGGGCCTTTGAAGAAGTTGCGCGCCGCTTCGGCGATTTTGCCCTGGCCTCAATTGCGCTGTCCTTTGCGCTGGTTGACGGCCGCCTCGCCGATGCGCGCGTGGCTGCGATGGGTATCGCGGAGAAGCCGCTGCGCCTTCGCAAGGCCGAGGACACCATCAACGGTTCATACGGCGACGCAGAAGGGGCAAACCGGTTTGCCGAAGCCGTGCGCGGGTCCGTGTCGCCTTCGGATGATATTCATGCATCGGCCGCATACCGTAAACACCTGATCAGCGCGCTGGCCAAGAAGGCTTTCGCGGCGGCTTTGTCGCGCGCGACCGGGGAGGCGCCGTGAAGAAGGATATCACCGTCACCGTGAACGGGCGCAAATACGAGGCGCAGGTCGAGCCGCGCTTGCTGCTTTCCGATTTTCTCCGTGACAGACTGGGCCTGACCGGTACGCATGTCGGATGCGAGCACGGCGTATGCGGAGCGTGCACGATCCTTGCAAACGGCAACAGCGTCCGCTCCTGTTTGATGCTTGCGGTGCGGGCCGATGGCGCGGAGATTTTGACCGTCGAAGGCTTGGGCTCGCAGGATCAGCTCAACGTATTGCAGAACGAGTTTCGTGAAAAGCATGGCCTGCAGTGCGGCTTCTGCACGCCGGGCATGCTGATTTCAGGCATGGACCTGTTAAAGAAATATCCACTGGCGAGCGATGAGGAGATTCGCGAGGGCTTGTCCGGCAATCTCTGCCGCTGCACCGGCTATCAGAACATCGTCGCCGCGATCCGGGCGGCAGCGGCTTTGCGCGATGGAGGCGCCACATGAAACTGCAATTCGTCTCCGCCGGCCGTCTGCGCCTGAAGAAAAGCATCTACGACAGGGCCGCCGAGCGCACCGAGACGTTTGAAGCGCCGGTTTCCAGCGCGCTGATCCGCCATCGCCAGGGCAATGTACTGTTCGACAGCGGCTGCCATCCGTCGGTGGTCGAACACGGCGAAGAACGCTGGGGCTCACTGCTGAAGGTGATGACGCCGGTGATGAGCGCGCAAGATACGCTTCTGCCGAACCTCGCCTGCGTCGGGGTCGCTCCCGACGATATCGACGTCGTGGTCAATTCCCACTTCCATCCCGATCATTGCGGCTGCAACCAGTTCTTCCGAAAGGCCACGATCATGGCGCATGCCAGGGAAATCGAGGCGGCGAAGGCACCGGCAGCGGAGATGGCCGGTTACCTGCGGGCGGACTGGGACCATGACCAGCCGACCGACGCGATCGCGGGCGAGCGCGACGTGTTCGGTGACGGCAAGCTCGTTCTGATTCCGCTGCCGGGCCACACCCCGGGCACGATGGGGGCGCAGGTCAACCTCGATCGCGACGGCTCGTTCCTGCTGGTGTCGGACGCCGTGAGCCTGCGCGCCAATCTCGATGCTGATACGGCGCCCCGCAATACCTGGAACGCGGACGCACTTCTGAAATCCTATGTGGAGATAAGGCGAATCGAAAAAGCGGGCGCTACCGTCATCTGCGGCCATGACGACGCGCAATGGCAATGCCTGCGCAAGGGGGCGGACGCGTATGAGTAAGGACGATCTCGTCCAGAGTTCGGACCTGCTGCGACCGCGCCATGTCGGTGCTCCGATCAGGCGCACCGAAGATCCGCGCCTGCTGACTGGCAATGGTGAATATACCGCCGACCGCAAGCCGGAGCGCGCGCTTCACATCGCCTTTCGTCGCAGCGAACATCCCCATGCCGAAATCGTGCGGATCGATGTGTCGAAAGCGCGTGCCGCGCCTGGCATCGTCGCCGTCTTCACCGCCGATGACCTCAAAGACGACTACAGACCGGTCATTCCGGTATCGCGGATGCCGAACTACTACGCGACGCCGATACTGGCCTTGGCGTCGAAGAAGGTGCGCTATGTCGGGGAACCCGTGGTCGCCGTCATTGCGGAAGACCGCTACCTTGCTGAAGACGCGCTTGAGCTGGTCGACATTGAATGTGCCCCGCTCGGCGCAATAGCCGATCCCGAATTTGGGCTGTCGGACGGCGCCCCGCTCGTTCATGCCGAAGCCGCCAGCAACGTGCTCATCGCGAGGGAGTTCAAGAAGGGCGATGTCCGCGCCGATCTGGCCGTTGCGCATGTGCGCGTCCGCGATCGCTTTCAGATGATGCGCAAGGCGCCGCTCGCCATCGAGCCGCGCAGCTACTGCGCGGAATATGAGAATCGGCGTGAGGCCATCACGCTGTATACGTCTTCCAACGTGCCCGGCATCGTGCGCGATGCGCTTTCGGAGTCGCTCGACCTGCCAGGCAACCGGTTGCGGGTCGTCGCGCCCGATGTCGGCGGTAGCTTCGGCTCCAAAGGCTCGCTCTACCCGGAGGAGATTCTTCTTTGCGTCGCTGCGAAGAAATTGCGCCGACCGCTGAAATGGACGGCGGACCGGCTCGAGGACATCTCCAGTTCGAGCCAGGCTTTCGCCGAAATCATCGACGCCGAAATGGGCTTTGACGAAAACGGCGTGGCGATCGCTCTTCAAGCTGACGTGATCGGCGACGTCGGCGCCTATTCGATCTATCCCTGGACCTGTGCGCTAGAACCGGTCCAGGTGGTGAGCTTCCTTCCCGGTCCCTACAGGATCAGGTCGTATCGCGGCGCGGTGCGCGGGGTTGCCACCAACAAGCCGCCGACCGGACCCTATCGGGGCGTCGGCCGGCCGATTTCCGCCTTCGTCACCGAACGTCTGATGGACATGGGTGCGAAGGCGCTCGGGCTGGATCCGCTGGAAATTCGGCGGCGCAATCTCGTTCGCGCGGATGAATTTCCCTACCGGATCGCATCTGGAATCATCTGGGACAAAACCGGCTTTCTCGAATGCCTCGAAACGGCAGCGAAAGCTGGGCACTATGAGAAGCTTCGCGAGCAACAACGCCTGGCGCGCGCGCAGGGACGTTATTTCGGCATCGGGCTCGCAAGCTACGCCGAACTCACTGGCATCGGCTCACGCATTTCCGCTGCCCCAGGCATGCCGATCAACACCGGCTCGGAGACCGCCAAAATTCGTCTCGATTCGACCGGCGCGATCACGGCGGCTTTTGGTATCGCTTCACATGGGCAGGGGCTGGAAACGACGCTCGCCCAGATCATCGCCGATGACCTCGGCGCTAGATTCGAAGATATTCGCGTCCTTCAAGGCGACAGCGACGGCGTACCGATGTCGACGGGCACCTATGCCAGCCGCAGCGCGGTGCTTGGCGGTGGTGCCGCGAAAAATGCCTCACTGCTGCTGCGTGAAAAAATCAAAAGGGTCGCCACTCACCTGTTGGAAGCAAGTGCCGAGGATATCGACATCAACGGCAGCCGTGCCATGATTACCGGCACCGACCGCGCGGTGAGCTTCCGGCAGATCGCGAAAGCGGTCTATTCCGACATGAAGACGCTGCCGGTCGAGGCGCGCGAGGAGCTTGAGGCCAGCTATACCTACGATCCCATCAACGGAACGGCGGCGGCCGCGACCCATCTCGCCGCAGTCGAGGTCGATCCGGCGACCTGTTTCGTCAAAATCCACGCTTACATGGTCGCTGAGGATTGCGGCCGCATCATCAACCCGATGATCGTCGACGGCCAGGTTCATGGTGGCGTTGCTCAGGGCATCGGCGCCGCGCTCCTTGAGGAAATGATCTACGACGAAGATGGTCAGCTTGTGACCGCAAGCCTCGTCGATTATGTCATTCCGTCCGCTGTTGAAATCCCGCCGATGAATGTCATTCATATCGAAAGCGAGTCGGCGGTCGCAGGCGGCTTTCGCGGCATGGGCGAGGGCGGCACGATTGGCGCTCCTGCCGCGATCGCGAACGCGATTGCGGATGCGCTCTCACCTCTCGACATCAACGTTTCGATCCTCCCCATGACGCCGCAGCGAATTTTCACGCTGCTGGAGCAGGCACGCATGAACGCGAAAGGAAGCAAACCATGAACGATCTGGCTGGGCGCGTCGCCCTTGTCACCGGTGGCGGCCGCGACGTGGGTGCTGCAATTTCGTTAGGCCTCGCCGCCGCCGGTGCGGCGGTCGCGGTCAATTATCATTCCTCGAAAGATGAGGCCGATACGGTCGTTTTGCGAATCCGGGAGGCTGGCGGCAAGGCCAAGGCGTTCGCCGCGGATATCTCGGATCTCGAGGCGGTCCGGAGCATGGTCGCGGGCGTCAAGGCTGAGTTTGGAGGGCTGGACATTCTCGTCAACAATGCCGGTCTGGTATTGCGCAAGCGCTTCATCGAAACCATCCCAGAAGACTGGCACAGGCAGATCGATACCTGCCTTTATGGGGCGATTCATTGCTGTCACGCCGCATCGCCTTTGCTGGAGGCTTCCGGCCGGGGGCGGATCATATCGATCATGGGGGATTCCTCTCGCGTCGGCGAATCCGGGCTTGCTGTTGCAGCTGCAGCTCGCGCCGGCACCATCGCGCTGATGAAATCGCTGGCGCGGGAGATGGGACGCTCGGGCACGACCGCCAATTCCATTGCACTCGGCCTGATCGAATCCGCCCACGACCGAAGCTGGGTCGAGGCCAATCGTGAGAAGCTGGTGAAGGCCTATGCGATCCGCCGCCTCGGCCAGCCCTCCGACGTGGCGCCGATGGTCACGTTATTGGCGTCGGATGCGGGAAGCTGGATCACCGGCCAGGTCATCAGCATCAGCGGTGGATTCAGCATGGTCTAAGCGGCGGAGGAAAGCCATGTTACACACGGATCTGATCGCACCAGTATCGGAACTCCTGCGGCGGCATGCCAACGAGCGATCAGACAAAATCGCGTACTGGGATTCCCAGAGATCGGTAACTTACGGAGAACTCGCCCACCGCACGGCTTCGATGGCGGTCGCGCTGTCGAAAAGAGGAGTCCGCGAAGGCGATCGCATCGCGGTCTATCTTCCAAATGGGGTTGACTGGATTGAGGCGTGTTTCGCTGGCCTGCGCGCCGGTTCGGTGATCGTGCCCATCAGCTATGACGCGGCGGAGGCGGAGATTGCCTATCGGCTTTTGGATGCGGATTGCGGGCTTGTTGTCACGACGCCGGCACGCGCCGATTTGATCAGGAAACTCACCGCTGGGTCGGCTGGCGAAGTTTCGCTTGTATATGCCGGCGCCGGCGCAAAAGAAGCAGGCACGAACCTTGATGAGCTCGCGCAAGTCAGTGCGCATGGCGCGCTGGACCCCGCCGATATCGATCGTTCATCCTTCATCATCTACACGTCCGGTACGACGGGGCGAGCCAAGGGCGTGCTGTTGTCGATCCGCGGTATGCTTTGGATCGCCGCGTCCTGCTGGGCGCCGATCATGGGTCTGTCCGACAAGGATGTCGTGCTGTCGCCGCTGCCTCTGTTCCATTCGTACGCGCTCAATCTCTCGGTCCTCAGCGTGCTCGCGGCTGGCGCCAGCGAGCACATCATGGAGCGGTTTTCGCCGCAAAACGTGCTGGAGCTGCTGGGAAGCGGGAAATACACACTCTTTCCCGGCGTGCCGACGATGTTTCACTATCTGCTGCAGCGGGCGCAGGAGACAGGCGTCAGCAAGCTCGGCAACACGCGGGTATGTTTCTCCGCGGGTGCGATCATGCCCGCGACGTTAAATCGCTCGTTCGAGGCGCACTTCGGCACCATGCTGCTCGATGGCTATGGCATCACCGAAACCTCGACCATGGTCACGATGAACTGGATGACGGGTACGCGGGTGATGGGAAGTTGCGGGCTTCCGGTGCCAGGCCTTGCGGTGCGGATCGTCGATCCAAATACAGTGGAAGACTTGCCGTTCGGCGCAGAAGGCGAACTGATCGTTCGCGGCCCCAATCTGATGCAGGGCTATCATAACAAGCCGGCGGAGACGGCCTCGGCCTTGAAGAAAGGCTGGTACCACACTGGCGATCTCGCGAGATCCGACCCCAATGGCTATCTCACGATCACAGGGCGGATCAAGGAGCTGATCATCAGGGGTGGTCAGAACATCGCGCCTGCGGAAATCGAGGAAGTCGCGATCCGTCATCACCAGGTGCTCGATTGCGCCGTGGTCGGCATGCCGCACGCCACGCTCGGCGAGGTGCCACATCTGTTTGTGGTGGCCGAAAAGAACATGCTCGATGCCGATTCACTTCTGGCGCATTGCCGCCTTAGCCTGTCAGCCTACAAGATTCCAGAGGCGACCCACATTGTGCCCGAGATACCGCGCACGGGTTCCGGCAAGATCATGCGCTTCAAGCTGGTGGAAGCCTTGAAGCGCGATGCTTAGTTGATCGATCGCGGCCCGAGCGCGTTGTAATCCCGCGGATCATAGTTCAATCGATATTGCATGTCGGCCGCGATGATTGGCTTCTGGCATTGATTACAGATCACCATCGCCTGAAAATCACGTCGGCATATGCTGTGGCGCAGAAGCAGCGGCGGCTTGCCCTTGGCAAGCCAGCGATCGCCCCACGCCAGCATCGCAACGAACGGTCCGTAGAGATCGCGGCCCATGTCGGTCAGCAAATATTCGTAGCGTTCGGGTGCGTGCTGATAGAGCCGCCGGTGAAAAATGCCGCGGGCGACGAGGCGTGACAGCCGGTCAGTCAGGATGTTCGGGGCAATTCCGAGCTCCATCTGAATCTTGTCGTAGCGGCGATTGCCGAAGAATGCCTCGCGAACGACCATAAAGCTCCACTTGTCACCGATGATCTCGATCGCGCGAGATACCGAGCTCGGGCGCCCCTGCATGAAGCGGCTATCGCCAGAGGCGCGTCTGGTATTGCGTCCAGGCTTCGCTGGCCTTCGCCCGGCGCCGGGTCCGTCGCGAAACGCGACGTTGCGCGCTTCGAGTGCGGTCAGGCATTGCGAACAGGCGACGACAGGATGACTTTCGCAGCCACAAGCGCGGTGGACCAGCACCAGCGGCGGGCGTTTGCCGACCGAAAGCCAACGGTCGCCGAACTGCATCAGCGCAATGAAGCTCGGGTAGAGATCAAAACCCATTTTGGTGAGCCGGTATTCCTTGCGCTGCCCGGTTTCGGCCGCGACCTGCCGGAAAATCTGCAGCCGTGTCAGCTTTCTCAGGCGGTCGGTCAGCGTGGCGCGCGGGATGTCGAGCGCCGAACGAAACGCTTCGAATGTGCGTGTGCCGAAAAAAGCTTCGCGAATGATCAGGAACGCCCAGGCGTCCGAAACGATATCGAGCGTCCGGGCGACCGAACAGGTTCGTTCGGCGCGCGTCTCGCTGGCCGTCTTTTCCGGGCGGGCCGCCGCTTGCGCCGGTCTTGCCGCGATCTTCGCCGTTGCCGAACGCGCCATCAGGATTGTAGCCGAATTGCACAATCGCAGCCTGCGCCAAGGCGCAATGTGTCGCTCATATCTCACCCTTTGCGCGCACCGAGTGCCCGCAGCAACTAAAAGCCCATCCTACAGTAGCTGGATTGACTTACCAAGCAAATTTAGTCTAGTTATGCATGTGATAGATGAAAAGTATAAAAGAGAAGGGTGGAAGCGCACCCCGATTGTTCAAACCGTTTTCGGAGGCACCGCCATGGGTAGTGTTGCTCGAACCGCGCTCGCGTTTTCATTCGTGGTCACGCTCGGATCAGTACCTGCTTTCGCAGATGGCATCTCCGACAATGTGGTAAAGATCGGGGTCCTGACCGACATGTCCGGTCAGTTTTCCCATGAATCCGGTGAAGGCGCGGTCACGGCCGTGCGGATGGCAATCGAGGATTTCGGCGGCAAGGTGCTCGGCAAGCCTGTCGAACTTATTGTTGCCGATCACCAGAACAAGCCCGACATTGCCTCCGGCATTGCGCGCAAATGGTTCGACGTCGACAAGGTCGACATGATCGCGAACCTGATCAACTCCTCCATTGCTTTGAGCGTTTCGCAGCTCGCCAGGGAAAAGGATCGCATCGCTATCATCAACGGGTCGGGTTCCTCACGGCTCAGCGGAGATGCCTGTACGCCCAACAGCATTCATTACGCCTACGATACCTATTCGCTGGCGAAGGGCACGGGCACCGCGCTGATGCGAGAGGGCGGCACGACCTGGTATTTCCTCACAGCCGATTATGCGTTCGGCCATGCGTTAGAGGGTGATACGACGGCGGTGATAAAGGCTTTGGGCGGTCAGGTACTGGGCGCTTCGCGCTATCCGATCGAGACGTCGGATCAGTCGTCCTTCCTGTTGCAGGCGCAGGCGTCAAAAGCCAAGGTGGTTGGGCTCGCTGGCTCGGGAACCGTGTTCGTCAATGCGGTCAAGGCGGCACAGGAATTCGGTATCCGCAAAGGTGGGCAGACGCTGGCCGGCCTTCTGGTCTGGATCACCGACATCAAGAGCCTTGGGCTTGAAACGGCGCAGGGCCTCGTCCTCACCAACGCCTTTTACTGGGATCGCGACGGCGAAACCCGCGCATGGTCGAAGCGGTTCTACGATCGGATGAAGCGGATGCCGCATATGGGAGATGCCGGAGATTACTCTTCCACGATGCATTACCTGAAGGCGATCGAAGCGGCGGGAACCGACGACGCCAAAGCCGTGATGACCAAGATGCGAGAGATGCCGATCAACGACTTCTTCGCCAAGAACGGTCGCATCCGCGAAGACGGCCGCATGGTGCACGAGATGTACGTGTACGAAGTCAAGAAGCCCCAGGAATCGCAGGGCGAATGGGATTACTACAAGCTGCGCGCCGTGATCCCGGGCGACGAGGCATTCCGCTCGCTCAAGGACTCAGCCTGCCCGCTGGTGAAGAAGGGCTGATTGCAACTTGTGTCTGTCTAGACTGCGGTTACACAGAGTCCATGCGGGTTCGAGACAGGGAGGCCAACATGCAGCATGCCGCGCAGCGATATTCAGCCTACCAGCGTCTCCAGTTCGACTATCCAGCTCCGCGCGTCGTTCGCATTACGATGAATAACGGCAAGATGAATACGGCCGACGCGATAATGCACCGCGAATTGGCCGAGGTGTGGCGCGATGTCGAAGCCGATCCCGAAGCGAACGCCGTGATCATCACCGGAACAGGCCGATACTTCTCGGCTGGCGGCGACTTCTCACTCGTCCGGGCACAGATCGACAGCTTCGAGGCGCGCGTCAGCGGATGGAGGGAAGCACGCGACCTCGTGTACAACTGCATCAATTGCTCCAAGCCGGTGATCAGTGCCATGCGGGGTGTGGCGGTCGGCGCGGGATTGGTCTGCGGGATTCTGGCTGACATTTCGCTCGCAACGCGGGATTGCCGAATACTGGATGGTCACACCCGACTGGGCGTCGCAGCCGGCGATCACGCCGCGATGATCTGGCCGCTCCTGTGCGGCATGGCCAAGGCGAAATATTATCTTTTGACCTGCGATACCTTATTGGGCGCCGAGGCCGAGCGGATCGGTTTGATTACCGAGGCTCTTGACGACGAAGCGCTCGATCAACGCGCGATCGAGATCGCGAGTCGCCTTGCGAACGGCGCTCAGGCCGCCATCAAGTGGACGAAGTACGCGCTCAATAACTGGTTGCGCCAAGCGGGGCCAACGTTTGATGCATCTCTCGCGCTGGAGTTTCTGGGTTTCGATAGTCCCGAGGTGAAGGAAGGGCTCGCCTCGCACCTCGAAAAGCGTGCGCCGATTTTTCCCAACCAAAGTCCGTTCTGAATTAGGCGGTGCCGGCTGCTGAAGATGAGCAGACGCAAAAAAGGTGGGCTGCTTTCCGTTCGTTTTTCTCTGTTTTGACGCGCGAAATTCCTGTTGTTGAGAATAATTTCCCGGTCGCCAGGCGCGCCACGGGGAGCGCTCTGCTCAGCCGACGATGTAGGCCGCCGAGCCAGTCGCGATTTGATCCCCGGTGTCGTTGACGAGCTCCATATGGGCTACCGCCACGCGACCGCCGAGCCGAACGACGCGACCGGAGGCAATGAAAAATTTGCCGCGCCCAGGTCGCAGATAGTCGATGCGCAGGTCGATCGTGCCAATATTTGGAAACTGTCGCGCCGGCGTCTCATCGGCTTTCTTGGCGAGCGACGCGAGCGCGATGGCGAGGCCGCCGACCACGTCGAGTGTCGCCGAGATCACCCCGCCGTGCAGGATTTGACGAACCGGGTTGCCGACCAGCTCAGGCCGCATTTCAAACCGCAGCCGGGGCGTCTTGGAATCGAGCGAATCGACCTTCAGCCCAAGCACGCGATTGAACGGAATCATCTGCTCAAAGGTGCGACCAATCTCTGTCTCAATGCTAGCAACGTCGCGTCGGCTGACCATATTGAACCCCTCGCTGCGCTCTGATCGATCAGTAGTCCAACTAGCTTGACCCAGCGCAGTCTCCGGATTGCAGGGAATGCGGAGATCGCCTGGCCTCGCGTCCTTTTCGCCCCGGCCGTGCCCTTGGAAAGCGCGGCTTCGATTATTGCCGAATATCGCGCGTTAACCAAATACCTTAACAAGACATGAACAGACCGTCTCTTTTGAGAAAAGGAGGTGTTCGCTAATGACGACAGTTAGCACCGCATTCCCTGCCCAAGTTCTCGTGGTGGAAGCTGAGATACGGCTCGTTGCCGACCAAACCGAAAATGCCGCGCCGGTAACGATCAAAGCTGATGAGCGGGCTGTGATCGATGCAGAAGAGATGGCGAAGCCCAATTCGCAGGTTGATATCGTCGCGTAGGAGGCTGGCCGTGTCGTAGGCGCTTCCACGCGGCCCTGGCGCAGCTCAATTGCCACCCAGCAACGATGGCCGAACTGAGGCCTGTCCAAAGTTGTCCGAGGTCTGATGTGGCACTATGCGCAACCGGCCTCCGGATCTTGATGTCCGATTTCTAAAAGCAAACCAGACGTAGGCGAGACGGAGGGTGACTTCTGCTTTAGGCGTTGGTCCTTTCG
>Ga0306926_10003507_pt1 | contig 16249 bp, 15 predicted proteins | sample flu12Cox44000178_FD_203759 | JGI IMG/M metagenome (GOLD analysis project Ga0306926, IMG submission 203759) | Lab enrichment of tropical soil microbial communities from Luquillo Experimental Forest, Puerto Rico - flux8day.12C.oxic.44.000.178 (v2)... | ecosystem: Environmental > Terrestrial >... | reverse complement strand
TTCGACAATAACGTCTTCGGTGTGTTCCGACCGGGTACATTTCACGAGGAAAATCGATGCCTTCTCCCTCGCACCGACAAGGTCCTGCAGCGTAGTGATGGGGACAAACAGACGGCCCGCTTTGCCGTGCTCGATGACCCCCACGACTTTCCAATCATGGTTCAGCAGATTGTAAGTATCCCCCGCCTTCAGGTGCTTGGCCTTAGCAGCCCAATCGTCAATAAGTAAATCGTCGGGGCCCTCCATGTCGTGGCCTTCGTGAAAAACAAAACCGCTCGAAACCTGGCGGAATGATACAGGGTCGATCCCCCAAACCGTCTCAACGCCGCCCGAGGTGTTGAAGGACAGAAGGGCCGGCGCCACGTATTTCACGTACTTCTGTTCCTTCAATCTCTCCCCGATCTTGATGGGCATCGGAGATCCGCTCATGACAATGAACATCTGGGCGGAAGGAGCCTGCACCATAATGTCCGCTCCGATGCCTTCAATTCGTTTGGCCGTTTCCTGCAGCAAGCCCGAAGTCAGACCAACGATGAGGACGACCAGTGCGACTTCGACGGCAACGGCCATCACGCCAATGAGCGTGCGCATCGGGCGATGAAAAAGATTCTGGACGACCAATTGCCCCATCATGGCTTTTTGTCCTCTGTCGCTTCGCCGACTTTCACGATCTCCGCTCCCGCGGGCGGTTCCAGCCGGAAGCGATCCGGGCCGAGTGGCTCGTTCATCGTAATCTTCGTGACGTTCATATCCAGGTGATACTCATCTCGCGGCCGGTCCAAGCGGATGATCCGGGGATAGTCGTCGATGGCCGCTCTTGCGGAACCTGCTGCTGCAACCGGTTGCCAGTCTGCGTAGCGCACATCGGAGAGCAGCGCGCCCTTGGCTCCGTAGCCCTGCAAGCGCACCACGTTCAAATCTGCGCGGTCGAACCAAATTCTTCGTAGGATTTCCGTCTTGTAGCCCCCGCGCAAAACGGTCAGGACGTAATAGCGCGCAGCGTCGTCGCTATTCTCTTCAAACACGACCTCTTCTTCCTTGCGAACTTCCGGCCAGAGGAGCGCTTCTACCAGATGCTGTGGCCTCAGATTCTCGATCGGCTTGCTGCTCGCCCGTTCAAAAGCGATCGGCCCCTCGAGAAATTTGTTCTTTGAAGGGATGGAAACTTCAAAGGTCTGCCCGTCGCTCGCCATGTCGAACGCTGTTTTTCCCACCACCGGTACCTGGCCGATCATGCGGATTTCGCTGGGCCGCGCCGCCAGCACAAACGCCTTGATCTCGTGGTAATCCTCAATCACGCCGCTGTACTTCGAGCCCGCCGTGGTTTTCAGTTCCACCGTGGCATTCACGGTCTGCAAATGACGCGCAAAGGTATTGTAGCGGTCCAGCAGTTCTTCCTGGCTCGCTTCCTTAGCAACCGGCCGCAGTGCCGCGGGCACATTCTTCGTGGCCTTGACGTGCCCCCCGCCCTCGCAGCCGCAAGCGATGGCCGACACTGCCAGCAAGATCGTGCATTTCCGAACAGAATTCATCCACGAAATCCGACGTCTCATATTCATCAAAAGCAATTTTGGAACCAGAGGGAGGCCCATTGACCCTGAAAATAGGCATCGCAACACCCTCTATTTTAACGTATTTTCTGCATTACTGGGGCCGCGCGATGTACACGTCAAACTGCTGCAGCGCGGGACGCACGCGCCGGATAATCTCGCTCGGCCGCAGGCTTTCGCTCAGCAACGTGACCCACGCGTCCTCAGGCTCGCACACTGCGCAAAAGGTGTACCGCGGATAAGCCGATTGGTAAGCGTCGAGGCCGCGATGCGAAAGCTCGCCCTCGAGTTCGGAATCTTCCTGCTGCACCGCAGGGCCGACGCGTAGCCCAAACGTCTCTTTTTCAAACCGTGCGAAGAGCTCGCGCAATTTTTCGGCCGATGGCTGAGAGACAACCAAGCAACGGTTGGCCGCCTCGCGGAACGCAATCTCGTGCATTTTGCAGAATTCCCGGACGCGTTCCACATGGCTGAAGAAGTCCAGCACCATACCCTCTTTCGCCGCAAGCGCCGGCAGAGCCGCAGCCCAGATTTGAGCCGCTTCGCTTCCGCGCAACGGTTCGCGGCTCTCCGTCTCCAACAGTTCAAGCCCCACGGCTTTCGTATGGGCGCCCAATTCCAGCGCCTGGACGTCCAGCGAATAAGGAGGAAGATCGGGAATGTTGGCTTCCGGTTCCACCTTATTCTTCCTCCTCGATCCTTCCGAACTTCTCGTGGAATTCCGGTGAAGCCTTGCGCACCTCAAGCCAGTCGAAGAATGCATCCGGCGTTTCCAGCCAGATACGAAACCACTCCGCGATTTCTCTTTTCTCCTCGCGCTTTTGGGCTTCCACTTTGCGATTGTGCGAGATCATCTCCGCGCGCCGCTTCCCGAGCCGCCCGACTTCGAGAACCCGCTCGACGGCTGCCGGTTCGCCATGCGCGCGGAATCGCCGCATCAGTTCATCGAGGTGCGTGATGCTGACCTCCGCGTCGGCCAGCGTCTTGAAATGCAGGATGTCTTCAAATTCTTCCTCGAAGCGCTCCTCCGCTTCCTCGCGTTCCGTGAGTTGCACTTTCCAGCCCATGGTCTTTAGCACCTCGGCAATGTAATCGTTCCCCGTCTTGCCCGCTTCGCCATGATCGGCGATCAGTTTGCGCCGCAACTGGTCAATTTCTGCCGGCGTCCACTTTTGGATGCCCAGCGCCCGCGCGGTGTCTAGGATCATGTTTTTTTTCGTGTTCAGTGCGTCGGTCATCGTTTGCCTTTATGCGCCGCGCTCGTGGAGTGCGCCCGGCCGGCCTCGGAGACGGGTGGATCCGCGGGCTCGCCGTTTAGAAGACGGTGATATTTGGCCACATTCTGGTTGTGTTCCGCCAGCGTTGCGGCAAAAAAATGACCGCCCTGCGTGTTGGCCACGAAGTAGAGGTAGTCGGTCTCGGCGGGCTGCAGCGCGGCGCGCAGGGAAGCTTCGCCCGGATTTCCGATGGGGCCGGGCGGCAGGCCGCGATTCAGGTAGGTGTTGTATGGCGACTCGAAGCGCAAATCTTTCAGCGTCAACATGCCTTTGTATTTGTCGGCCTGCTCCAGCGCGTAGATCACCGTGGGATCGCATTGCAGCAGCATGCCCTTTTTCAAGCGATTGTCGTATACACCGGCGACGACCGGCCGCTCTTCCGGCTTCGGCGTCTCGCGTTCCACGAGCGAGGCCAACGTCACCCATCGGAGCACAGGACTCGGACCGATAGTCGCGGTTACGTCTTCGGTGACAAGCGCGGGTGCAATTTGCTCCATGGCTTGGCGGAATTTGCGCACCATCATGCCTGTCAGTTCCGGCGCTGCAACGTGGCGAGGCAGGTTATACGTTGCGGGGAAGAGAAACCCTTCCAGCGTCTCGGCACCAGGAGCAACATCCTGAATCGGCTTCGGGTCGTCCGCGGCTTTCAGAAATTCGTCGGCCTTCATAATCTTGGCCATTTCCAGGTCGCGGGCGATGTCCAACATGGTCGTGCCTTCCCGAACCGTAAAAGGTTGCTCGTAGACCTCGCCATTCGCCAGTTTCCAGAAAACTTCCTTGCCTGTCAGCGGGTGATCGAAGAAATATTCGCCGGCTTCCAGCGCGCGCTTGGGATGGCGGCGCGCGTAAAACTCAAATGCGATGGCGCTGCGAATCACGCCATTCTTTCCTAGAATATGTCCCGCGGCGCGGCGTGACGTTCCATGGGGGATCTCGACAAAAACGCCTTCCGCCGGAATCCTTCCAAACGGTTTTTCGATGCAATACCAGACGAATCCTGCGGCGGCTCCGGCAGCCAGCAGCAAAATCAAGAGAAGAATCGCCAGGAATTTCAAGCTAGTTCCACTCCTCTGCGCCGTCTAGCCGCGACAAATATTCCCGCAAAATTACCATCGCCGCCACCGCGTCCACGGTGTGCTTTCCTTCGGCCGTGTGGGTCTGCTTCTTTTTGCCGTCGCGCGAAACCTCGTGCGTGATGAGCCGTCCCAGTTCCTGTTCGAGGATGCGCTCCGCTTCCCAACTGGTCAGACGTTCGTCCACCATTTCCAGCGGGATGCCGATCTGCTTCCGTACGCGCTCGGCAAAACGCGTGACCTCCTCGGCCATCTCGCCAGGTGTTCCGTCCAGCCGCAAAGGTAAGCCGACGACAATTTGTTTCACGTTTTCGTCGCGCACCAGTTCGCGCAGGCGCCGCATGTCCTCATTGCGATTGACGCGTTCCAGGGTGGAATGAGGCTGTGCCATACGCACTTCCGCATCCGCCAGCGCAATGCCGATCTTCGTGCGCCCGTAATCGAGCCCAAGAATCTTTCCCTTTGCGTGTGTAGACTTCAATACTGGGGCGGCTGAATTTGCTGCATTTTTCTTCACCTATTGAGTATAGCCGAACGTTCGGTTTCCAGCCGTAGCAGCCCCGTTACGGTTTTCGTCCGCGGGCGCCGGATTGCCACGCGTCCCAATAACCCAGGGCTTTCATTTGCTCGTCGAGAGCGGTTTCTTTCATGAGGATTTCCAATTCCGCTCGCGAGAGCCGCTTGCCCACAGGTTCCACGCGGTCTGCGAGACCCCACGTCGTGACCGCCGCGAGCACGGTGTTCAGTTTCAATTCGCGGATGTCCACCTTATCGAAGGTATCCGAAGCAGCGTGATAGTTCACCAGGTAGTTGGCGATTTCCTGGTTAGCCATCAACGTCGGCACGCCTTCAAGCAGAAAATCAAAATTGTCCGTGCCAAAGGAGGCGTCAAACGTCAAATCATCCACGCCCCAGCCGGCAAATGGCTTCAAAACTTCGCGCACGCTGGTTTCCATGTCGCGCCGGCCACCGAGCGAATAACCCGTGACCCGCCCAATACCGGTATCGAACACCACCATCCCGCGGTACTTGTCCATTTCTGCGCGGTGCGCCTGCACGTACGCATAAGAGCCGATAGTGCCCTGCTCCTCGCCGCTAAAGAGAATGAAGCGCACCGTGCGCCGCGGCAACAACCCGCTGGCTTTCATCGCGCGCGCCGCTTCAATCACCATCGCCGCGTTGCAGCCGTTGTCCAGCGCCCCGGTGCCAAGTTCCCAGGAATCCAGATGCGCGCCCAGGACCACCGTTTCATCCGGCTTTTCGTAACCGCGGATTTCCGCCACGACATTTTCTTGCTCGACTGGCCCGAAAATTTTGTTCGGCATCGTCAGCCGCGCTCGCACTTTTCCGGGATGCGCCGCCACGGTGCGGCCAATGCGCATGGCGTCTTCCCGCGCCACGACTGCCTGCGGGATTTTGTCGACATCGCCTGTAATGGAATTCGTGTGGCGGTAAAGCAGTTTCCGTTCCCGCGCGCCGGTCCATAGAATCGCGCCCGCACCGCCCTTCAACGCCTGCGCGATAATGCCCGGTGGTCGCAGATATTCGTTGAAAAGATCGGCCCAGGTTGTGCCGATGTCGCTGTGCACCAGCAGGATCGCGCCTTTTACAGAAGCGCCCGCCCGCGCAAAGTCTTCCCCGGTGCCGTAACCCACGTCAATGATATTTCCTTCCAATCCTCCGGCTGGCGTCGCTGGGGAAAGTCCTTCGGAGACGAGCGAAACGGGAAAACTCACCGGCCCGAGGAGTTCGAGCTTTGTCGCTCCTTCCCTCCAGGCCATAGGAAGCATGTATTTCTCGGTGTGTACGTCCACTCCCGCCGCGCGGAAGCCCGCCACACCCCACTCCACCGCCCTGGTCATTTCCGGCGAACCGCTCACCCGTCCGCCAATTTCATCGGTCAGCCTGCGCAGGTTATCTTCCAACGGCGATTCGCCCATCACGATCGGCGTAATCTTCGCGGCCGCTTGCGCGCAGGCCGAGCTCTCCGTCGTCGAGCAAGCCGCAGCCCCCGGGGTCGTTTGTGTGGGGCGCAGCGGATCCGTCTGCGTCGCCGGTAACTGAGCAAAGGCGGACCAACCGGTAACCAGCCACAGAAAAACAAAGCCTGCACAAATACGGCGTTTCTGCATCGTTATTTCCTTTTGAAAAGGGAGCAATCCGTCAAAGGAATTGTCATAGAGCCGCGGAAAAAGAATTGCTTTTCATCCGTGAACCTATGTCCTGAAACAATTCTGCCGAGAAGAGCATAGCAAATGAACGGCACCCAGCCTATCCGCCCCAGCCTGTGGCACTGCCTGATCGGCGCCACCAATTCTCTGACGCACGTCGTGGTTCCGGGGCAGATCGATCTTCCGCTCCAGCGTGGCGAGAAATACACCGTCTTTTTCGAGCGCGAGTCCGTCGTCAATGGCAAGACCTATTCGACAACGGGGACCCTCAAAGGTGAACTGTGAGGTCCATTCCCTCCCGAACGGCGAAACCATAAAGGTCAATCGCCCCAGTGTGACGACCACATACGAGTATTTCGGGCGCTCGGGCCGCTCCATCCTGGAGTTCTCGATTCCCAGGGACGGTAACTACATGTTCGCCTGAGCCTATACAGTGCCGTCCGATCAGCAAGAGGCTGTTTTGGCTGTAGGTTCCGGTGTGGCAGATGGCATCGCTGTATTACTGGCCACATCTTTCGTTGCGCTCGTTGGTGGTCTGGGACTCTCGTTACTTGTATTTCTGATCGTGATTTTTCGCCGCGATCGCTCCGGCAGAGAAATCCGCGCTCTCGGCTTGCGGCCCGTGTAGCGCTCTTTCGTGTGGAGATTGCGTGGCCTGACAATCTGTTCAGGCGTAGCTACAACGTATCGGTTCTCCGAAGACGGTCCGTTACCTTAACCATCTGAGCCATTTCTGTCACATCATGCACACGGACAATATGCGCCCCATTCAGGATGCTCGCCACGACCGTCGCCGCCGTGCCCCAGATGCGTTCTTCCGGAGGGGCGGGTTTGCCGCTGCGTGCCAGCGTCGCGCCCAGAAAACCCTTGCGCGAAGTGCCTACCAGTAACGGATATCCGAGCTTCGCAAGCACCGGCAGCTTCGCGATCAATTCATAGTTCTGGGCAAAACTCTTGCCGAACCCGATGCCGGGATCGACGATAATCTGCGACTTCGCCACTCCGGAGCCGCGAGCCGTAGCAATGGCCTTGAGCAAACCGCTTTTCACGTCTTTTATCACGTACCTGGCGAAAGGGCCCTTCTGCATCGTGCGCGGATTTCCCCGCATATGCATGAGGATAAGCGGCGCCCCAAATTGAGCGGCGACTTCGGCGATCCGCGGATCACTCTTCAAGCCGGAAATGTCGTTCAGGATCTCCGCGCCCGCGCCTAGCGCGATTTCCGCTACCCCGGGCTTTTGCGTGTCCACGGAAATAGGAATCCCCAGCCGCCCGCGTAACGCTTCGAGCACGGGAAGCAGTCGGCTCAACTCCTCCCCCGCGGAAATTCCCCGAGAGCCCGGCCGCGTGGACTCGGCGCCAATGTCCAGAATATCCGCACCCGCGCGCTCCATCGCCAGCGCGCCCTCGACCGCGTGCTTCAAGCGGAAGAATTTTCCGCCGTCCGAGAAGCTGTCCGGCGTGACATTAAGCACACCCATCACCAGCGTACGCTCGCCAAGCGCCAGCTTTCGCGATCCCACGTGCAACATGTATTTTTTTCTGGGAGTCATGCGTAGCGCCGCTCTCGCGCGACGGACAGGCCCACCGGTTACGACGCACAAGCCGCTCTCTTAGTCCAGGTCGAAATCGCGGATGGGTTTGGTTGCGGGCGTGTCCTTAGCCTTTTTCATGGCCTCTTCGAATTTCTTGGCCAGGATGTCTTCCTTATTGGATTCCTGAAACCACGAATCCGCAAACTTGTCTTCGCGCTGGCGCTTCTGTTCTTCCAGAATGTTCGACGCCTTCGTGAGATCCACGTCAGGTCCTTGCCTCACCGGAGCCTCGTGCGACAGTACCGCGCCAAAAATCGGGTCAATCACTAGCTTCGCCTGGCAGCACGGGCAAATCACATTCAGGTTTTCACCGTCTTTGCGTCCCATGGCCGTATTCTACTCCCAGTTCGCCAAAAAAGTAGGGCACGATTGTTTGTGTCTGCATTCTCCCCCAATTGGAAATCACAACAAAAAAGGAGCGCAGCTTGACGCGCTCCTTTTGGGCTACTTAGAACTAAAAACTTCCTACTTAAAACTCAACCTGCCTCACGCCTTCGCCGGTGAATCCCCCCGCGTAAATCCCGGCGCGGGACGCATCTCCGGCCGGACAATCTTCGGGTCCGTGGCAGGCGCGCCCTGTGGCGGCGGTGTGGGAGGCGTCCGAGGCTTTTCCGGCAGCGGCTTGCCTTCCATCAGGAGTTTCACTTCGTTGGCATCGAGCACTTCGCGTTCAAGTAACGCTACGGCAATGCGGTCCAGCGTGTCGCGATTGGCCTGCACGATATTGTGCGCTTTGCCGTAAGCTTCGCTGACGATGCGCTTCACTTCCTTGTCAATTTGAACGGCGGTGTCTTCGCTGAAGTCGCGGTGCTGCGCGATCTCGCGGCCCAGGAAGATCGCTTCTTCCTTTTTCCCGAAAGCCAGCGGCCCAAGATTGCTCATGCCCCATTCGCAGACCATGTTACGCGCGATGTCCGTGGCTCGCTCGATGTCGTTTCCGGCGCCGGTCGTGATGTGGCCGAGGAAAATCTCCTCCGCAGTCCGTCCGCCCATCAGCACCGCAAGCATGCCTTCGAGATATTCCTTCGTGTAGGTGTGCTTGTCCATTTCCGGCAACTGCATGGTCAAGCCCAGCGCCATGCCGCGCGGAATGATCGTGACCTTGTGCACGGGATCAGCGCCCGGAGTCATGGCGGCGATGAGCGCATGGCCGGCCTCGTGATACGCCGTATTTTTCTTTTCCTCGTCGGACAGGATCATGGACTTTCGTTCCACGCCCATCAGCACTTTGTCCTTGGCCATTTCAAAATCAACCATCATGACGAACTTGCGGCCTTGCCGCGCGGCCCAGAGCGCCGCTTCATTCACCAGATTGGCGAGGTCCGCGCCGGAAAAGCCCGGCGTACCGCGCGCGATAATCGAAAGATCCACGTCATCGGAGATGGGTACCTTGCGCGTGTGCACGCGAAGGATTTCTTCGCGGCCCTTCACGTCCGGGCGTGCAACCACCACGCGGCGATCGAAGCGGCCGGGGCGCAGCAGCGCCGGGTCAAGCACATCGGGCCGGTTGGTCGCGGCGATCAGGATAACGCCTTCGTTGGATTCGAACCCGTCCATCTCGACCAGCAGCGCATTCAACGTCTGCTCGCGTTCGTCGTGCCCGCCTCCAAGGCCTGCACCGCGATGGCGGCCGACCGCGTCAATTTCGTCAATGAAGATGATGCAAGGCGCATTCTTCTTGCCTTGTTCAAAGAGGTCGCGCACGCGACTCGCACCAACGCCAACGAACATCTCGACGAAGTCCGAACCGGAAATCGAGAAGAACGGCACGTTCGCTTCACCAGCAATCGCGCGTGCCAGCAAAGTCTTGCCTGTGCCCGGAGGTCCCACGAGCAGCACGCCCTTGGGAATACGCCCGCCGAGCTTCTGGAATTTCTGGGGATCTTTCAGGAACTCGATAATTTCCTGGAGTTCTTCCTTGGCTTCATCGCTGCCGGCCACATCCTTGAAGGTGGCTTTCTTCTGTTGAGCGGAAAGCAGCCGCGCGCGCGACTTGCCAAAACTGAGCGCCTTGTTGCCGCCCGCCTGCATCTGGCGCATCAGGAAAAACACGAACCCGGCGAGGAGTAGCAACGGCAGGGCATTCAGCACGATCAGGAACCAATCCCCGCTGCGTACTTCTTTCACGTTCAACTGCACGGCTTTGTCCCGCAATGTCTTGGTTATCTCCGGCGAATTCTCCTTCGGCACGGTGATGCGGAACTTGCTGTTGGCGGGTTTGATATATTCGCCCTGCAACTCATAACTATTCGGCGAGAGGTACATCGTCACTTCCTTGACGTCGCCCTCATCCACCTTGGCCATGAACTCGCTATAACTGGGGGTGAGTTCCCGAGCCTGTTGCCCATTGGCAGAAACCAAGCGCCAGAGCATCACTCCCAAAAAGACGATCGAGATCCAGAAAAGAATTGTTTTTGCCGTGGAACTGGAATTCACTGTAACCTCACTGTCTTCCCAAAACGCAAAATCCTAAAATCGTTGCGGTCTCGTTTAGCGCCGTTTCTTCTTTCTTCCTGCGCCCTTGCCCCGCTGCTTCTCGCCGGTCCCGGCGACCAAATCTTTGCCGTTGCCCCCCGCGCCATTCGCCGTAGCCAGGCCATACCCAGCCCACAGTTGGTTAGATGCGGTCTTGAAGCCAAAGTAATCGGGCTCCAGGTCCACACGCCGCTTCGCTGGCTTGTCCAGCAGCACCGCCAACCGCAGCGACCTCGGTTTGCCTTCACCGATGCGCCGCAGCAGAAAATCCTGCGTGACGCCGCTGTCAATCACCGCGTCTACCAGCACAACGTCGCGGCCTTTCCATGCCGGCTTGTCCTTCCCCGCTTCCATCGCCGGCTGGTTCTCGAAAAAAACCTCGCGCCGCGCCTTTCCGCCCTGCTCCACGTCCCGCACGGCCTCTCGCGCAAAGTGCAAAACTACCGGTGCGTCAATCTCTCGGATCAGATCCGCCGCGAACAGGAAGGCGCGGTCCATCGTGACCACCACATCCAACCTTCTGCCGCGGCACGCCCGCGTGATTTCCTTTCCCAATGCTTTTACGCGATTCGCGATCCGCGCTGCAGAATACTTGGCGACGCTCGCCTTGGTCACGGTTTGCGTTCCTCGGTGATCACCACGCCTGCCTGGGTCCGTTCACTGGCCGCGAATTCCGCGGCCACGGGCAAGCCGCGAACCCATGCTAATTTCCCGCCGCTGGTCAGCACCGGCCACGACTCTTTTTCCCAGCGGCTGGCACCGATCTCGTTCAAGAGCCGCGCCAGCTTGTGACTTTTCTGGCGGCCTAGCGGCCGCATGGCATCGCCTGGTCTCCAGCTGCGCAGCACAAGGGGCAAACACAACCGGCCGCGGTCCAAGACCTCCCCTGTAGTATTAGTTTCTCGCCCTTCGGGAGGCCAGTCAATCACCCTGAGGCGCAGCAGGGTGCCCAGTTCCACAATCGGCAACTCGGCGGATTCTCTGGCTAAATCAACCTCATAGGAGAATCCGTTCCCGGTCTGAGATTTTCCTGCCCTTGTACCCCGCTTTTCACTCATACGGCGAAATCGCAAAGCCTCTTGTTCGCGCAGAACCTCCACTCCCCCGGGAAGATGCAGCGACTTCCCGCTATCCGTTTGATGTGCCAGTTGCAGCACCGCTTCCACATGCGCAGCACTGAGCTGACCCGCGCGTGGTTTCACGAGTTCCACGATGAGTCTTACCATTCGCTTGTTCATCGCGTGAGACCACCGGATTTCCGACAGGCTGGGAGCGACTCTTTGCGCTGGTTGGATGCGCTTTCCACCGTGGCAAGCCAGTTCAGCGATGGGAATGCGTACCTCCCCATCCTTCTCTTTGGCAAGCGCGTGAACACGCAATTCAGCCGACACTTTCATCCAAGCTTCGTCTTCCCGCGCCAGTTCCGCCAGTTGACAAAGATGATCAACCGTCGCCGGCTGGAATTGCTTCTCCAGCAAGGGTATAAGCTTTTGACGAATGCGCGCCCGCATCCGTCGCGTGTCGCGATTGCTGGCGTCTTCCCGCCACGGCTGCTTTTTTGCCTTCAAATAACTGCGAAGCTCCGCGCGCCGAATTTTCAGCAGTGGCCGGAAGACAACGCCAGCCTCCAGATGAATACCGCCCAGCCCCGCCAGTCCGGTGCCACGCAGGATGTGCGCCAACACGGTCTCAGCCTGGTCGTCTGCCGTGTGCGCTGCCGCGACTCGCGCGACATGACCTTCGCGCACGAGTCGCTCAAAAAACGCGTAGCGAGCCTGCCTGGCCGCATCCTCCAGATTCGCGCGCTCACGCTTTGCCTTTGCGCCGACGTCCTCGCGCCCGGCAAAGAACTCCAACCGGTATTTCGCCGCCAACCCGTTCACGAATTTTTCATCGGCGTCCGAAGCTCTGCCGCGCAGCTGGTGATTGAAATGCACAACGCACGGCACGAAACCCAACTCCTCCCGCACCTCGAGAAGCAGGCGCAACAAGGCCACCGAATCCGCCCCACCGGAAACGGCAACGGCCACCCGCTCTCCCGCGCGCAGCGTTTCTTCCTTCCGCAAATGCGCCAGGAGCTTTTGCGCCAATTCGGATCGCTTTGCCATAAATTCAGGAGGCTGCGCCGCGTCTATTTCTTGGCGACAAAATGGGCCGGTGACAATCGCGAGCAAAGAGCCTTTGATTGATCATCGTGACGCCCTTCCTGCCGCTATCCTAGCAACGCGGGTGAAAGAGGTCGAGCACCAGAAGGGTGAAGAAGGCTAGCGCGTTCGCGCCATGTGGAAGAAGAAAAGCAAAGAGAGTTGCACATCCCGCAGGGCATTGAGCGGCACCATGTGCACGGGGATACGGAACCACCGCTGCTCGCCCCACCGCTGCCGCACCGTGCCCCAGAAGGCCTTCAGATCGGCGCGCGTGTATACCTTGTTTTGCACTAGCAGCGGACTCCATTTGGCCCAGAAAAGATGAGCCTTCGACGGCACGTGCAGCGATGGGAAGTGCTCTTTCGCGCGCTGAAACGCGATCTGCAGATCCGCTAGTTTCAGCTGGTCGTATCTTCCGCGAATCTTGGTGAGTTCCTCGACGACGCGCTGCTCCGCCTCCGAAGGGTGCCGCGTCTGCAACCACAACTCTTCCATTTCACCCAGCAGGCGCAGCATGCTCCCGAAATGTTGCCGGATTTCCTTGCATCGCGAGGTGTAATACTTCCACGGCGACAATACCGAATGACCCGGCCGCACGTATTTGCGCCCCTTCAACCGGAAGAAGCCGCACATCATCGGATGGCGTCTTTCCGTCTGGATCGAATTCTTGTACCACAGATAGCGAATGAAATTGTTCCAGTAGTTTGGCGGTGATCCTTGTTTCAGGAGGGCCTTCATGTTTTCGAGACTGTAAAACGTGTTCCAGGCCTCGAAATACATTTCCGTCCACTTCCCATTTTTCAATTGGGGATGGACGGTCACTTCGTGCTGCGAGTCGTACAGATTGAAATCCGGATGCATCCACTCGCCCCGGCGCACCATATTCAGGTGGTCCATCGAGCCGGGCAGCGGCATCAGAATGAAAAATGAAGCGTGATCCGGCCGGACTTCGTGCATCAGAAACTGCAAGTCTCGGCGAATGGACTCCACGGTGTCAAAAGGAAATCCCAGGATATAGCCCACGTGTGTGGAAATATCCGAATCGTGATACGCCTGGATCAGTTGCCGGTATTCATTCACCTGGTTCTGTTTCTTGCCGGCGGCTGCCAGATTGCCCGGGTCCACGCTCTCCATTCCGATGAACACGTTGATGCACCCGGCTTGCCGCGCCTTGGTCACGAAATTCTTGATCTTCCAGGACAGTACATCCACCTGCATCATGAATTCCACGGGGATTTTGTCTTCCGTGCGAATGCGAATCAGCACGTCAAAAATGGCTTCCCAATTCTTGTTTCGCGCGAAATTATCGTCGGTGAAGAAATAAAAGCTGATGCCGTTCTCGCGGTAATTGTGGCGGACAGCTTCGCCAATCTGTTCGGCTGAGCGGAAACGCATCTTGCGGCCCTGCACGTTGATAATGGTGCAGAAGGTGCATTCGAAGGGACAGCCGCGCCCGCAATCCATGGTTCCGAAATTCGAAGCCACGAACTTGTTCAGGTATTTCTTGCGGATCGCGGGCAGTGGCTTCTCATAAAGGTCCGGCTTGTTCTGCAGGAAGTCGTATATCGGTTTGAGGCGGCCGTTGACGGCATCGCAAAGCACATCTCCCCAGGTCTCTTCGACTTCGCCCTTGACGATCGTTACGCCCTCATCCATCAATTGCTGAATGTCCGCAGGAATTTCCGGCAATAGCGCCAGATAACCGCTGACGTGGAAGCCGCCGATCATTACGGTGAGCCCGGCCCGCCGGAAAATATGCGCGAGGTCGGCTGCACGGGGGAACTGGTTCGTTTGCACGCCCACCATGCACACGATGGTCTTGGAGCGGCCTTCGCGCTGCGAACGGCAAATTCGCTTTACCGGGATTTTGTCCACGGTCTCATCGAACAATTCCACCTGCACGTCCCAGGCATCGCCGAGCCGTTTTTGCCGCACGACATCTTCAGTAAGTCCCGCGAGACACGCCAGCGTATTGCTCGGCAACACACCTCGCCAATGCCGCACCACATAACCGTCATCGTCGTATTGCGTGGGCTTAATGAGGTAAAGGTGAAGTGTCTTCATGAGGCGAGCGACCTCGTCCGCATCGGGTTCGCAGGCGGGGCGATGCCGGCATAACTCTGCCATCCTGTCACAACCGGTGAGATGCGGCAAGGCGTATCCTGTCCAAACCGGGTCCTCACGGACGGACACTGTCTGGGATGGTTTCAGTGGCGGAGACGTTGATGATAATCTCGACAATTAGCGGGCTGAGTCCCTGAATCTACTATTGACTTGCTGCCCTGCGGCAGCGCAGGATGTGCCCGGAAATCGCATGGCGACGACTATCAATAGTTTGGAAACGCTTACCGGACAGGCGGCTTCCCTCGAAGCCGTCCACAAAAAGGACTTGCGCTGCGGTGATCGCGTCCTGGTCGAGACCAGGAATTCTCTGTATACCGTTTGGGTTTTGGAGAATGGAGAGTATTGGGTTTGGGGGGGCTGGTTTGATCTTCGCGGCTTGTCTCCCTACCGCGTTGCTATTAACGGTTGCACCTGGGGAGGCACGGCCATTCTCCACAATGTGGTCGCCGCGCAAGGACTGCGCCTGGAGTTCAGCAACCGCGTTCGCACCACGCCAATCCGAAAGGTTCGCGTCGTTCGCACGAACGCTCACTTCTATCCCAACTGACCGGCGGGCCTTCGAAAGGACGCAGATTAACGCGCCATGACGTAGTCCGAGTAACGGATGCTGTCCCGCGAGAGATTGTGCGCCGTGAGGAAAGACTGAAATCGAGGCGCATGCCCGAAGTGTCTTCGAGAGCGTGGGCTTTTTCGTGGAGAATCGTGAGAAATTGCGCGAGCGTCGTGGCAGGGGGAGGATAGACGTTGGTGGTCGTCGCTAGGAGCAAGACCATCGCAAACACACAAATCCTGCGACGCTTTCCCTTTTCGTGGCCCAAGTTCCGTCTCCCAATACTGTGGTTGAGTATGCAAGTGGTCGGAACGATTTACGAAAAACCCCATTTTGTTTTTCACGGGGGGTTGTGGAAGGGAATTGGCGAGGCAAGTCAAAAACATTCTGGTGCGCCGCGGCAACTCAACGCTCTCTTGGAGCAAAGCATCGCTGTATGTCTTAAGCACTTACGGGTGACACTGAGGAATCCTGTGGAAAACAAGAGTTCCCCGGTAATCGCTTGTTGACTTTTTCGCCGCTTCTGTTAATCTTGTTTAGTTCGTGGGACGCCACTCTGCTGGACAGGGAGGCATGGACAAACGCTCTTTGACAACCGATACGATGTGCCAGAATCTGTTCGACCCCATTCGGGTTTTTGAGCACGAATGGGTTGAGTGAAATCGAGCGACTAACAATTTTGCTTGGTAGGCTGACCCGGGGCAACCCGGGTATTTTTATCGCCAAGCGACAGGCTTCAAACGAGAGTTTGATCCTGGCTCAGAACGAACGCTGGCGGCGTGCTTAACACATGCAAGTCGAGTGCACAGTTCCTGTAGCAATACAGGGATGGGTGCACGGCGCACGGGTGCGTAACACGTGGGCAATCTGCCCTCCGATGGGGAATAACCCCGCGAAAGCGGGGCTAATTCCGCATAACATTCTCTGGACTGCGGTCCGGGGACTCAAAGCCGTAAGGCGTCGGAGGAGGAGCCCGCGCCCGATTAGCTTGTTGGTAGGGTAACGGCCTACCAAGGCAATGATCGGTAGCTGGTCTGAGAGGATGGCCAGCCACACTGGAACTGAGACACGGTCCAGACTCCTACGGGAGGCAGCAGTGGGGAATCTTGCGCAATGGGCGAAAGCCTGACGCAGCGACGCCGCGTGGGGGATGAAGCTTCTCGGAGTGTAAACCCCTTTCGACTGGGACGAATGCCCGCAAGGGAGTGACGGTACCAGTAGAAGAAGCCCCGGCTAACTACGTGCCAGCAGCCGCGGTAAGACGTAGGGGGCCAGCGTTGTTCGGAA
>Ga0306926_10003505_pt1 | contig 16253 bp, 11 predicted proteins | sample flu12Cox44000178_FD_203759 | JGI IMG/M metagenome (GOLD analysis project Ga0306926, IMG submission 203759) | Lab enrichment of tropical soil microbial communities from Luquillo Experimental Forest, Puerto Rico - flux8day.12C.oxic.44.000.178 (v2)... | ecosystem: Environmental > Terrestrial >... | reverse complement strand
GACTGGCCCTTGAGAGTCGACTTCTTCAGCGATTCTAGATGCTTGAACATCTGGCTCTGCCGGAAGCGCGCAACTGCTTTCTCCTGATCGCGGCCGACATGCACGATGTATTGCGGCGCGATCTGCAACTCGGAGAATTTCCGCCCGGCTGCCTGCGTCATCTCCTTGAGCTCCCCCACCATGCGCCGCAGGGTCTGCTGCGGCAGCGCTGCGGGAATCCAGCCGTCGCCGGATGATGCGGTGCGCAGCAGATGAGCCTGGTTGTTGCCGCCGAAATAGATCGGCAGCCGTTGCTGCTTCGGTTTGGGAAACAGCTCGACGTCCTTGAATTTGTAGTATTTTCCGTCGAGCGACACCTCGCGCTGCGAGAACAGCAGCCTCAGCGCCCGCACCCCTTCCTCGACCATCTCGCCGCGATGGACCTTGCCGTCGGGATTGAGCGCCTCGAACTCCTCGCGATAGGCGCCGATGCCTACTCCGATCTCCAGGCGGCCGTTGCTGAGATGATCGAGCGTGGCGATCTGCTTGGCGGTGACCACAATGTCGCGGCGCATGGGCAGCACCAGAACGCCGGTGCCGAAACGCAGCGTGCTGGTATGCGCGGCGAGATACGCGTAGGTGACCAGAGGCTCCCAGAAACGCGGGGGAACTGGAAACTCCGCCCGCACGTAATGCTGCGTGGTCATATGATCGTTGCCCCACACCGAATGATAGCCAAGAGATTCGGCGTGCCGGGCGATGCGAACCAGATCCTCGGGATTGGAAAAGGGGATCGGGTAAGTCAGGCCTTCCATACCCGTGGGGAACCCGACGCTGAACAATGCCGTCATTTCCGATTCCCGCAATCAGTGTGGCTGATGCTCCCCGAAATATACGCGCTCGGCTTCGTTTCTTTCCACCGCTTCCTGCATCGAGCCCGTCCATGCCAGCCGGCCGGCCGCAAGCATGCAGCATCGCTCGCCGACGGCGCGCGCTATCTCCATGTTCTGCTCGACCAGGACGATGGCGACGCCGTTTTGCCGGATGCGGCCGATGGCCGCGATCAGCGTGCGCGCAATGCCCGACGAGAGTCCCGCGGACGGCTCGTCCAGCAGCAGGAGCTTCGGATTGGTCACCAGCGCGCGCCCAATCGCCAGCATCTGCTGCTCGCCCCCCGAGAGCGATCCGGCGGTCTGCCGGCGGCGTTGCGCCAGCACCGGAAACAGCTCGTACACCGAGGCAAGCGGTGTCGGCGCGCGGCCGGCGGCCGCGGTCGTCGCCGCCAGCAGCGTCTCCTCCACCGTAAAGGCCCGAAAAAGCTCGCGCCATTGCGGCACCAGGGCGAGGCCGCTGCGCGCGATCGCGCTGGCGCTCAGGCGCGAAATGTCCTGGCCGAAAAGCTCCACCGTGCCGCGGCGTTTGGGAAGAAGCCCGGCGATGGCCTCCACCGCGGACGTCTTGCCGGCGCCGTTAGGGCCTAGCAGAACCAGCGCCTCGCCGCTCTCGACCGAGAAACTGAGATCGCGCACGGCGACCACCGGCCCGTAGCTTACCGTGAGGTCGCTCACGCGAAATGCGATCATGCGGCTGCTTCCTCGCCGAAATAGAGCTGCCGCACGATCGGCAGCGCGATTACCTCCGCGGGCCTTCCCTGTGCAACAATGCGGCCGGCGCCCATGACGGAGAGGCTTTGGCACAGCCTCGCCACGAACGGGATGTTGTGCTCTACGACAAGCATCGCGATCCTGTGCTCGGCATTGATGCGGATGAGGAGATTGCGCAGCTCTTCGACCTCGGACTCGGAGAGCCCGGAGACCGGCTCGTCGAGCAGAATGAGCCGCGGACGGGAGACGACGGCGCGCGCGATCTCCAGCCGGCGCTGATCGCCGAGCGACAGCGATCCGGCGCGGGCCCGCGCCTGGCCGGCAAGGCCCACCGACGCGAGAGCGGCGAGCGCCCGACGCCTGGCACCCTGCGTCGCCGCGCCGGCGGCAAACTGATCGAAGCTCGTGGCGACGGCATGAACGACCGCGTTACGGCCCAGCCCGATGATCACATTGTCGAGGCAGGAGAGCTGCCCGAAGATCGCAACGTTCTGAAAGGTGCGGGTCATGCCCAGCGCGATGCGGTCGCGTGCCCGCATTTCGAGCAATGACGTGCCGGCAAACGCGACGCGCCCGCCATCGGCGTCGAGAAAACCCGATATGATATTGAACAGCGACGTCTTGCCGGCGCCGTTGGGGCCGATCAGCCCGTGAATTGCACCCACCGGAACGCGCAGGCTCGCGGCATCGACCGCGTGCAGGGCGTCGAAATGCTTGTCGAGCGAGTCCACGAGCAGCAACTCGTCGGCACGGCTCCCGGTTTCGGCGGCGACAGGCGCGGATGCCGGCTGCGCCGGTGCCGGCGGTGAAACGCGCGGCACACCCTGCCGGCGCAGCAATCCAGCGGCGCGGCGGATCAGCTCAATCAATCCACCCGGGAAAAACATCACGACGAAGATCACCAGCGTCGCGAAGAAAAGCTCCTGATAATCGGCGACCGGTCGCAGCAGCTCCGGCGCAATTCGCAAGGCCCCGCCGCCGAGCAGGCCGCCCCAGACCGAGTGCATGCCCCCGACGATGGGGTAGGCCAGCATGAAGATCGATTCCAGCACGCCGAAGCTGTCGGGATCGAGAATGCGCACCCGGGGAGCGAGCAGTGCGCCGGCGAACGCAATCGCGAGCGAGCTCACGACGAACGCCGCCGTCAGGTAGCCGCGAACGCTCACCCCGAACGCCTCCGCCGCGATCTCGTTGCCGGCGGCGGCCTGCAGGTTCTTGCCGAACGGTCCGCGCGTCAGGATGGAGAGGAAAAGCGTCATCACCGCCGCCGCCCCGCCGATCAGGATCAGGAACGCGCGGTCGCTTGCTATGGTCAGGCCGAAGAGCTGCGGAGCGGGCACGTGGATGCCCTCGGCGCCGCCAGTCAGCCACGTGGCCTGGCGGATAAGGATGATGCAGACGCTTTGAAACACCAGCGTCACCATAGCGAGATTGTGTCCGCGAAACCGCGTTCCCGGAAACGCGATGATCCAGCCGGCCGCGCCGCCGGCAAGGATCGCGAGCGCCAGGGTCGCTAGATAGGGCACGCCCAGATCGGCAACCGCGAGCGTCGATGCATAGCCGCCGATGGCCATGATCGAGCCGGAGGCGAGCGTGATGCAGCGTCCCAGGCCGACCAGCAACACGAGAGCGATGCCGACCAGCATCGATATGATTGCCACCGCAATGACATACTGCGGATAGCTGTCGAGCCGAAGCCCGACGGCCGCGCAGACAATAATGAACGAGGCCGGTGCGAGGGCTGCAAGATCCAGCCGCCGCTCAGACACTGCGGCCGGATCCTTCCGGAAACAGTCCCTGCGGTCGCCACATCAGCACGAGGAACAGCAGAAGGAAGCTGATGCAGTTCTTCATGGCGCTTGACACGTAGGCCGCCGCCAGGCTCTCGGCGATGCCGAGCAGGAGGCCTCCGGCAATCGCGCCTGCCGGGCTGTCGAACCCGCCGATCACGCCGGCGACAAAGCCGGCGGTGATGATCGCGATCGAAAGATCGACGGACACGCCGGTGACCGGCGCAATGAACACGCCGGTGAACCCCGCCAGCGCACCACCCAGAAACCAGGCCAGCATGTAGACGCCGTCGATCGAGTAACCGCACAGCTGCGCGCCGCGGATATTCGCCGCCATGGCGCGCATGCCGCGGCCGAGCCTGCCGGAGCGGAACACGGCGATGCAGGCGAAAGCCGTCGCCAGGGCGCCCGCGATGACCCACGCCGTATCTCGGGTGACGAATACGCCGGCGACCCTGAATGGCGGCCCGGCAAACAACGAGGGTACCGCGAGGAGCTCGGTGTTGTAGGTCAGCCGAAATCCTTCCGCGATGGCGATGCCCAGGAACACCGTCGCGATCACCACGGTAAACATGTCGGCCTGCCGCAGCCGGCGCAGAATGAGGAATTCGATGGCGGCGGCGACAATCCCGATGGCGGGCGGAATCATGAGATAGGCCGCCCAGTACGGCCATTGCCAGTTCACGACAATCAGGAAGCTCGCAAACGCGCCGAGCATCGCGAACGCCCCGTGGGCGAAGTTGACGGTCTTCGTCGCCTTGTGCACGACAACGAGGCCAAGCGCCGCCAGCGCGTAGAGCGCGCCGAATTTGAGGCCCGCGACGACGACAAATCCCAGCTCGGCGAGCATGGCCGCGGTCAGGGCTTGTCGATCACGCGATAGACCTGCCACTGCCCGTCTTTTACGATCGCCGCGCCGATGCGGTAAACGCCCTGATGGTCGGTCGGCGCATAGCTTTCCGGAAACGTGACATCGAGGCCGCCGAGCAGGGTCGGACCGGCGTCTTTCAGGCCCGACCAGGCGTCGATCAAGTTGCCGCGCGTAAGCTGGCAGTTCGTCGCCTTGATCGCTTCTGCGACCACGTAGCCCGAACCGTATCCGATCAGGTCATAAATGCTGGGACGCCCCTGCGGCAGCGAGCCGAGATGCTTCTTGAGGCGCGCCTCGAATTCGCGGGTCGCCGGCGTCTGGCCGGGAAACGCCGGCGCGTTGTAATAGCCGCGAATGCCGTCGGCATTGCCGAGAATCGGGATGATGGCGGTGGAGACCGCTGAGCCGTCAACCACCCAGCGCACATTGGTCATCCCCAGCTCGCGGGCTTGCTTGATCGCGAACCCGGCCTCGGAAAAGCTTCCCAGCAGGAGGACGGAATCGACGTTCTGGCGCTGCAGCGATACCAGCTGCGACGTGAAATCGCGGGCGCCGATGTCGAACTGCTCGACCGTGACGTCGGCGCCCTTTTGCTTGAGGATGTCCTGCGCCGCCTTCAGCGTGGCCTGCGGGAAGGCATAGGTGCCGGCCAGAAGGCCGAATTTCTTCGGGGTGTACCCGCCGTCGTAAAACATGCTGATGAGGGCGGCGGCCGATACTTCCACCGGCACCACCGCGCCGTGGAAGACGTTCTTTGCAAACGGGTTACGGATGATCGGCGTCGAGCCGTAGAGATTGTAGGTCGGGACACCGGCCTGCCGCACGTAGTCCGCCGCCGCGGCGGCGCCCGTGCTGCCGGAAGCAAGCACCAGAATGAAGACCTTGTCCTGCTCGACGAGCTTCTTGACCGCAGCGATGCTCTCCGCCGGCGAGGAGGCGTGCTCGAATCCCAGCGCAAGCTTGCGGCCGCAGACGCCGCCCTTCGCGTTGATCTCTTCGAACGCCATGGTCATGCTGTCGCGGCCGGGCGCGCCGATGAATGCAAGCGGCCCGGTCAGGGCGCCGATCGCCCCGATCGAGATTTCAGACGGCGTCACTCCATTTTCCTGGGCCCGCGCCCCCGAGACGAAAGCTAGCAATCCGATCGAGGCCGCCAATGCCGCGGCCGCCCGCATGGAGATATTCAGATTGCGCATGAATCGTTTCTCCGCCTCGCCTGCCTGCAATCACTGCGATTAACACAACCCGCGCACTCGGCCCATTGCGCCTTGCCCATCACCCCCTGAGACGCGTTAACCATAGCCGTTAACGACGGATCATGCTGGTAATGCACCCATTTCCAACCCGCGGGCAATGTGGATATGATAATCGTCAGCCCTTTGACCCCCTGTGTTGTTTGCCCCTGGATGGGTCAGGGTTAGGCGTCGGCCTTGGGTCTTCAGCGATCTTCTCCCAGGGCCGGCGCCGCTTGCTGCCGGCTGCCACTCTATGTACCTCACAGGCCCCCCTGGCTGGCGGGCGAGCTCGTGACTGCCGTCTCTTAAGAAGCCCTTACGTCTTCGTCATCGCCGCGGTCGCGAAAGGCAGTCTCTAAGATTGAATTTGACGCGGTCAACGACGCTTGTCCAATTTCCGGGCGCGGCTTGCCGAAAGAGGCGCGCGGTCGGGTACCAGGGACTATCGTCGCGATCGAGCAGCCAGCGCCAGTCCGGCACGAATGGCAGCATCAGCCAAACCGGCTTGCCGAGCGCACCTGCAAGATGCGCCGCGGCGGTGTCGACTGTGATGATCAAATCGAGGCCGGCAATAGCGGCCGCAGTCTCGGAAAAGTCGGTCAGTTTGTCAGTCAAGCTTGTGATTGTACCGGCCGGAAGTTTTGTGAGATCGGTCGAGCGCTCGCCGACCTGCAGCGAAAACCAGCGCACGCTTGGCGTGGCGTCAAATAGCGGTAATAGACAATCCAGGCCCATCGATCGCCGGTAGTCGTTCGTGTGCTGAGGATTGCCTGCCCAAACCACTCCCACTTTGAATGCCCTCTCTTGACCGAGGCGTTCGCGCCACCGCGCCGCGAGCGCCGAATCGGCTGCAAGATATGGAACGGCCGCCGGTATGGTTTCGAGCGTCGTCGCGAACGCAAGCGGCAACGACAGCAGCGGTACGTGCACATCGAAGTCCGGCGGCGGTTGGGCCTCGGAAATCACCTGCGCGCGATCGGAATACGCCGCACTCAGAAGACGAACGAGCGATGGGTGCACTTGCACGATGACACGTGCGCCCCGTTCGACCACGTATGGAACGTAACGGATGAATTGCAGCGTGTCACCGATGCCTTGCTCAGCGTGCAAGAGGATGGTGCGGCCCTCAAGCGGTTCGCCGCGCCAGAGAGGCTGCGAGAAGGAGCGCGGTGGTTGTTGCTTGCGGCGCCAGCGCCACTCGTGCTCGAGCCAGCCCTCGGCAAACCGTCCGATGGCGAGCAACACAAGAGCGCGGTTCCAATGCGCATCAATGTAGTCGCGCTGGAATGCGACCGCCTTGTCGTAACTCGCAAGGGCCTCCTCGAATCGAGCCTGACTCTGCAAGGCAACGCCGAGATTGTAGTGAGCCTCGGCAAAGTCCGGTTTGAGGACTATTGCTTGACGGTGGCAGTTGACCGCTTCATCGGGGCGGTCAAGCCTTGCCAGCGCGGCACCAAGATTATTGTGTGCTGGAGCGAGCTGGCTATCCGCCGCTATGGCCTGATTGTACCAGGCTTTGGCGTCCTCTACACGGCCGCGCGCGGCAAGCAGAGCGCCGAGATTGCTCATCGGCTCGGCAAATTGCGGAGCGATTTCGATGGCGCGGCGATAACAAGACTCCGCTTCCTCGAAACGCCCCCGCGTCTGGAGTAAAATGCCGAGATCGTTGTGCGCCATCGGCAGCGATTGATCTTCAGCGATGGCCTTACGCAGAAAATCGATCATCGCATCACTATCGCCGCGTGCGTATCGGACGCGAGCGAGCAGGTACCAGGCCATGCCGCGGCGCGGCGCACGCTCCAGCAGATCGCGCAGCACGCATTCGGCCTCGTCAAGCCGTCGAGCTGATGGGCTACCGCGGCGCGGAAGAAACACCGCAGGTCGCGCCGTTGCCCGCGCGACGCAACGGCAACGTGACCTTCGGTTCGTTCAACAACTTCGCCAAGCTCTCGCCCGGCACGATTGCGGTGTGGGCACGGATGTTGCGTGAAGTTCCCGACGCGCGTCTCATCCTCAAGTGTCCCCAATTCAAGGACGAGGACACGCGCGGGCGCGCCATCCAAGCTTTCGCCGCCGCCGGGATCGGGAGCGAACGCCTCGACCTTTGCCCACCCTTCGCTGCGGCCGCAGATCATCTGGCGCACTATGGGGACATCGATATCGCGCTCGACCCCCTGCCCTACAACGGCACCGCCACCACCTGCGAAGCTTTATGGATGGGAGTGCCGGTGATCACGCTGCGCGGCAACCGGCATGCGGCTCGCGTCGGCGCCAGCATTCTCACGACATTAGGTCTGGAGCGGCTCGTGGCTGCGAACGCTGCCGAGTACGTCGCCATCGCAGCCTCGCTGGCAAGCGATCTCGACGCACTTGCAGCGTTGCGAGCCTCGCTGAGGCCGCGCATGCTCTCTTCGCCGCTCTGCGACGGACCGGGCTTCGCCCGCGCCACGGAGGACGCCTTTCGGCTCCGAAAGCCGCCGAAGCATTGGCGAAGCGGCTTCTGGACAACAAGTCGCTCAATGACTTCTGCAGCCGCACCAGCCGCTCGGTATGCAGCCTGTCGGCCTCACCGGGCGGATCCGCATCGACGGCGCCACTTCGGGCAGCATGCCGGCGGCGGTGATCTCGGGCCTGCGCCCCGGCGACACCATCGATCTCACCGCGGTCAGCTTCAGCATCAGCGGGAGCTTCACGCTCAACCCCAGCAACGACCTGAAGGTCACCGAAAACGGCACCACCTACAAGCTCAAGCTCGATCCATTGCAGAATTTCGCGGGCTGGGACTTCAAGCTCTCGTCCGACGGCACCACCGGCACCGACATCCGGCTCGGCGGCCAGAGGGACGATTTCAACCTGGACCGCACCTCGGATATCCTGTTCCGCAATGACGCAAGCGGTGACACCTGGGTCGAGGTGATCAGCAACGCCGCCTTTGCCGGCTGGCAGCAGATTGGCGGCTCCAATACCGGCTATACCGCGGCCGGGGTCGGCGATTTCTACGGCACCGGCACGGCGGACATCGTGTTCCGCAACAATTCGAGCGGCGATACGCAGATCGAGACGATCAGCAACAGCGCCGGTACCGGCTTCCATGACATCAGCGGCTCCAACACCAACTACGCCGTGGTCGGCGTGGCCGACTTCTTCGGCAACGCCACCGACGACATCCTCTACCGGGACAATGCGACGGGCGACACCTGGTTCGAGGCGATCAGCGACGGCGCGTTCGCCGGCTGGTTCCAGATCAGCGGCTCCAACACCAGCTATGCCGTGGCCGGCACCGGTGACTTCTACGGCAACGGCACCGACGATATCCTGTTCCGCAACAACAGCACGGGCGATACCTGGATCGAGGCGATCAGCAACGGTGCCTTCAACGGCTGGCATCAGATCGGCGGCTCCGACACGCATTACAGCGTGGTCGGCGTCGGCGATTTCTACGGCAACGGCACCGACGACATCCTGTTCCGCAACGCCTCGACCGGCGATACCTGGATCGAGGCGATCAGCAACGGCGCGTTCAAGGCCTGGAGCCAGGTCGGCGGCTCCGACACGCGTTACGCGGCGGTCAGCATCGGCGACTATTTCGGCAACGGCACCGACGACATCCTGTTCCGCAACAACGCGACCGGTGACAGCTGGGTTGAGGCAATCAGCAATGGCGCCTTCAACGGCTGGCACCAGATCGGCGGCTCCAACACGAGCTACACCGTGAAGACCTGATCGAAGTCGCCTTACAACGCTCGCATAACCGATCCCCTCGGCAGATCGCGATTATGCATTCTGCCCGGCCGCATGGCCGTCGCAGCACCAGTACGCGCACGCCTGCTGGGCTTGGATTGTCAAGAGCGCGGGAAATACACATCTTTGCGGCGTGTACTTACCGCCCGTCATCGGCAAAGGTCGGTAGAACGAGAAGCAGCGCTGCATGCCAGCCCGAGACTTCCTGCGACTCCATTGGCCCGCAATCACCATCTCCGTGACCGCCGCAGCAATTGCGTGCGCGGCGCTCCTGATGCTGCGCAGCATGCCGCCGCACCGCATTGTCATGGCGACCGGGCCCGAGGGCGACGCCTACTACGAGGTCGGCGAGCGCTACCGCGCGGCACTGGCGCGTGAGAACGTCGAAGTGCAGCTGGCGGCGACGGCAGGGTCGGTGGACAATCTGGCGCTGCTGCGCGACCCGCATTCGCAGGCAAGCGTTGCCTTGATCGAGGGCGGCATTCCCGGCGCCGCAGATTCGGCGGGACTGGAATCGCTGGGGACGCTCTTCTACGAGCCGCTGTCGTGGTTCAGAGCCCCTGATAGCTCTTGAGAGGTCGGGAAGCGTCAGGAGCATCATTTCCCTTGATATTTTGCGGTGCTTCCCTGAATATTGCAATCAAGAGCGGTCACCGGGAATCACCTTTGGCTTCCCCAGCGCTTCCCGAGGCAATGCCATGAAACTCGACGCCAAGACTGTTGCGCGGCTGGTGCTGCCACCCGGTAAGGCGGACGTCATCACCTTTGATGGGGCGCTGTCCGGCTTCGGCTACCGGATGCGTCGTAGCGGTGATGAGGTCCGCCGCAGTTGGATCGTGCAGTACAAAAGGGGCGCACGCACTCGCCGCCTGCTGCTTGCACCGGCTGAGGTCTTGAGCGCGGAGCAGGCGCGTAGCGCCGCAAAGCGCGCTCTCGCCGCCATTGCGTTGGGCGAAGACCCGCAGGCCGATAAGGCACAGCGGAGGGCCAAGGACGAACTCACGCTGAAGCGGTTGGCGGATGAGTATCTCGCCGCGAAGCGGCCGGCGTTGCGTCCGAAGAGCTTCGACGAGTCAAAACGTTATCTGTGCGGGCCGTACTTCCGCCCCCTGCATGGCATGGCCGCCGATCTGATCACCCGCCGCGATGTTGCTGCGCGTGTGTTGGTTATCGGCCGCGAGAGTGGGGCCGTCACCTCCGCTAGGGCGCGCAGTGCGCTCAGTGCAGCATTCGCTTGGGGCATCGCCTCTGGTTTGGTCGATGGGTTGAATCCGGTCGCCGGAACCCCTGAGCCGCCGACGCCCGAACCAAGAGACAGAGTTCTGAACAACGAAGAGCTGCGGCTGGTATGGATGCACGCAGGCGATGACGATTATGGTTCGATTCTGAAACTGTTGATTTTGACCGCGCAACGACGCGGCGAAGTTGGCGGAATGAGAGCGAGCGAAATCGTTGGGGACGTTTGGACTATTCCGGCTCACCGCGCAAAAAATGGTCGGGCGCACACGGTGCCAATCGTGGGGCTTGCGCGCGAGATTATCGATGCGGTGCCCCACAGGGCGGATCGGGATCACCTCTTTGGCGAACGTGGGTCGAATGGATTCGCCGGATGGGTCAGGCGCAAGGCGGCATTGGACAAGCGCCTTGGCGCGCAAGTGCGGGCTTTCACGTTGCACGATCTTCGTCGATCAGCCGCCTCCGGCGCGGCTGATTTGGGCGTAAATCCGTACGCGATCGAACTGATTTTGAATCACACGCCCAATCTGATCGCTCGCACCTACAACAAAGGCCAATATTTGCGCGAGATCAAAAACGCATTGTTGTTGTGGGACAGTCACATCCGCAGCCTGATTGAAGGCACCGAATCGAAGGTCGTTCCATTTAGGAGTGCAGTGCAATAGGATTCGTATGGCGCGGCTAGGGTAGCTCCCGAAGCGCCGGTTCCTCACCGGTGTGCCGCGTCGCCTTTCTGAGGAGCGCCTCATCGAGGAGGGCGCCCCGTGAAACCCAGGCGCAAAGCGTCAAAGCGTGGGGCCTATGAAGGTCAGCTCGCGGAACCGATGTATCCGCCGAGCGTCCTCGGCACCCTGAGCGAATTAGAATGGGCGCAAAAGCGCGCCGTGAAGACGGCGCTGCTGCTCAAGCATTTCGGAATTGATCCTAACAGCGAGAACGCTGGGATGGAGCTTGCGGTGGCACTTGCCGAACGGCATGTCCCCGGTTTCATGCCGCCCCCAAGGCGGGGCCGCCCGAAGCAGCACGATGACATTAAGCTGGCACTGCACATCGAGCTGTTGAGAGTACGAGACGGTCTTACGATGGAAGCGGCCACTAAAAAGATCGCCGCCATGGGGACCTTCAATGGAACCGCGGGGCAGCTACGCGAGCGGTACAAGAAAAGGCCGCCGGCGGTGCGCGTCATCGTTGAATTCTTAAAGCGGTTCCCTGAAGCGGCAGCGAAGGCCGACGGCAGCAATCCCAAAGTGCTTTGGATAGAGGCTCTCGAAGGGCTCGTCGAAAATTATTGAAGGGGGAATAAAAGAAACAATTTTTCCCCGCCGTTTCATCTGTGCTTCCGTGCAAGCCATCGAAACACAGGGCGCGCTTCTGCGTGCTCTAGTCAACGGGTGGCAACGATGAATCCAAGAAACGAGGAAGATCGGGTCATCTCGCTCAGCGAGGCGGCTGTCCAATTGTCGGTTAGCACCGCAACGCTGCGTCGGATGATTGCGGCCGGGGAAGCGCCGACGGTGACCTGGATGAGCCCGCGGCGTTGCGGCATCCGGATTCGGCACTTGAGAGAGTACTTGGACCAGCGCGCTGGGAAGCCCGTCGATCCGTCGAGGTTTCCGCACTTAAGCGAAAACAAGCCACAGGCCGCCTAATCCTCCACGACAAGCCCGCCCGGGTGTCCAGCCAAAGGCGGAGCTTGTCGTGTCTGTCTTCGGAAGGAGTCGAGGCGATGGCGCCTAGAAGTCACCTACAGATAGCGGGGGTCCCCGCCGGCTCCACCAGCGCTCTCGCGAGCGCTGGCGCGGTTTTATTCCGCCCGCTCGCCGCGGAAGTCAACACAGCCGCCGCACAGACTAGCAGGGCCGCGCCATGACGGCTGACGTGGGTGGCACGCTGGTCCGCTACGACGCCGCCCGCCGTGCGATCGCCGAGGCCAAGGCCGTCGATGAGGTGAAAGAGATTCGCAATGCTGCCATCGCCATGGCCGCCTATGCCAAGCAGGCCAAGGACAGAGGCATGGAAGCGGACGCCGCAGAGATTCGGATGCGTGCTACCCGCCGCCTCGGCGAGATGATGGATCAGCAAAAGAACACGGTCGGTCTCGCAAAGGGCGGTCAACCATATCAGGAAAAGTCTACTGGGTTGCCAGATAACCCGGTAGCGACCCTTGCATCGCAGGGCATCGACAAGAACCTCGCCCATGAGGCCCGTAAGCTCGGCGGCATGACCGAGGAAGAATTTGAACAGCAGGTCGAGGAAGCGCGTGAGTATGTGGCCTACGGCAAGCGCGAAATCCTCGACGCTGCGAAAGCGATCCGAGCCCAAGAACTGCAACAGCGCGACGATCAGATCAAAGAAGCGTTCCATAGGCCGACAATCCAGGTTGACCCAAGATTGCACGTTGGCGACTTTCGCGACCTGGCGCACGTCATCCCCGACAATTCGGTGGAATTGGTATTCACTGATCCGCCGTATGACCGAGACTCTGTCCCGCTGTACGAGGCCGCAGCGGTCGAAGCCGCGCGCGTCTTGAAACCGGGCGGCAGCATGATCTGCTACACCGGGCAGGTCATCCTACCGGACGTGATCTCGATCGTATCCAAGTACTTGAAATATTTCTGGACCGGAGCGGACGTGCACAAAGACGGTCCTTTCTCACGTATGGACCGGTACGGGATTATTGTGGGCTTGAACCCGCTTTTATGGTTTGTGAAGGATCATCGAGGCGACCGGCAGAAATTCATCTGCGATTCGGTGCACACGCCGCGCGAAAAAGACGTGCACCCGTGGCAGAAGCCAGTTGCAGCGGCGTTGCACTTCATCGATGGCCTCACCTCAGAGAATGGAGTCGTGGTCGACTTCTTTGCAGGTGGTGGCACGACGATTGTCGCCGCCCAGTGCGTCTCAATCGACCATGGGTCGCGTTTGAGATTGATGAAGCCGCCATCCCGGCAATCATGGAGCGGATAGGTCGAGAACAACCGCCGCCCGCACCGATCGAGAGCTGGGACGACATGTGGGCTCGTCCGTTCGACTTTTCCAAGCTCAACAGGGTGACGCCATGAGCGACACCCGGCCTCCCGATGCGTGGGCGGAGGCGGGAGAGATTCCCTTCTTCCTGCGCCGCACGGACGCCGGCAGGTCCGGCCCAGGCGGAAGCACCGTTGCCATCGATGCTATCAAGATCGGCAAGCGCCACCGTAAGGACATGGGGGACATCACCGCGCTCGCGGCCAGCATGGCCGAGTTGGCACTCCTGCATCCCGTCGTCATAACGCCGGACCGCGAGCTGATAGCCGGTGAGAGGCGGCTGCGAGCCGCCGAGTCGCTGGGCTGGGCGGAGATTCCCGTCACCGTCATCGATCTGAAAGAGGTGGTGCGGGGCGAGTTCGCCGAGAACGCCTATCAGAAACCCTTCACCCTGACTGAGGCGGTCGCCATTAAGCGGGCGATCGAACCGCTGGAGAGGGCGGCAGCGAAGGAGCGGCAGCGGGAAGGCGGTCGTCGCGGCGGTCAAGGGTCTGGCAACTTGCCAGAAGCTTCGAAAGGCAACGCCGCCGATAAGGCCGCCAAGGCCACCGGCATGGCGCGGCGCACACTGGAGAAGGCCGAGGCTGTCGTCGACGCAGCCGAGGCCGAGCCGGAGAAGTACGGCAAACTGCTCGATGACATGGACCGCACGGGTCGGGTCAATGGTGTCCATCGACGCCTGAAGATCTTCCAGCAGGCCGAGCGGATCCGCGCCGAGCCGGCGCCGCTGCCTGGTAAGGGGCCCTACCACTGCGTTGTCATCGACTTCCCATGGGCGGATGACACCGGGCGCTACGACGATCCTTCGCATCGCCTCATCACACCCTACCCGCCGATGACGCTGGAAGAGATCTGTGCCTTTCCGCTCACGTCGATTCTGGCGCCGGATGCTGTCGTGTGGGTGTGGGCCACCAACTACCACATCCATCGGGGAATCCATCGCACCGTGCTCGACGCCTTAGGGCTTGAATCCAAGCAAATGCTGACTTGGGGCAAGCCGCACTTTGGCGGCGGCGATTGGCTGCGTGGGCAAACCGAGCAGTGCATCTTGGCTGTGCGCGGCAATGCCATCGTTACGCTTACTGACCAGAGCACGCTGCTGCTCGCGCCTCCACGTGAGGGAGGTGGCCATTCGCTGAAGCCGAAACGGTTCTACGATCTTGTCGAATCGCTCTGTCCCGCACCGCGCTATGCCGACCTCTTCTCGCGCTATCAGCACAACGACAAATGGGACTGCCACGGTGACCAAGCGCCAGGATCGGCTGCATGAACGCGCCGCTTCGCCAGACGCAATGCCCGCAGTGTCCTCATGCCCGCAAGGCCGGTCGCCTGCCAACATCCGCGACGATTCCAACCTCAGTCGCCTTAAGAATCCGCCATCTAGCCGGCCACCTTTTTTGCCTTGGGCGGCGTCCGCTTTACGAGTTTCTATGTGAGATCTGCGGCGGCGCCGATCCGCTTGAACGGCTTGAGGCCTACGGCCGACTCGACCCCGATACCGTCCGCGCACTCGGCGCCGACAAGCTGCCCCCCTCGCTCACAGTCATTAGGCGGCCATCGTGAGCACCGCGAGAGCAATCCCGTTCGAGTCATTGATGCCAGACGTTGCTGCGCGGCTATTGGGCGAGTGCAATCAGCGACTCTCGAAGCCGCCGAAGGATGTCCGGTACGGAACGAACGGCAGCATGGCGGTCAATTTCGAAACCGGCCAATGGTTCGACCATGAGAACGCCATCGGCGGCGGCGTTATTGACCTAATCGTGCGCATGACCGGGCGCGACCGCGCCGAGGCGATGGCGTGGTTACGAAGTGAGGGGCTTGTTGAGGAGTCTAAGCCCGCATCACCTAAGCCTAAGATAATCGCGACATACGACTACACCGACGAGTCCGACGCGCTGCTGTTTCAGGTGTGCCGCTTCGAGCCGAAGACGTTTCGCCAGCGCCGGCCGGATGGCAAAGGGGGATGGATCTGGTCGCTGGGCGAGACGCGCCGGGTGCTGTACCGCTTGCCCGAGCTTGCGATCGCGATTCTCTTCGAGGAAATGATTTTTGTAGTCGAAGGGGAGCGGGACGTAGGAACCCTCCGCAGCAACAAGCTAACCGCCACCTGCAACCCCGGTGGCGCGGGCAAGTGGCGCGCCGAGTACAGCGAGAGCCTGCGCGGCGCCGACGTCGTCATCGTTCCCGACAACGATAAGGCCGGCCATGAACATGCCCAGCAGGTTGCCGCCGCGCTGCACGGCATCGCCAAGCGCGTGCGTGTGCTCGACCTCGCGGAGATCTGGTCCGGGTGTCCCGACAAGGGCGACGTGAGCGATTGGTTCGCCTCCGGCGGGACAGTGGACAAGCTCAGGGTGGCGGTCGAGGCGTTGCCAGACTGGAAGCCGTCTGAAGATGCCGCCGAGGACACCACTTCGGTCGCTAATGTCGCTTTTGTCGCGTGGCCGGAAATGGATGGCGTTGCCTATCACGGCCTCGCCGGCGATGTGGTGAAGGCATTCATACCGCACACCGAATCCGATCCGGTCGCGATTCTTCTTCAATTCTTGATTTATTTCGGAAATGCCATCGGATCAGGACCGTACTACCAAGTCGAGGCGCACAGGCACCGCGCGAATCTCTATGCCGTGCTGGTGGGTAAGAGTGCGAAGGCCCGTAAGGGAACATCGGGAGGCCGCGCGCAATCGGTCTTCATCGATCCGGCTTGGCTTTCCCGAATGAAGAGCGGCCTGTCATCAGGCGAAGGATTCATCAATGAGGTGAGACGAAC
>Ga0306926_10003501_pt1 | contig 16256 bp, 18 predicted proteins | sample flu12Cox44000178_FD_203759 | JGI IMG/M metagenome (GOLD analysis project Ga0306926, IMG submission 203759) | Lab enrichment of tropical soil microbial communities from Luquillo Experimental Forest, Puerto Rico - flux8day.12C.oxic.44.000.178 (v2)... | ecosystem: Environmental > Terrestrial >... | reverse complement strand
TTCAGCGTGTTTCACCGGATGCCAAAATATAGACGTGTGGTCCTGGCGCCCCTTGGCTGGCGCCAAGTCGGCGGAGCAATCCGCAGGCGACGGTGACTAAAAAGTCATGGACACCGGGGAGAGCTCGAAACACGCCGTAACACCATTGCGCAGGGAAGGCCGGATTTCGCGGCGTACCTGTGGTGACTAACTCGTGTGGTTCTTCACTTCCCACGCGAGGCTATGGGTGCGAGCAGCGCACCCGCTTTCCCTGCGCCCTCTTGATTTCGAGGGACATGATCTTCGCATCACTCGGGCGCGACCGCGCCGCGGGAATGCGGAGTCATACCTTACCGTCATGCCCCGCGCAGGCGGGGCATCCAGTATTCCGGAGACGTCGCGAACAAGCACGGCCGTTCTGGAATGCTGGATCGGCCGGTCCCGCCACGCCAAGGCTTCGGCAGGGCCACGGTCTTTAGGGCACGCCGGAGCTGTAGCGAAGGCGGCAAGCCGGACAATGACAGGCTGTTTGACATTTTGAATAAGAACGACGGAGTGCGCAGGCGTCTCACGCTCGCTCGATCGCGGCCTCGACGAAGCCCTGTCCAGCCCTCAGGCGAGCACTTCCAGCGCCAGCTCCATGGTCATCAGCACGGGATTGTCGCCGCGGATCAACCGGCCCTCGGCAAGGCCGCCGGTGTAATCGACGAGGGCAACGTCGAGCGTTGCTTCCAGTGCGCCGTCAACACCCGACATGATCGCGCCGGAGGTCACCGCAAGCTCGGTCGCAAAGGGCTCGACGATGCCGCCACCGGCAAAACGGGCGCCGATCGTCGAGCCGACGCCGCCGTGAATCCTGGCGTGGCCGATGCCATGCGCGCGGCAAAAGCCTTCGAGACTGCCGGCAAAATCCTGATTGGGACGCAGGCGCAACGCAAAGGCGCTACCGGTCGCGTCAGCTCCCCTCGCTTGCTTCGGCACGGGCCCAAACAGCTTGAAATTGGTTTCGGCGTCTAGCTCCGCCGCAAACACGGCACCCTCGATGCCGAATGCCTGAACCTCGAACGGCTCGGCAACAAAGGTCTCCTCGGGCAGCATATGGCCGCCATTTGCGCGACCGTCAGCCTCGCGCCACAGCCCGTGGCAATGGAAGAACGGAGCGCCGTTGCGCTCCCCCAGCGTCATGGTCGCAAGCTTCAGCCGCGTGATGCCCGGCGGGCGAAACGTCTCGCTGTAGAACGCCGCATTCTCGCCGGTCTTCGACAGCGCCGGCATGACATAGGCGAACGGGCCGAGCGCGCCGCCCTTGATGTTGAGCGTGCCGCCGGCAAAGCCTTGTGCCGCAAACCCGCGGCGCGCGGCTTCGAGCAGCGGCACGCCCGCTTGGAGCGTGAAGGAAAAAGCACGGCCGCGCCCTTCGACCCATTGGATGCGATCGGGCACGACCGGACCGGGTTGCTGGATGCGCCGCATCAGTCGCTTTGTTTGGTGGGATCGAGCAGCCCGCGCGCTTCGAGCTCATCGCGCACCATGCGCTTGGGGATCTTGCCGTAGCCTGACTTCGGCAGTGCATCCCAGAAGAAGAAGCGCTTCGGCATCTTGTAGCGCGGCACCTTCGGCGACAGGAACGCGGCCATCTCGGCCTCGCTCACGGGCTTTGCGCCCTCGCGCGGGACGCAGACGGCAACGCCCACCTCGCCCCACATCTTGTCGGGCACGCCGAGGACTGCGACCTCGCCGACAGCCGGATGAGTCAGGATCTTCTCCTCGATCTCGCGCGGATAGATGTTGGAGCCGCCGGAGATGTACATGTCCGAGGCGCGGCCGGTGATGTAGACAAAGCCCTCCGCGTCCATGTGGCCGAGATCGCCGGTGCGGAACCATCCATCGCGAAACGCTTTCGCGTTGGCCTCGGGGTTGTCGTAGTAGCCCGCGAAGACCGCGGGACCGATCACGCAGATCTCGCCGGTCTCGAATGGTTTCAATTCGCGTCCCTCGTCGTCCTGAATCGAAACCTGCATCCCCGTGCGCTCGAAGCCGCAGGTGCCGATCCGCGTTTGCGGGCCATCCTCTTCCTCATGCAGCGACGCCGGGAAGACGGTGATGTTGCCGGTGACCTCGCCGAGCCCGAAATATTGCACGATCACCTTGCCGAGCTTTTTCAGCGCGGCCCTCTGATCCTCGCGGTACATCGGCGCGCCGGCATAGATGACGTAGCGCAGCGAGGAATGGTCGAACTGATCGGCTGCGGGATGCTCGACCATCATCTTCAGAATGGTCGGCACGGTGAAGAGATTGCTGACCCGATGCGTCTGAATCAGCCGGTATGCCTCGGGGATGTCGAAACGTTCGGTGGGCAACAAAATGGTTTTTGCGCCGCGCGCGCTCTGCATCAATTGATGGATGCCTGCGCCATGCGAAAGCGGCGCGACCACGAGCGACGCATCGTCTTCGGTAGTTCCGGGCGTCAGGTCGGCGAGATGGTTGGTGATGACAAAGGCCATCTGGCCGTGGGTCAGGACGGCCGCTTTCGAGCGGCCCGTGGTGCCCGAAGTGAAGAAGAACCAGCAGGGATCGTCATATTCGACGGCGACGTTCGCAACCTGCGCGCCGGCATTTGCAGCGATCGCGTCGCGCACCGAGCGCTCGCCGAAAGTACTGTCGGTTCCGATCCGCCAGGTGAAAGCGGGCCCCGACACGGCCTTGGCATGATCGGGAAAGTCGCCATGGCACAAAAAGGCTTTTGCACGGGAAGCGCTGGCGAGATAGGCGACTTCATCCGGCATCAGACGAAAATTGGTGGGCACCCACACCGCTCCGAGCCGGAACGCCGCAAACATCGACCAGAACATCTCCTCGCCATTCTTGGAGTGGACGAGGATCCGGTCACCTTTTTGAATGCCGCGCGCGGCGAGCGCCGCCGCGAGCGCCGAAACTTCTGCGTCGATCTCGCGCCAGGTCCAGGCGTTCTCACCCCAGACGAAGCCTGTGCGGTCGCCATGACGGCGCGCGTTCTGGGTCAGCATATAGGCGAGGTTCACAACCCGCTGCGACATGCGAAGCTGCCCGCTGGAAGCGCCCTTCCCCGCTGCGATTTGCTCGCTCATCTGCGCCCCATCCAGACGCCGGCCCCAAGCAGGATAAAGCCGGCCACGCCGGACACGACCCCGTGCTTCATATGCACGCGCGTCACGCCGGCCTCATGTCCCGGAAAGAAGCCAGGCAACTGGTCCGCCGGAACCAGGAAATAGGTGGCGGCAATGACGAGCAGGACGACGCCGAGCACGGTCAGCACGGTCTTCATGGGGTTTCCTCGATCCAATTGGGACGCGCGGTACGCGACCCCCTTGCAATTCTGTTTATCGCCTTCCCGCGATGCCCCGCAAGGGCGGCCGGGACCGGCCCGCGCGCCTGCTCGCCGTTATCAGCGGATGTATGGTACCAATGGCGGGAGCACGTGGCATCGCCAAACCTCACGGCAACAGACATGAGCGACATCATCGACAACAGGGCACATCACCGCTTCGAACTCGACGTCGATGGCCATGTCGCCATGAGCTTCTACAAACTCGCCGATGGCGTGATCACTTTCGTCCATACCGAGGTGCCGCCGGAACTCGGCGGCAAGGGGATCGGCTCGCGACTGATCCAGGGTGCGCTCGACCAGGTGCGTGCCGAAGGATTGAAGGTCGTCGCGCAATGCCCGTTCGTCAAAGCGTGGATCGGCAAGCATCCGGAGTATCAGGGCTTGCTGAAGGCTGACAGCTAAAGCGCGGCAGGATCGATCCGCAGACCTCGCGCCTTTGCATCGGCGGGTTCGCGCGCCTACATGACGCAACAGATCCTCTGGGGAAATCCAGCCGATGGCCAGCGTCCGCGACAACAAGCCGAAAAACCGTTTTGAGCTCGATGTGGAGGGCCAGACCGCCTTCGCCAATTACCGCCTGACGCCGCGCGCGGTGATCATCACCCATACCGAGACGCCGCGGAATTTGCGCGGCCGCGGCATCGCCTCCGAGCTGGTGAAGGGCGCACTCGACATGATCCGTGCCGACGGACAGAAGGTGATCGCCGGCTGCGGTTTTGTGGTGGACTACCTGCGCAAGCACCCCGAATATGCTGACCTCGTCGGCTAGCGAACCGGCCGATCACACAATGCGGATCGACATATCGGCAAGCCCGTCGAGCTTGCACAGAAGCACGTCGCCCTTCACGACCGGGCCGACATTTTCCGGCGTGCCGGAGTAGATGATGTCGCCGGCTTTCAACTCGAAGGCCTCGGAGAGTTTTTCGATCTGTTCGGCAACGCTCCAGATCATCTTGTCGAGATCCGAGCTCTGCCGAACCGCTCCGTTCACAGCCAGCGAGATCGCGCCCTTGGTGAGATGACCGACTTTGGAAATGGGATGGATCGGACCGAGCACGGCGGCATGGTCAAAGCTCTTGCCGATTTCCCACGGCTTCTTCTCCGCCGCCATTCCGTTCTGCAGATCGCGCCGCGTCATGTCGAGGCCAAGCGCGTAGCCATAGACATGCTCGAGCGCGAGGTGGACCGGAATATTGGTGCCGCCGGATTTCAGCGCGGCGACCAGCTCGACTTCGTGGTGGTAATTCTTCGTGAGCGAGGGATAGGGATGATCCGCAACCTGCCCGATCGCAACATCCTGGATCGCGTCGGTCGGCTTCTGGAAAAAGAACGGCGGTTCGCGGTTCGGATCGGAGCCGCGCTCGATCGCGTGCGCCGCGTAGTTGCGTCCGATGCAGTAGATGCGGCGCACCTGGAATACGTCGGTCTCGCCGACGATCGGGATTGTCGTGATTGGCACCGGAAATATCGGTTTTGCAGAGGCCTGCGCCGCGGCCGGAGCCGTTGCGGCTCCCGTCAGCGCCAGCGCTCCCGAGGCGGCCAGCACTTTCCGACGATCAATGGATTTCATAGGCGTTCTCCCGTCAGTGGTCCTCGCAAAAAAAGGCCCGCGTTGCCACGGGCCTTTGACCTGTCTGCTGCGAAAAATCAACTAATGCTTGATTTCCGGAGGCAGCTTCCCGCCGTTGGCGGCGAGCTTCGCCATCACCTGCTTGTGCAGCCAGACGTTCATGCTGGCCGAGTCGTTGGTGTCACCGGTATAGCCAAGTTCCTTGGCGAGCTCTTTGCGTGCAGCAAGACTGGAGTCGATATCGAGCGCCTTCATCAGATCGACGATCGAGGTCCGCCATTCCAGCTTTTCATGCTTGGCCGCGACCGCCTTGTCCAGGATCGGCGCAACCTCGACGGTCTTTGCCGGAGCGGCTGCGGGCGCCGCCGCTGCGCTACCGCCGCCACCGGCTGCCGGTGCGGCGACACCGCCGGCCGGCTTGGCACTGGTAGGCGTGGCACTGGCGGATGTGGGACTGGTAGGCTTGGCGCCGGTGGGCGCGGCACCAGCGGGCGTGGCACTGGCCGAACTACCGAAGATCGCGCTCATGATTTTTCCGAAAACACTCATGGTTTGCTCCTAATGGACACCAAGATCGTTCGTGGCTGGACTGTGCCCGGCCGCAGCGGACGCAAATTGTCCGATAAACCTTAACGCGCATCGGCTATCCGCGCCAATGCGCAATAAGATTTTGATTTGCAGCTTAGCCGAGGCGAAATGACGGCGGAATGACGTGTGAGCGTTTGCGTTGCGGCAATATTTTTCACTGAGGCGTGAGGGACGGCAGCGCCGATTGGGAGTATGCTCACTCTGTAGTTCGCGACATGGCCCGCTCCGCGTTTCGCGTCTGGTCAAGGTCACGATCGTTCCGTCGGCGGCCGCTCGCGCCGCGATATGGCGTGAGTTCCGGCCACCACGGCAAGGGAGCTTATGACCATGGCCAGTTCCTATCAGGGCAATGTCACCACACAGGTCCCGCCGGCACAGGATGCGGCCGGACCTGTCGTCAGGACCATCAGTTTTTCCGATCTCCAGCAGGCGCTGCTGCAAGGGTGGGAGGATTTCAAGGCGATGCCGAGCCACGCCATTTTCCTGTGCATGATCTACCCGGTGCTCGGATTGATTCTGGCGCGCGGGGTGCTGGGCCATTCGGTGTTGCCCCTGCTGTTCCCGCTCGCGGCGGGCTTTGCATTGCTCGGTCCGTTCGCCGCCCTCGGTCTCTACGAACTGAGCCGTCGACGCGAAGCAGGCGAGGCGGCCACTGCATGGGACGCGTTTGAAGTGCTCCGTTCGCCGTCCTTCGGCGCGATGCTCGGGCTCGGCACGCTGCTATTTGCCCTGTTCGTGACCTGGGTTGCGACCGCGCAGGCAATCTACATCGCGGTATTCGGCTATGAGGGCGCCTCGGGTGTACGGGATTTCATCTCGCGCGTGCTCACGACCCCGCAGGGCTGGTGGCTGATCGTTGTCGGTTGCGGTGTCGGCTTCCTCTTTGCCCTGGTTGCGCTGTGCATCAGCGTCGTGTCGTTCCCGCTCATGCTCGACCGCCATGCCGGTGCCGGTGAAGCGATGGTCACCTCGCTTCGGGTGGCCGCGAAAAATCCGGTGACGATCGCGGCCTGGGGTTTGATCGTCGCCGTGCTGCTGGTGGTGGGATCGATACCGTTCTTCCTCGGCCTTGCCGTGGTGATCCCGGTGCTCGGCCATGCCACTTGGCATCTATACCGCAAGGCGATCGCGATCGATCCCAACGCACGTCCGATTCCGCCGCGGCCGCCGCATCAACGAAAGCCGGCCGCTGACTTCCCGGCCAACCTGTTTCCGTGGCGGCGCCGGGACGACATATAGGGAGCGGTCAACCAGCCTCGATTTTGAAGAGACCGCCGGCAAAACCGGCGGTCTCTTGTTCAGAAAACAGCCTTGTTTTGGCCGCGGTTGACGCAGAGATTTTGCACCGCACGATAAGAACACACGAATCGGAAGCTGCAATGTTGGCACGAACATCCTACCGTCGCCTGGTTGCGGCCCTTGCAATCGGCGCCGCGCTCACCCTCACCGCCGCACCTGCCTCTGCAGCAGCGCCCTGCGGCACCGGTAATTTCGACACATGGCTCGCCGGCGTCCGCAGCGACGCCGCCGCCAAGGGGATTTCGCAAGCGGCGATCACCGCCGGGCTCAATGGCCTGACCCTCGACCAATCCGTGCTCAACCGCGATCATTCGCAGAAGGTCTTTAACCAGAGCTTTGAGGAATTCTCCGGCCGCATGGTGCCGCCGCGGATGACGCGCGGCTCAAATATGTTGAAGCAATATGGCTCGGTGCTGTCCCGCATCGAGCAGGTTTACGGTGTACCGGGCGAAGTGCTGGTTGCGATCTGGGGACTGGAGACCGACTTCGGCGTCAATACCGGAAAATTCCAGACGCTGCGTTCGCTGGCAACGCTGGCCTATGATTGTCGGCGCGCCGACGAATTTCGTGCCGAGTTGATGGACGCGCTGCGCATCGTCGAGCGCGGCGATCTTTCGCCGCAGGAGATGCGCGGGGCCTGGGCCGGCGAACTTGGTCAGACCCAGTTCATGCCGTCGTCCTGGATCAAATATGCCGTCGATTTCGACGGCAATGGCCGCCGCGACCTGCTGCACAATGTGCCGGACGTGCTGGCCTCGACCGCGAACTACCTCGCAAGCTATGGCTGGCAGCGCGGCAAGGAATTCGAGCCCGGAAAACCCAATTTCGCGGTGCTGCAGCAGTGGAACAAGAGCGAGGTTTACGCGAAGACCGTTGCCTATTTTGCGGTTCAACTCGCGCACGCCCCTTAAGGAACCCGCCCAGTCTAGTCTTTATCCAATAAAAAGGGCCGATCGCGGTGGCGACCGGCCCCCTGCCCCTTGTTGCTCCAGTTACTTCGTCATGCCAGCGTGCATCGCCTTGCCGAGATGCATGCCGCACGCACCCATCTTGCCGCTCAGCATGGCATCCTGCGCCGCCGAAATCTCCTTCTGAGCCGTGAGCTTGTTCTCTCCGTCGGCCATGCTCTCGATCATGGTCTCGGTCTTCGCAAGATTTGCCCCGCTACAACCACCGCCGCTCATCTTAGCGGCCTGCGCGGGGACGACAGAGTAGGCAATGGCAGCCATCGCGGCTGCGCCGAGTAACTTTTTGATCATGTTACTTCCCATTCTTCTTTTTGAGACAGATCCAGCGTCATTGCCGGATTCTGCGGAGTGATTTTTTGCCGATCAGCGGAACCTTGCAGAATGAATTCCGCGCGATACGAATGTGATCGGCGTGCGCTGCAAGGCCTCATGCGTGCTCGCGCGTTTTCGCTACGAGTTCGTGAGGAAGGGCGCGTGCGGCACTCTGGCACACGCGTTCTCCTCCTTGCTTGTCTTGGCCGCGGTAGCGCGCGAATAGCTGTCGCTTCGCGGAGGGTCGGATCGACGGCTGCCTGCAAAAAATCAACCGATATAAATGGTTTTTAGTTCATTCTTATGACTGCGAATCACGCATCGGTGTCCTAGGGTTAAGCATCAAGTTTTTCTCGGCTGAATCGGGGTGAATGAGGCGCGATTCGGCGCGATCTGTGGTTTTTTTATACATCAATTTATTGATATAACAATGTTTTTACCGAAACTTATTCGGTCGCTTGTTTGCGGCGAAGGCGAACCAAACCCTTAAGCGTCCCTTATCGTTGCTATGCAAATTTGGATTAGCTGCACCGCAGCATTGGAACTACTGCGTAGCGACACCGTCACTTATGTTCACTCCAACGATTCAGTCCCCCAAGAGCTGAATCCATTCTGCAAGGAGACTACCATGTTGCTCTCGCTCATCCGCATGATCCAGGCGTTCCGGGACTATCAGCGCAATGTCGCTGAGCTGTCCCAGCTCAGCGATCGCGAGCTGGCCGACATCGGCCTCGATCGCTCGGACATTCCGCGCGTAGCAGCCGGCAACTACAACGGCTGATTCCGTTTCAGCCGACTGACTACGGATAGCGCCCGCCTCGCTGCGGGCGCTATCGTTTTATGGGGCCTTCACGGGACAGCACGCAGGTGCGTTTCGGCTAAAAACGCGCTAACCCTGCGCCCCATGATCGGAACTAAATCTTCCACTGGAATCGTTCATGTCGTGGGCGCCGGCCTCGCGGGTTCGGAGGCCGCCTGGCAGGCTGCAGAAGCCGGCTGCCGCGTGGTTCTGCACGAGATGCGACCGGAGCGTATGACCGAGGCGCATCGCACAGACGGCTGTGCCGAACTCGTATGTTCGAACTCGTTCCGCTCGGACGACGCGGCCAACAACGCCGTAGGGCTCCTCCACGCCGAGATGCGCCGGCTTTACTCACTCATCATGCGCGCGGCCGACGCTAACCAGGTCCCGGCGGGCGGTGCCCTCGCGGTCGACCGTGAAGGTTTTTCCGCTGCCGTAACCAGAGCGCTGCAGGAGCATCCGCGAATCGAGATCCGGCGCGGCGAAATTACTGGCCTGCCATCCGCCGACTGGGACAATGTCATCGTCGCGACCGGTCCTCTCACCTCTGCTCCGCTCGCCGAGGCGATTCGTGAGCTAACGGACGAAGACGCGCTGGCGTTCTTCGATGCGATTGCCCCGATCGTGCACAGGGACTCTATCGACCTGTCGATTGCCTGGTTCCAGTCACGCTACGACAAATCTGGCCCCGGCGGCACCGGCGCCGACTACATCAACTGTCCCATGACGGAGGAGCAATACGACGCCTTTGTCGATGCGTTGCTGGCTGGCGAAAAAACCGATTTCAAGGACTGGGAGGCCAACACGCCCTATTTCGACGGCTGCCTGCCGGTCGAGGTCATGGCCGAGCGCGGTCATGAGACGCTGCGGCACGGACCGATGAAACCTGTGGGCCTGACCAATCCGCACAATCCCTCGCAAAAGCCTTATGCCATCGTGCAACTGCGGCAGGACAACAAGCTGGGCACGCTCTACAACATGGTCGGTTTTCAAACCAAACTGAAATACGGTGCGCAGCAGCGCATTTTCCGCGCCATCCCGGGACTTGAAAACGCCGAGTTTGCAAGGCTTGGAGGGTTACACCGCAACACTTTTCTGAACTCGCCAAAGCTGCTGGATGCCCAGTTGCGGTTGCGCGCCGACCGGCGGCTGCGTTTCGCCGGCCAGATGACGGGCTGCGAAGGCTATGTCGAATCGGCAAGTATTGGATTGATCGCCGGCCTCCAGGCCGCAGCCGACCTACAGGGAAGAGAGCTTTCGCCCCCACCCCCGACCACAGCGCTGGGGGCACTGCTCGGCCATATCACCGGTGGCCACATCGAGACCATCGAACACGGCAGCCGCTCATTCCAGCCGATGAACATCAATTTCGGTCTGTTCCCGCCGCTCGCCCAGGCGCCGACGAAAAAGGCCGACGGCACCAGGTTGCGGGGCAATGAAAAGACGGTCGCGAAGAAACAGGCGCTCAGCACTCGCGCCTTGTCGGATCTGGACCGCTGGATCGCCGAGCATCTCCGCGTGCCGGCGGCAGCGTGAGCGTCTCATGAGATTGCCCAAGGACGATGCCGATACCTTGTCGGCGCGCTGGATCGATGGCGTGTTGCTTAAGCGCGACGTATTTTCGACCGTGGAGCGCGGTCGGTTTCGCGCGGGTCCGAGCGAAATCGATGCCGTCCTGCGCCGACTCGATCAGGTGCCATGGTGGTCCTACACTATTGCGCGCCACCTGTTTACCCGGGAGCGTCGAGCTCTGCATCTTGCAAAAGACATCCGCGTCGGCCCCGACCTCTTGTGGGCCGGACGGCGCGCGCTGGTGCGTGGCTTCATCGATGGCGTCGCACTGCATTTGGCGAAGCCGTACGGCGACGTTGCCTATTTCCGCTCGGCCAAAGCCGCCCTTCGTCGATTGCACCGCGCAGGAATCTGCCACAACGACCTCGCCAAGGAGCAGAACTGGCTGCGCGGCGCCGACGGACGCGCCTATCTTACGGACTTTCAGCTCGCCGCATGCTTCAAAAAGCGTTCCCGGCTGTTCCGTATCGCCGCCTATGAGGATCTTCGACACCTGTTGAAGCACAAGCGCAGCTATGTGCCGGAGGCGCTGACACCGAAAGAGCGCAAGATCCTCGCCAACAAATCGCTGGTCGCGAGTGTCTGGCTTGCGACGGGCAAGAAGGTCTATCGCGCGATCACGCGCGGGTTGTTCAACTTCACCGATCGCGAAGGCGGCGGACGACGGCTTGTCAATGATGCGCCGGTGCTGATCGATCTGATCCGCAGGAATCCAGCGGTCCGCGACACCGCCATCGTCGCCTTTGCCGATCGGCGCACCGGGGTCGGCCTCTACGCGTTTGTCGAGGCCGACAAGGGCGCGCTGGAAGCGCAACTGCGTAACGAAATCGCCGCAGCGAGGGGTCCGAAGCCGCCTGAACATATCCAGGTGGTTCATGCCTTGCCGCGCGATGCCAGCGGCAAACCGCGCACCGAAATCCTGCAGCTTGTGGCGATGAACCAGCTCGACCTGATCGAGCCGATGATGGCCAACGAGGCCGATCGGGAGTTTCTGAAGGACATTCTGGAGCAACGGAAGAACTTGCGCGATCGCTTCAATTTCGAAGCCCATGACATGACGTTACCGTCGCCCTGACGGCCAAGATCTCGCCCGCTTCAGGCGACGCCGCCGAGATAGAGCCGTTTGACTATGTCGTTGGCTTGCAACTCCGCGACGGAGGCAGCCGAAACCGCGATTTCGCCGTGCACGATCACATAGCCGCGGTCGGCGATGCGGATCGCCTGGTTGAAGTTCTGCTCGGCCATCAGCACGGTCAGGCCAAAACTCTTTTTCAGTTCTCCAATCTTTGTAATGGTTTGCGACACCAGGAGCGGCGACAGGCCGACCGAAGGCTCATCAACCAGAAGCAGGCGCGGCGAGGACATCAACGCACGGGCGATGGCGAGCATTTGCTGCTGTCCGCCGGACAAGGTGCCCGCGATCTGGCCCTTCCGCTCCTTCAGCACGGGAAAGGTTTCGAAGGCCATCGTGAGGTTGTGTTCGATGGTCCGCCGTGCGGCCTTGCGGAAGGCACCCAACATCAAGTTTTCCACGACCGTCAGCTTGGGAAACAGCCGCCGCCCTTCGGGAACGAGCGCCACACCGAGATCAACGATCGCCTCGGGCGAAAGCCGGGTCAGGTCGTGCGATGTTCCTTCGACCGTCAGCACCATGCTGCCGCGCCGTGGACGGACGAGCCCCATGACGCACTTCATCAACGTACTCTTGCCGTTCCCGTTGGTACCGAGCAGTGCGACGGTCTCACCCCCGACCACGTCGAGCGAGACACCGCGCAGCGCGTTCACCGCGCCGTAACCTGCATCGAGCGCTTTGATCGAGAGGCTAAGTGCCAAGATAGGCCTCCTGGACACGTGGATTGCCCATGACTTCGGACGGCGATCCGATCGCGATGATCCGGCCGGCGTCGAGGCACATCACGCGCTCCGAGAAACGCATCACAGCCTGCATGATGTGCTCGATCATGATGATGGCGATATCCTCGCCACCAAGGCTGATCAGAAGATCCAGCACTTCGTCGACCTCGGAGGTGGACAGACCCGCCATCGCCTCATCGGAAATCAGGAGCTTCGGACCTATTGCCATGGCGCGAGCGAGCTCCATCTTGCGCAATTCCACCTGCGTTAGCGCCGCCGTCGAGACGTCGGCCTTGGATGCAAGACCAATGCGCGTCAGGACCGCCATCGCGGCATCGCGCCGGTGGGACGCCGATTCCAGGAGATGGCGACTGGCAGCGAAGTCGAGCGCCACCATCAGATTTTCGATCACCGTCATGCTTCTAAACGGCCGCGGAATCTGAAAGCTCCGCGCGATGCCGCGATGCGAGCGCTGGTTCGGCGGCAATGTCGTGATATCCTCGCCGCCAAACAGCACGGACCCCTTGCTCGGACGCAGCGCGCCGGAAATGCAGTTGACCAGCGTTGTCTTTCCCGAACCGTTCGGACCGATCAGGCCGAAGCGCTCACCTTTGCCAATATCGACATTGATGTTGTCGAGTGCGACGAAGCCGCCAAAACTTTTGGTCAAGGCCTCGATCCGCAGCAATGGAGCCTCTCCGGGCGCCGTCATTTGCGATCTCCGATCCGGGAAGGAGCTCGACGCAACAGGCCGATGAGGCCTTTTGGCGCTCCAACTACGAAGACCACCAGCATGATGCCAAGAACGAGAACGTTGACCTCGGATGAAATCGTCACTGCCAGGAGTTGCTGGGTGGCACCCAGGAGGACCGCGCCGAGGACTGGCCCGATCCAGTGCGCCGTCCCGCCGATGAGCGACATGGCCAGCACCGAGACGGAGTAGTTCAGGTTGAAGGCGGATTCCGGATTGGCAAATTGCAGATACATTGCCGCGGGTGCGCCGCCGGCAGAGATCAGCGCACCCGATATCACGCAGGCCAGAAGCTTCAGCCGCAGGGTGGGCACGCCCGTACACTCGGCCGCGAGTTCGTCGTCGCGGAGCGCCTGCAGCCCGCGGCCAATCCGGGAGTTCTGGATGGTCCGTGTGGTTGCGACGGCCACGACCACCAACAGCGCCTGCACGAAGAACAGCATTTTGACATAGGTGTCGAACGGCGCCATCACCGGCGGTCGCTGGAGCTGAATGCCGGCGGCGCCGCCGACGAACCTCCAGTTCGTCACCGACGTCTCGATGATGATCGCCAGCGCAATGGTGGCAATGGAGAAAAAAATGCCGCGCATGCGCAGGGTCAGCAGGCCGACGCCGAATCCGAGCAAGCTGCCGATCACTGCGGCCACTGCGATCTGGACGCCGAGCGGCGCCTCGAAGGCCTTGATCAACAGCACGGCCGTATAGACGCCGACGCCGAAAAATGCGTTGGTTCCGAAATTGACGTAGCCGGCGTAGCCGCCCAAAATGCTCCAGGCGACCGCAAGCACCACGAATTGCAGGATCACGTAGCCGGCAAAGAACGGATATTCATTACGGATCGTCTGCGTCAGCACCAGCACGACGATCAGAAAAACCGCTGCTCCACACCAGAATGCGATCGAGCTCTTCTGCATGGGTCACCTGCCGAGCAGGCCTTGCGGCCGGACGGCAAGCACTCCCAGGAGCAACGCAAACGAAATCGCCGGTGCCCAGGAGGCGCCGAACATTGTCAGGACGATCGATTCGGAAACACCAAGTATGATGGCGGCAATCAACGTGCCTGTGATACTGCCGAGCCCGGCCATGACGACGACGCAAAAGGTTCGCCCGATATAAACGCGATCGAGTGTGGGCTCGACGGGAGCCACGATGATCAGAAGCGCGCCGGCGATGCCCAGGACCGCAGTTGCGATACCGAACGCGAATTGCTTGATCCGGACCGGGTTTGCACCCATCAGGCGCAATCCCTCCTCGTCCTGCGCCACTGCGCGGATCGCACGCCCCATGAAGGTCTTTGACAGGTACGTAGCCAGGAAAACCGTCAGCGCGAGTGCGACCGCGAAGGCAACCAATTGCCGGATCGGGATCCGCAAGTCGCCGACCCGCCAGGCCTTGCCGATATAGGATGCGGTCACCGAGCGCTGATCGACCCCGAACTGCAGGATGATCAGGACTTCGATGATGAAGGCAATACCGAAGAAGAAGGCAATGCCGCGCACGGCGGCATCGCTGCCACGCCGCTCGAAGGTCTCGTAGTAAAGCCGGTAGGTGACCAGTCCGAGCAGAAAGAACAGCGGCGCGATCAGGAGCCCGGCCAGCAATGGATCGATGTCATACTGATCGTTGCATAGGTAGACGCCGTAGGAGGCCAGCACCAGGAAGGCCGGGTGAGCCACGTGGGGCACGTCGAGCAAGCCGAACGAGATCGAGAGCCCAATGCTGACGGCTGCATAGAAGCAGCCGAGCAGCACGCCGAGCACCACTGCATCGCGCAGCAAGTCCAACGAAAACACCTGAACCGCCCTCCTCCACCGCCCTCAAGCCGGCCCCCGAAAGGTAGCGGGCCATCTAATTGCCGCGCGACGCCTCGAACGGCGTAACGAGGTCACCGGTCTTCAATCGGTCCGGAAACACAATCACTTGCTTGCCCGCAGAACGGAACTGGTCGATGTTCTTGTCCTTGACGTTGCGGAATTGCGCCTCGAGTGTCGCGCTCTCCTTCCATTCACCGTCTTCTGCGTAGGCAATCGGCCCGACAATGGTCTTGTGTACGTTTTCGCGAATGAATTTTGCGAGCGCCTTCTGGTCGAGCGATTTCGTCGCGTTGATGGCCTCCTCGATCATCTGACCCATGGCGTAGCCGTAAGGCGCAAGGTAGAAGCCGAGCGGATCGACCTTAGCCTGGATGGCACGCTTGGTGTATTTTTCGAAGAACTCCTTGGTGCCGTCGAAATACATGCTCGGTTCCGGCAGCCACGTGTTGTAATTGACGACGCCGTTGAGCAGCGATCCCAGATTCTCCATCACGGCGGCGAATTGCAGGCCGACCATGGCGCCGCCGAAGATCTTGACGTTGTCGCCGACCCCAATCTCGTTGACGGCCTTCAAGATCGCCGCAGAGTCCGGTGGATAGGATGCAACGAACACGATGTCGGGTTTTGCGGCATTGAGTGCGCGAATGATGCTGGAGAACTCGACCGTGCTCGGCAGATAGGCCTGGTCAAACACGACCTGAAGACCGATCTTCTTCGTGACGTCGCGCGCTGTCGTTACGATATTCTGGGCAAACTCCTGGTCGGAGGAGAGAAGCGCAACGGTCTTGCCGCCAGCCTTCTGGCCGAGCGTCAGGAAGCCGTTCGCCCAGCTATCAGCCGGTCCCCAGGGCGCATTGTTGAACCACATATCATGATGAATCTTGCTGTTCACCTGGAAGGAGAAATTGCCCATCAGCAACAGACCGCGCTGCTTGACCAACGGCATAATGGGCGCGGTCGGCACCGTCGCATAGGGTGCAAACAATAGATCGACCTTGTCGACGTCCAGGAGCTTCGCATAAAGCGCCGGCGTCTCCGAAGCGCTTGATTTGTCGTCATAGACCACCAGTTCGACTTTGCGGCCAAGCAAGCCACCCTTGGCGTTGACGTCGTCGCGCCAAATCTCGATCCCCAGGAGCGAGGCCTTGCCCCCGCCGGCGAGCCCACCGGTTTGTGGCATGGACATGCCGATTTTGATCGGGGGTTCTTCCGCGCTTGCGCCGGACATCAGTCCGAACATGACAGCCGCCGTCGCCCAGCCGAAAACGTCTCTACGATTCATTGATTGTCCCCAATAGGCATTGTTGCGTTGTTGGCACTCTAGTTACGTGAAACCTTGATTGATGTTCAACACCCGCGCTAGTGCGCTGCAGGCGCCGC
>Ga0306926_10003497_pt1 | contig 16265 bp, 14 predicted proteins | sample flu12Cox44000178_FD_203759 | JGI IMG/M metagenome (GOLD analysis project Ga0306926, IMG submission 203759) | Lab enrichment of tropical soil microbial communities from Luquillo Experimental Forest, Puerto Rico - flux8day.12C.oxic.44.000.178 (v2)... | ecosystem: Environmental > Terrestrial >... | reverse complement strand
CAGCGACGAGCCGCGATACGGCACATGGACGAGGTCACTGCCGGTCATGAAGTTGAACAGCTCGCCGGCAACGTGCTGCGACGAGCCGATCCCACCGGTGGCAAAGTTGATCTTGCCAGGATTAGCTTTGACGTAAGCGATCAGCTCCGGGATCGTTTTGACGGGCAGCGCCGGATTGACCTCGACCACCAGCGGCAAAAAATCAACGTTGGCGACCGGCGCGATGTCGCGGATGAAGTCGTAGTTGAGCTTGTCGTAAAGCGAGGCATTGATCGCGAACGACGACGTCGCCCACAGCAAGGTGTAGCCGTCGGGCGCGGCGCGCACGACATATTCGGTGGCGATGGTAGTGCCGCCGCCCGGCCTGTTCTCGATCACGAACGGCTGGCCGAGGCGTTCGCCCAAGCGCTGGCTGACGAGACGCGCGACGATGTCGGCGGGGCCGCCGGGCGTAAAGCCGAGAACGAGCTTGACCGGCCGGGTTGGATAATCGAGCGCCTGCGCGAGCCGCGGCAGCGTCGGCGCCGCCAGCATACCTGCGGCCAAATTCAAGAATCTCCGGCGCGAAGCTTTCATGCTATCCGCAACCTCGTTGGATCAGTCGGCGTGGATGTCGGCGAACTTGTTCACCTTGGCCCACTTCTGCGTTTCGTCGGCGATGAACTTGGTGAACTCGGCCGCCGTCATCGGCGCCGGGACGCCGCCGAGATTGGCGAGCTTGTCCTTAAACGCTGCTTCCGCAAGATCGGCGTTCACCGCCTTATTGAGCGCCGCGATAATGTCAGGCGGCGTCGCCTTCGGCGCGCCGAAGCCGTGCCAGCCGCTGGCGTCGTAGCCCGGCAAGGTCTCGGCCACTGTCGGCACGTCGGGCAACACCACGATCCGTGACGTCGAGCCGACGGCCAATGGTCTGAGCTGACCCGAGCGCACATAGCCGATCGAGGCCGGGATCGGCGAGAACATCATCTGCACCTGGCCGGCGATCAGATCGGAATAGGGATTGCCGGTATAGGGCACGTGGACCAGGTCGACGCCGGCCATCATCTTGAACAATTCGCCGGCGACGTGCGGGCCCGAGCCGATGCCGTTCGAAGCCATGTTGATCTTGCCCGGATTGGCTTTGGCGTAGGCGATGAACTCGGGCAGCGTCTTCGCTGGCAGCGACGGCGTCACCTCCAGCACATAGGGCACAAGATCGATCAAGGCGACCGGCGCAATGTCGGTCGCGAAATTGAAATTGAGATTGCGATAGAGCGTGGAGTTGACCGCGTTGGTCGAGGTCGCGAGCAAGAGCGTGTAGCCGTCGGCGGTGGCGCGCGCGACCTGCTCGGCAGCGAGGTTGGTGGCGGCGCCGACGCGGTTCTCGACGACGAACGGTTGGCCGAGCTGCTCGGAGAGCCGCTGCGCCATCAAGCGGACGATGACATCGGAGGCGCTACCGGGGGAAAAACCGACCAGGACGTGCACGGCGCGCGCCGGATAAGCTTCGGCGCACGCGTAGCGTGACGCGATCGGCAGCGCGGCAGCGCCCGCGGCGAGCGAGAGAAAATTCCGGCGGGCAAGCTTCACGTCATCCCTCCATCGAAAACGGCAAGCGCCGGCAATCAGTCGGCCTTGATATTGGCAACCCTGTTGAGCTTCGCCCATTTCTGCGTCTCCTCGGCGATGAATTTGCCGAAGTCCGCAGGGGTGCCTGAGAAAACATCGCAGCCGAGATCGTCGAGACGCTTGCGCGTGTCGGGGTCGACCAGCGCGGCGTTGACCGCCTTGTTGAGCTTGTCGATGACCTGCGGCGGGGTGCCCTTGGGCACGGTGACGCCGTACCAGCCGCTCGCCTCGTAGCCGGGCAGAAATTCGGCGATCGCCGGCACGTCCGGCAGCAGCGCCTGGCGCTTGGCGCTGGTCACGCCGAGCGGGCGCAGCCTGCCGTCCCTGATATAGCCGAGCGAGGCCGGCATCACGCCGAATATCGCCTGCATCTGGCCGCTGAGCAAATCGGGCAGCGCCGCGGCCTCGCCACGGTAAGGGACGTGGATCAGATTGATGCCGGCCATCATCTTGAACAGCTCGCCGGCGACATGGAGCGGCGTGCCGGTACCGCCCGAGGCCATGTTGATCTTGCCCGGATTGGCCTTGGCGTAGGCGATGAATTCCGGAATCGTTTTGGCCGGCACCGCGGGGTTGACCTCCAGGATCAGCGGAATGAGCGAAATACTCGCCACCGGCGCCGCATCGTTAATGAAGTTGAAATGCAGGTCGCGGTAGATCGACGGATTGATGGCGTTCGCCGACATGGCGAGCAGCAGCGTGTAGCCGTCCGCCGACGCTTTCAGCGCGTACTCGGTGCCAATATTGCCGCTCGCCCCTGCCCGATTGTCGACCACCACCGGCTGGCCAAGCTTGTCCGACAGCCACTGCCCCATCAGGCGGCCGACGATGTCGGGCGAGCCGCCGGGCGGAATCTGCACGACGAGATGGATCGGCCGCGACGGATAGTCGTCCGCCATGGCGATCCGTACCAAGGCCGGCATGGCGACGGCGCTAGCCACGAGGCTCAAAATTTTTCGCCGCGAATGTTTCATATCGTTTGCTCCCAACCGCCGGCCCATTCTCACTCCGCCTTGATCCCCGCCGCGCGGATGATCTTGCCCCATCGCTCCGTCTCACGGGCGACGACCTTGGCATATTCGGCCGGCGTCAACGGCGCCGTCGTGCTGCCGAACGCGGCGAATTGCGCTTTGATCTTCGGATCCTTCAAACCCTCGTTGATCGCGCCGTTGAGCTTGTCGACGATCTCCGGCGGCGTCGCGCGCGGTGCGCCCATGCCGTTCCAGAGATTGGCCTCGTAGTCGGGCACGAACTCGCCGATCGCCGGAACCTCGGGCAGGAGCTCGGAGCGCTGCGCCATGGTGACGCCGAGCGCTCGCAGCTTGCCGGTTTTGATGAATTCCGCCGAGCCGGCGATGGTGATGAAGGCGCACTGCAGCTGGCCGCCGATCACGTCGGTCAGCGCCTGCGGCTCGCCGCGATAAGGCACATGCACAGTGTTGATGCCGGCCATGATCTTAAACATCTCGCCGGAGATGTGGGTGACGGTGCCGTTGCCGGCCGAGCCCACGGAGATCTTGCCCGGATTGGCCTTGGCATAGGCGATGAAGTCGGGGATCGACTGCGCCGCAAACGCCGGATTGACCAGCATGGCGATGCCGCCGCGGCTGACGCTCGCGACCGGCGCGATGTCGCGGACGAAATCGAAGCCGAGATTGGGGTACAGCGCACCGTTGGTATAGTTCGCGGTCGACACCATCAGGATGGTGTAACCGTCGGGCAGCGCGTTGACGACGTATTCGGTCGCGATGTTCGTGCCGGCGCCGGGCCGGTTGTCGACGACCACTGTCTGGCCGAGCCGTTCGGTCACGGCCTGGCCGAGCAGGCGCGCGATGACGTCGAGCCCGCTACCGGCGGTGAAGCCGGCGACGAAGTGAATCGGCCGCACCGGATAATCGAGCGCGAATGCGAACTTCGCCAGTGTCGACGCCGCGGAGCCCGCGGCGAGTTGCAGAAAATGACGGCGCCGAAGTCCCATCACTCGGCCTTGATATTAGCGAAGGCGACCACCTTAGCCCACTTCGCGGTGTCGGCGGCGATGACTTTGGCGAATTCCTCGCGCGTGCTCGCATAGGTCGGCGCGCCGAGATCGGCAAGGCGTGCGGTGAATGCGGGATCGGCCAGCGCCGCGTCCATCTCGCCATGCAGCTTGTCGAGGATCTCGATCGGTGTGCCGGCGGGCGCGCCGATGCCCTGCCAACCGCTCGCCTCGTAGCCCGGCACGGTGTCGGCGATCGGCGGCACGTCGGGCAGCGCGTCGTAGCGGGTCGCCGTGGTGACGCCGAGCGGCCGCAGCTTGCCGTCCTTGATCGAGCCGATCGACGAGGTGACCAGATCGAACATGCACTGCAGCCGGCCGCTCAACAAATCGGGCACCGCTGGCCCGGTGCCGTGATAATGCACCGCCACCAGATCGACGCCGGTCATCATGGCGAACAGCGAGCCGTACATGTGCGGCCCGCTGCCCGGCCCGCCGGTGCCCATGTTGATCTTGCCGGGATTGGCCTTGGCATAGGCGATGAACTCGGCGACGGATTTGACCGGCACCGACGGATGCACTTCGAGCACGCCGCCCGAGCGGCTCATGCTGGCGACCGGGACGATGTCGCGTAGGAAATTAAACTCGAGATTTTTGTAGATCGAGGCATTCCAAGCGTTGATGGTGGTGATGTTGAGCAGCGTATAACCGTCGGGCGCAGCCTTGGTCACGTACTCGGTCGCGATGTTCATCGCGGCGCCGGGGCGGTTCTCGACAACGAACGGCTGGCCGAGCCGCTCCGACAGGCGCTGCGCGATTAGGCGGGCCAAGATGTCGGCGGCGCCCGACGGCGCAAAGCCGACGATCACGCGTACCGGCCGGTTCGGATAGTCGAGCGCCACGGCGACGTTCGGCAGGCCGGCCGCAGCGACGGCACCCGCGGCGCCGGCAAGCTGCAGGAAACGACGGCGGCGGAATTCCATGGCGTCTCTCGGGGCGTCTCTCGTTCTGCGCGCAGGATGCGCTGCGTAGCGCCGAAGGCGGCACTACGCTATACCGCAGCCCCGATTGCCGGAAGCGTCAAAGCGCCGCAAAGGCGCATTCGTGGACGCAGTCGCTATTTCCATAAGCGCGCGCTGGGGAGCCGCGCGCCATCGACCAGCGCCTTGAACTTCGCCCAGACGATGGACGGATGCACTTCGTTCGAGCCAGCGAACGAGGCAAAGCCACAATCGGCGCCGGCGATGACGCGCTCGCGGCCGACCACGGTGGCAAAGCGCGCGAGCCGCTGCGCCACGAGTTCGGGATGCTCGACCAGCACGGTCGATTGGGTGATCGCGCCGGGAATGAGGATTTTGTCGTCAGGAATCTTGATGCGCTGCCAATCCTCCCACTCGTGCTCGTGGCGCGGATTGGCGGCCTCGAAGGAATAGGCGCCGGCGCGGACCTTCACAATGATGTCGACGATGTCCTTGAGTTGCATATCGTTGATGCGCGGGCCCATATTGATGCTGTAGCAGGTATGGAAGCGGATGCGGTCGGCCGGAATTCCGGCGAGCGCAGTGTTCAGCGCCTCGACGCGCAGCTCCGCCCATTTGCGGCAGGCGGCGATGTCGAGATCGGGCCGCGTGATGTAATAGGTGACGAGGAACGGATCGTCGATCTGCAACAAGAAGCCGGCATCGACGATAGCGCGGTATTCCTCGCGCATCGCCTCCGCGATGGCGACCACGTAAGCCTCGGGCGTCGGATAATATTCGTTCGGCGTCGTCGACTCGACATTGGACGGCGCGATCGCCGGCACGAAGGCCTCGGCGGCTTTGACATTTGCCAACGCTGCCTTGAGCCGGTCGAGATCGGCTTTCAGCGCGGCGTTGCCGATATATTTGATCGGGCCGGCGCAGACCATCAGCGCGCGGCGCCGGCGCGCGCTGACCTGCTCCGCAACCGTCGACTGATAATATTCGGGGAAGTCGCGGGTCTCGCGTGTGTTGGCGAACGGGCTTGGCCGAAAGCCCTCGCGCTTTTTCAAGCCGCTCAAGCGCGACGCGGCGTAAGTGATGAAACTCGGCTTGCCCATCTCGCCGTCGCTGACGATGTCGAGGCCGGCTTCGCGCTGTTGGCGGACGCAATCTTTCACCGCCGCGTCGAGCCGCGCCGTGTAGGCCTTTTCGTCGACCGCCATGCCATCCATCCTGGCGAGCATCATCTCGAACAAATCGTCCGGCCGCGGCAGGCTGCCGACATGCGTCGTCAAGATGCGCTCGGTGCTCGATTTCATTTTTCGATGTCCGGCCGGCGGGGAAAGCGTTTCGACTATGGCACTCACTTGCGCGCCGCGGCAACCAACATGGCCGTGCGCCTGCCGCATAATGCCCATTCGGCGGCGCGCTTGCCGGCGATTTGCCATCAGGATACTGCGCACAGAGAACGCGAGATAAAGTGAGTGCCATGAGGAAGCTGCTGCAAAGCATCGCGTGGGCGGCGTGCCTGCTCGTGCTGTTTGGGGCACCTGCCCACGCGCAGGCCGATTTCCCGGAGCGGCCCATAAAGATGTATGTGCCGTTCCCGCCGGGCGGCGGCATCGACGTCACGGCGCGGATTGCCGCCAACAAGCTCGGCGAAATCCTCGGCCAGCAGATCGCCATCATCAACCAGGGCGGCGGCGGCGGCGCGATTGCGACCGACGCCGTGGTGCGCGCCGAGCCGGACGGCTACACCCTGCTCTATCACTCTGTCACCGGCATCACCCACGCCGCCGTCACCGCGAACCTTAGCTACGACTGGCTGCGCGATCTCGCACCGGTGTCGCTGGTGACGCGCTTCGCGCCGGTGATGGTGGTGTCGCCCAATCTCCCGGTCAAAGACATGAAGGACTTCATCGCGCTGTTGAAGGCCAATCCCGGCAAGTACAGCTACGGCTCGTCCGGCACCGGCACCGCGGTCCATCTCGCGACGGAATTGTTCAAGCAGCAGGCCGGCGTCGATATCGTCCACGTGCCCTATCGCGGCACCATCGCGGTGTTGCCCGATCTTATGTCCGGCCGCGTCCTCATGATGATCGACGGCGTGCCGGCAGAGGTCAAGAACATCCAGAACGGCACGGTGAAGGCGCTCGCAGTGACGACCGCCGAGCGCTCGCCGGCGCTGCCCGACGTGCCGACCATGAAAGAGGTCGGCCTCGACTACGAAGTGCCGTTCTGGACCGGGATTTACGCGCCGATCCGCACGCCGACGGCGGTTGTCGACAGGCTCGCGGCGGCGATCCATCAGGTCGTGCACGACGCCGAGGTCACCAAGAAGCTCGCCGCGATCGGCACCGAAGGCGTCGGCTCGATACCCGCCGAGCTCGATGCGGCGACGCGCGAGCAGTTCGCGATGTATCGCGCTATCGTGAAAGACAATCCGGCGCTGTTAAACGCGCAGTAGCCAGCGCCAGCGCTGGTTTACGCCGTCTTCTGCACCTTCAGGCCCAATTCCGAGATGGTCTGCTCGCGCATGATGAATTTCTGGATCTTGCCGGTCACCGTCATCGGGAAGGCATCGACGAACTTGACGTAGCGCGGCACCTTGTAGTGGGCGATCTGATCGCGGCAGAACGCCTTGATCTCATCCTCGGTCGCGATCATGCCGGGGCGCAGCTTGACCCAGGCGCAGATTTCCTCGCCGAAGCGATCGTCAGGCACGCCGATCACCTGCACGTCCTGGACTTTCGGATGGCGGTATAGGAACTCTTCGATTTCGCGCGGATAGACGTTCTCGCCGCCGCGAATCACCATGTCCTTGATGCGGCCAACGATGTTGCAATAGCCCTCGGCGTCGATGGTGGCGAGGTCGCCGGTGTGCATCCAGCGCGCGGGATCGATGGCCTCGCGGGTGCGCTCCTCGTCGCCCCAATAGCCGAGCATCACCGAATAGCCACGGGTCAGAAGCTCGCCCGGCGTGCCGGGCGGCACGATGCGGCCGTTGAGGTCGACGATTTTGACTTCGATGTGCGGCTGGATGCGGCCGACGGTGGAGACGCGGCGCTCGAGCGGATCCTCGGTCGAGCTCTGGAAGCTGACCGGGCTCGTCTCCGTCATGCCGTAGGCGATGGTGATCTCGGACAGATTCATCTTGGCGACGCAGCGCTTCATCACTTCGATCGGGCACGGCGAGCCGGCCATGATGCCAGTGCGCAGCGATCTCAGATCGAATGTCTCGAAGTCCGGATGGTCAAGCTCGGCGATGAACATGGTCGGCACGCCGTGCAGCGCGGTGCAGCGCTCCTCGGCGACGGTCTGCAGCGTCACCAGCGGATCGAACCCCTCGCCGGGGAACACCATGCACGCGCCATGGGTCAGCGCCGCGAGATTGCCCAGCACCATGCCGAAGCAGTGATAGAGCGGCACCGGGATGCACAGCCGGTCCTCCGGGGTCAGCTTCATCGCCTCGCCGATGAAGTAACCGTTGTTGAGGATGTTGTGGTGCGACAGCGTCGCGCCCTTCGGAAAACCGGTGGTGCCCGAGGTGAACTGGATGTTGATGGCTTCGTCGAATTGCAGTTGCGGCCCCAATTCGGCGATGCGCTTTCGCTCAACGTCGCCACCGCGCGCCACGATCTCGGAGAACTTGAACGTGCCGGGATGCCAGGCGTCGCCGATGAGCACGACGGAGCGCAGCGCCGGCAGTCTTGCCGTTTCGAGCTTGCCGGGCGCGGCGCGGCTGAGCTCCGGCGCGAGCTCCCGCAGCATGCCGATATAGTCCGAGGTCTTGAAGCGCTCAGCGAGGATCAGCGCCTTGCAGCCGACCTTGTTAAGTGCGTATTCGAGTTCGGCGATGCGATAGGCCGGATTGATGTTGACCAGGATCAGGCCGGCCTTGGCCGTGGCGAATTGCGTGAGCACCCATTCCGAATTGTTGGGCGACCAGATGCCGATGCGCTCGCCGGGCTCGAGCCCGAGCGTCAACAGGCCGGCGGCGAGGCGATCGACCTCGCGGCGCAATTCGCCGTAGCTCAAGCGCGCATTCTGGTGGCGCACGATGAGCGCCGGACGCGAAGCGTGCTGGTCGCAGACCGCATCGAAGAACCGTCCGATCGTCTCGCCGACCAAGGGCACGTTGCTGGCGCCGTGAACGTAGCTCTGTTCTTGCCGCGCGGCCATGGCGGTTCCTCCGGGTTCTTGGACCTAATGTAGCCCGAATGAAGCGTCAGCGAAATCCGGGCTACGAGCGCAGCCCCGCCTGCACCACTAGCGGATAGGTAACGTCGCGGAACTCGCGCATGCCCTCGATATAGCGCGGCCACGAGAGCAGTACGCCGTCGAAGCCGACTTGCGACAGCCGCGAGAGGCCGTCGACGATCTGCTCTTTAGTGCCGATCAGCGGGAAGCCGCCCCAGCCCGAGATCATCATCTCAGACATCGCCTTCCTGCGTTCCTCCGGATAGTCGCGCTGATTGATCTCGGCGCCCATCGTGTCGATGACGTTGCGGGCCGCGACCCAGTCACCCTTCTCGTGCACATAATAAGTGTAGAAGTCCTTGGCCTCTTTCTCGGTCTCGGCCTGGATCACGGTGGCGTTGGTCCACACTTTCACGTCGCGGCCGTACTCCTCGCGCGCCAGGCGGCGATAGGCGGCGACATGGGCGATGTGCGTTGCCTTGTCGTGGCTGCGCAGGTTGGTGAAGACGAGGTCGCAATGCTTGCAGGCAAAATGCCGGCCGCGCTCCGACGAGCCGGCATTCATGATCGCCGGATACGGATGTTGGATCGGCTTCGGCTGCAGATAGCCTCCCTTAATCTTGTAGAAACGGCCTTCGTGATCGAAGCGCTCGTCCTCGGTCCACAATCGCTTGACGATGGCGAGCCACTCCTCGGCGCAGGCGTACCGGTCCTCGTGGTTCATCAGCGACACGCCGAACATTTCCATTTCCGGAAAATTCCAGCCGTTGACGATGTTGAGCGTGAAGCGGCCGCCGGCGATGTGGTCGATGACGGTCGACTGCTTGGCGGCGACGATCGGATGGGTGAGCGCGACGTGGGAGGTCGAGATCACGCCTGAGGATTTGGTAGCCCCGGCGACACCTGCGGCCCAGGTGTAGGTCTCGAAGCCCGGCCCTTGCGGGTCGGTCGCACCGCCAAAACCGCGCCAGCGCGCCACCGGCACCAAGGCCTCGAAGTTCATGTCGTCGGCGAACTGCGCCAAGATAACGGTGTTCGGCCAGGTGATCTCGAGGCGACCGTCGAGATCCGACATGACGCAGCCGGAATCGAGATTGGTCTGGAACGTGCCGAGCTTGAGCTTGCGGCCGCTGAATGCCGGGTTGGTTTCCAGCCGGTCTTTTTGTGTCGCCCTCATGCCGGGCGAATCCTGAATTCGCGCGTGGCCCGGAGTCAAGCCGCGGAAATTACGCCGACGCGGAACTGTCCCGATATCGCCGGCGTTATCGAAGCGACCCCAACACGCATTCGGAGAATAGGATGGACTGGAACCGTATCGAAGGAAATTGGAAACAAGCCAAAGGCAAGATCAAGGAGAAATGGGGCCAACTCACCGACGACGATCTGACCCACATCAACGGCAAGCGCGAGCAGCTCGAAGGCAGGATCCAGGAGCGCTACGGCTTGGCAAAAGACATGGTGCGCAAGGACGTCGACGACTGGCTGAAGGCGCAGGACAAGGCCGCCTAGCGCGCACGCTCAAGGACAGCGCAAAAAGATACGGGGACGCGCGCCTAGGCACGCGTCCCCGTAATAGTTGGCAGCACGTCTATTCCGCCGGCGCCAAGACCTCTGGGTGAACTGCCTCCTGGTGACCGGTCAGAGCGGGCGCCAGTGCCGGATAGCGGCTGAGCGCGAACAAGAATACGGCGACGATCGCATAAGTGATCGCAAGCGTCGGCGACACCGCAAAGCCGACCGCGGAGCCGTGCATGAAGCCGAGGAAGGTAAGCACGGCGCCTGATGCGGCGAACACCGACGCCTTGATGAAGTCCTTATCGATCACGCAGGCGCAAACGCCCGCCAGCACCAATCCAGTGAGAATGGCGCCGCCGCCCATGGTGGCGAGGCCCGGATAGAGCACGCCGACGCCGGCGAGCTTGTCGAAGCCAAGCGCTGCTGCGCTCGTTCCGGCAACGCCGAGCGCGCCGTCCATCAGCGTCTGGCACCAGGCCGCGAGATGTGGGGTGAGCGCCAGCACGATCGCAGGCGCGTGGGCCTTGGGCGTGGTCTGGAACGCTTGCGCGCCGATCAGCATGCCGATGTAGAGCAGGATCGGCGAGATCGCGACCACCGGCACAACCGCCAGCAGCAGCGAGATGATGCCGAACCACGACAGCACGATCACCATGACGCCGACCGCGGCCGAATAGCCGATGCGGCCGCCCATGCCCTTCCAGCCGGGATGGCCGATATAGACTGCGTTGATGAACGGGTTACCCATCAGGCAGCCGATCAGGCTGACGACGCCATCGGCGGTGAGCACGCGGGTGGTCGGAAACGCGTCGCCGCCCGCTTCCGCGCTCTCGACATTGTCCATGGCCTCGACCAGGTCGTAGACGCCGAACGGGATCGCGGTGACCAGGATGATGGCGAGGTACTGGAAGCCGGAGAACACGTGATTGACCGCCGGGATCGGCACGTTGAAGCCGAAATTGGCGAACGCATCGCTGACGCCTTTCAGGCTCAAGCCGCCATAGTTGAGGCCGAACAGGTTCGAGCCCCAGGCGATCAGCATGCCGACCGCAATGGCGACGAGGCCCGCGGGAACACCCTTCGGATATTTAAAGCCACCGAGCCAGTTCACCATGATAATGGCGAAGCAGGTGAGCCCGATCACCGGCGTCTGATACATTTCGAGCGCCGGGCGCATCGAGATGAACGTGATCGAGACGCCTGCGAGCGTGCCAAGGAGCGCGGCGCGCGGTGTGATCTTGCGCACATAAGGCGCGAGGAAGCCGCCGATCATCAGGATGAAGCTCTGGAAGAACACCCAGACAAGGCCCGCCTCCCAGCCTTGCACCGGGTCGCCGGTCTTCAGCGCAATCGGCAGCATGATCACGAAGGTCACGATGAACATGTGCGGCACGCTGATGCCGGACGGCAGCGCGCAGACGTCGTTGCGGCCGGTGCGTTTCGCCAGGCTATAGGCGAGATAGGCATAATAAAACGTCGACAGGCACATCATCAGGCCCATCGCCGGAAGGATGCGGCCGAACACGAGTGTGTCCGGCATTTTCAACACGAAGCGAAGCAGCCCCGTGAGCACCAGCATGTTGACCAAAATGTTGGTGCCGAAGCCGAAGAAGGCATTCCAGTCGCCCGCGCTCCATAATCTCGGGCGGAAGTCTGCTGCCGTTGTCATGTGTGCCCTCCCCTCAAGCGGTTTTTTGCACCGGTATCGACGCCAGCGATCCGAGAAACTCCGCCGATCCGGTCACCGAGCCCAAAATGCCACCCTGCGCCTTGATCATGGCGAGGCCGGCCTGATGGAATTCCGGGAAATAGCTGGCGCAACAGTCCGACAGGACGATGCAGCGGAAGCCGCGATCGTTGGCCTCGCGCACCGTCGTGTTGACGCAGACTTCGGTGGTGACGCCGGCGACGAACAGCGTGTCGATGGCACGATTGCGCAGCATCAGCTCGAGGTCGGTTTGGTAGAACGCACCCTTGCCCGGCTTGTCGATCACCGGCTCGCCGTCGACCGGGTAAAGCTCCGGAATAATGTCGTGGCCTACCTCGCCGCGGACGAGGATGCGGCCCATCGGCCCGTGGGCGCCGATGCGGGTCTTCGGATCGCCGCGCTTGACCTTGTGCGGCGGCGCGTCGGACAGATCCGGCCGATGGCCTTCGCGGGTATGGATGACCATCAGCTCGGTCCGGCGTGCAGCGTCGAGCACATCGCGGCACGGCTTAACCGCGGCCCGCAGGCGCGACACGTCGTTGCCGAGAGCTGCGCCAAAGCCGCCGGGCTCGAGAAAATCGCGCTGCATGTCGATGATGACCAGCCCCGCACCGGCGAGATCGACGGTCAGCGGGTACGGCTCAGCGGCGAGGTTCACGCGCGGCATGTCACTCCCGGCGTCGCATCGGCCGATAATCTGCAAGATCGGGGCCAGCGCCGGCGGGCGCAGGGTGCCCCGATGAAGCGACAACTGCCTAATTAATGTGCGCCTTCTGCCCAAAAGCTGATGCGGCAGGCGAGGCCGCGCGAAGGCGTGGACGATCGCCGAGCGCCCTGTCATTTTGAAGCGTTTTTGCTCGAGCCGAGATCGCGTCATGAAACGCAAGACGAAGCGCAAGGCGAAGCCGGCTCGCACCAGGCGACCGGTAAGGCGGGCGCGGAAATCGAAAGCACCGCCCGAGGCCACGTCGGCCGACGCAACCGACGCCATGGTCGCAGCGTCCGCGCGAGCGCTGGGTTTGACCTTGGACCCGGCGTGGCATCGGAGCGTCGCCGTCAATCTGCGCCTGATCCTGCGGTTCGGCGCGCTGGTCGATGAATTCGCGCTGCCCGATGACGCCGAGCCTGCGCCGGTCTTCCATGCCTGACGCCGCCAGCGACACCGCATGGAGCTCCGCGGCGGACATCGCGGCCGCGGTTACGGCCGGCGAGGTCGGCGCGACCGGCGTGATCGAAGCGGCTTTCGCCACCATTCGTGAACGCGACCCGCTACTCAATTCCTTCACCACCGTCACCGAGCGACGCGCGCGCATGCGCGCGCAGGCGCTCGACGCGGCGCGGGCGAGAGGCGAAAAGCTCGGCCCGCTCGCCGGCGTGCCGTTCGCGGTCAAAAACCTGTTCGACGTCGAAGGCGTACCAACGCGCGCCGGCTCGAAGATCAATCGCGATCTGCCGCCGGCGCCGCGCGACGCCACCTTGATCGAGCGGCTCGAGGCGGCGGGCGCCGTTCTTGTCGGTGCACTCAACATGGGGGAATACGCCTACGATTTCACTGGCGAGAACGTCCACGACGGCGCCTCGCGCAATCCGCACGATCTTGATCGCATGACCGGCGGCTCGTCGGGCGGCTCCGGGGCCGCGGTCGGCGGCGGCCTGGTGCCGCTCGCGCTCGGCTCCGATACCAACGGCTCGATCCGGGTGCCGGCGTCGCTGTGCGGGATTTACGGGCTGAAACCAACCTACGGCCGGCTGTCGCGCGCGCGGACATTTCCGTTCGTGGCGAGCCTCGACCACGTCGGACCGTTCGCGCGCAGCGTCCGCGATCTCGCGCTCGCCTACGACGCCATGCAGGGCCCTGACGCAGCTGATCCCGTGTGCGCCGACCACGCTGTCGCGCCGGTGACGCCGCTGCTCACGCGCGGGATCGACGATCTGCGCATCGCGGTCGCCGGCGGCTATTTCAAATGCAAGGCTGCCGAGCCCCTGGCGGCGCTCGATCGCGTCGCCTCGGCGCTCGGCGCCAACCGCGACATCGACATTCCGCAGGTCGAGCGCGCCCGCGCCGCGGCCTTCGTCATCACCGCGAGCGAAGGCGCGAGCCTGCATCTCGATCGCATCCGTACTCGCGCGCGTGATTACGATCCGGCCGTGCGCGACCGCCTGATCGCCGGCGCCATGACGCCGGCGACTTACGTGATCAAGGCGCAAAAATTCCGCCGCTGGCATCGCGAACAGGTTCTGAAGATTTTCGAGGACGTCGATGCGATCCTGGCGCCAGCGACGCCCTGCGCCGCGCCGCTGATCGGCCAGCAGACTTTTCTATTCGGTGGCGTCGAAATGCCGGTGCGCGCCAATCTCGGCCTTTACACCCAGCCGATTTCCTTCATCGGGCTGCCAGTGGTTGCGGTGCCGGTGCCGCTTGCGCCGCTGCCGATCGCGGTGCAGATCATCGCCGCGCCGTGGCGCGAGGACGTGGCGTTGCGCGTCGCCTACGCGCTCGAAGCGCAAGGCGTGGTCGCTGCGCGGCGGCCGGGGCTCTGACGAAGATCCAAAGGAGTTTTCCATGGAGATCGACCTGCCGGAGGTCGTCGCCGAAGTCACCGCAGCGTTCGAGCGCTACGAAAAAGCGCTGGTGACGAATGACGTCGCCGCGCTCGATGCGTTGTTCCGTAACGACCCGCGCACCATCCGCTACGGCGGCAACGAAAATCTTTACGGTCACGCCGAGATCGCGGCGTTCCGCGCCGCGCGCTCGCCGGCGGGCTTGGCGCGCACTTTGTCGAAAACCGTCATCACGGCTTACGGCCGCGATCACGCGATGGCGTCGACGCTTTATCACCGCCCGAGCCAGCCTGGGAAACTCGGCCGCCAGATGCAGACCTGGGTGCGGTTTGCCGAAGGCTGGCGCGTGGTCGCCGCCCACGTCAGCGTCGTCGACGAGCCGAAATAGTCACGCGATGCGATCGAGTGCGCCGAGCGGCAGACCGGCGGCGGCGTGGAAGTGCCGGCCGATGCCGGCCAGCGCCGCATCCTGGCCAGCGGGCGCCAACAGCGATATGCCGAACGGCACGCCGTCGTCGCGCATCGCGGCCGGCACCGCCAAGGCGCACAGATCGAGCAGATTGGCGAAATTGGTGTAGGTGCCGAGCCGGCTGTTAAGCCCGATGGGATCGTCGAGCACCTGCACGACGGTGTAGATCGTCGGCGCCGTCGGCAGCGCGAGCGCGTCGATGGAACGAAACGTGCGGTCGGCGCCGCGGCGCAGCTCCTCGAGCCGATAGAACGCGGCGAAGGTGTCGGCCGCAGTGCGGTGGGCGCCGGCGAGGATGATCTGGCGCGTCACCGGATGCAGAGCCTCCGGCGCCGACGCGATCAGCGCCTTGGCGACGAGATAGCGCTCGGCCACCCACGGGCCTTCGTAGAGCAGCCTCGCCGCTTCATAGAACGGCTTGATGTCGATCTCGACGATGTTTGCGCCGAGGCTTGCGAGTTTATCCAGCGCCGCGTCATAGGCTTCAGCGGAGCGCGTATCGCCAAAGAACAGCCGCTCGCCCGGCAGCGGCACGCCGAGCCGGACGCCGTCCGGCATCGGCCCGACCGCACCGACCGGCCGCGGCCGCGTGTAAGGGTCGGCGTCGTCGGCGCCGGCAATCACCTTGAGCGCAGCGATTGCGTCGTCGACGGTGAGCGAAAACACCGAGACGCAGTCGAGCGTGCGACACGCCGGGACGACGCCTGAACACGACACCATGCCGCGGCTCGGTTTCAGTCCGACGATATTGCCGAAGGCGGCCGGGACGCGCCCCGATCCCGCGGTATCGGTGCCGAGCGCGAGCGGCACAAAGCCGGCGGCAACGGCGAGCGCCGAACCCGCGCTCGAGCCGCCGGGAATGAGCGTGTCGTTGAAAAGATTGCGGCCGATGCCGTAGGGCGTGCGCACGCCGACAAGGCCGGTGGCGAACTGATCGAGATTGGTCTTGCCGAGGATGAGCGCGCCGGCCCGGCGCAGCCGCGCCACCGCCGTCGCGTCCTTTGCCGGCCGATAGCCGAAGGCCGGGCATGCCGCCGTCGTCGGCAGGCCTTTGACGTCGATATTGTCCTTGACCGCGATCGGGATGCCGTAAAGCGGCAATGTGCGATCGCTGTCGCGCACGAGCGCAGCGGCCTCGGCGAGCACCTCGGCCTCCTCGCGCAGCGCGATGAAGATCGCCGGATCGGCGTGGCGGCGGATGCGCGCATAGCTGCGTGCCACCACGTCCTGCGGCTTGAGCGCGTCACGGCGATAGGCGGCGAG
>Ga0306926_10003496_pt1 | contig 16266 bp, 9 predicted proteins | sample flu12Cox44000178_FD_203759 | JGI IMG/M metagenome (GOLD analysis project Ga0306926, IMG submission 203759) | Lab enrichment of tropical soil microbial communities from Luquillo Experimental Forest, Puerto Rico - flux8day.12C.oxic.44.000.178 (v2)... | ecosystem: Environmental > Terrestrial > Soil... | reverse complement strand
CCCCACGTTGTCGTAGATCCGAAAAATGATCGGATCGAGGTTGTGCAGATAGTACGCAAACATTTGAGGCGCGCGATTCTGGCCGTCATTCCGAGCAAAGTCGAGGAATCCCGTTGCGAAACCTACAGTTAATTCCGCGGGATCCTTCGACTCCGCTTCGCTCCGCTCAGGATGACAGCGCGAGTTTCGGACGCGGTGTGTTTAAAACCTTTCGCAAAAATGGCGCAGTGCGGCTAACGCGGTTCTTCGCAACGTGTTCCGGCGTTCCGCAGGCGACTACCTGGCCACCCGCTTCACCCGCTTCCGGTCCGAGATCCACGATGTAGTCGGCTTCGGCGATTACACTGAGATTGTGTTCGATGACAATGACGGTGTTTCCTTCGTCAACGAGCCGATGCAACACATTGAGGAGCAGTTCAATATCGGCCATGTGCAGGCCGATGGTCGGTTCCTCGAGCAAATACAATGTGGATCCTGGCTTGCGCATTTTTCGGATCCGCTCGTCCGCCGCACGGCTCACTCCCCGTTTCAATTGGGTCACCAGTTTGAGTCGCTGCGCTTCGCCGCCGCTTAGAGTGGGGCTCGGTTGTCCGAGTTTCAGATACCCGAGACCGGTGTCCGCCAGCAGCGAAAGTGGACGGGCGATTTTCGGATGCGCTGAAAAGAACTGCGCGGCCTCTTCGATGGTCATTTCCATCACGTCACCAATGGATTTCTCATTGTAGAGAATCTCCAGCGTCTGCGGATTGTACCGCCGGCCGTGGCAATCTTCACACGAGACATAAGTGCTCGGGAGAAAATTCATCTCGAGCTTGATCACACCCTGGCCCTTGCACGTCTCGCAGCGGCCGCCTTCGGCGTTAAACGAGAATCGGCTCGCCGAATAGCCGCGCATCCGTGATACGGGCAATTGCGCGTACAGGTTTCGAACTTCATCGAACACTTTCACGTAGGTTCCCGGCGTTGAGCGCGACGTCTTTCCGATCGGCGACTGATCGACTTCGTACACGGCTTCGATCTCCTGCGTGCCGCTCACGAGTTTGAAAAGATCACCATTGCCCGCGCGCTTTCTTGCGTTCAATTGGTCGCGTACCGCGGGCCAAATTACGTCGTGCATTAACGTGGATTTGCCGCTGCCGGAGATTCCGGTGATCACCGACAGCCTGCCGACCGGGAAACGCACATCGAGGTTTTTCAAATTGTTCGCGCGCGCGCCACGAATCTCGATCCAGTTTTCGACATCACGCAGCGAGCGCCGTGATCCCCGGATCGGATGACGCAGAGGCGATTTCAAACACCGCGCGGTTTCGGAATTTGGATTTTTCTGGATATCCCCCAGCGTTCCGCTCGCCACCACCTCGCCTCCGTGAATCCCCGCGCGTGGCCCGAGATCGACGATGTGATCGGCATGCCGCATTGTTTCTTCATCGTGCTCGACCACGATCAATGAGTTACCCTTATTCCGCAGCGTCGTGAGGGTTTCGAGCAGGCGCGTATTATCGCGCGGATGCAACCCAATCGTCGGCTCGTCCAGCACATAAAGCACGCCGCGCAAATTTGAGCCGAGCTGCCCAGCCAAACGAATTCGCTGCGATTCACCGCCACTCAGAGTTTTTGCCGAGCGTCCAAGCGCGAGATAACCGAGTCCGACCGTCTCCATAAAACGGAGCCGTTGCTGAATCTCGGGAATGAGACCGGCGGCTACGGTCTGATCCCTCCCTGCGAATCTTAGTTTCGCAATCACGCGCGCTGCTTCGCTCGCCGAAAGATTCGTGAATTGATCGATTGTGTAGCTTTGCACGCGCACATAACGCGCCGCCGCGTTCAAACGCGAGCCGTGGCAGCTTGGACATTCGCGCGCTTCGCCTTCGTCGATCCACTCGGATTCGCGCTCGGCGGCCAACTCGCTTTCCAGAACAGATTCGCCATCGCGGCTCGCTCCTGTTTGCAAATCCTGGTCCCAAATTTCGCCAAACCCGCCGCATTCTTCACACATCCCGTGAGGAGAATTAAACGAGAACAAACGCGGATCGAGTTCCTCAAATGCGCGGCCGCAATTTGGGCAACTCATCTCGGTGCTCACCACCGTAAGGCGATTTTTTGAATCGAGTAGACGCGCCGTGCCGCGCCCAATATGAAGTGCGCGTCCGGTAATCTCGCGCGCACTGGCGATCCGCCGCCGATCGATGGCACCCACCACCACATCAATGGTGTGTTCTTTGAAACGCTCGAGTTTCCGAAATTGCGCGATCGGAATGAGCTTTCCGTCAATGTAAAGAGTGTCGAATCCCTGGCGCTCTGCCCAGCGCGCCACGTCCGTGTGAAAACCTTTGCGCGCTTTCACCAGCGGCGCGAGCACCTTAAGGGGACCGCGTTTCGCAGCCATTTCGATCTGTTTCACAATGGAAGCCTTGCTCTGTTTTTCCACAGGCAAATCGCAGTCGGGACAAAACTGCGTTCCGGTTTTTGCGAACAAGAGCCTCAGAAAATGGTAAGTCTCCGTAACGGTGCCGACCGTCGATTTACCTCCACCACGAGTTACACGTTGCTCGATCGCGACAGTTGGGGGCAATCCGCTCACCAGATCAACATCTGGTTTTTCCAGTTGCTCCACGAATTGCCGCGCATAAGGCGACATGCTGTCGAGAAACCGGCGTTGTCCCTCGGCGAATAGGATGTCGAACGCGACCGTCGATTTGCCGGAGCCGCTCAGCCCAGTGATGACCACCAGTTGTTCCCGCGGGATTTTCAGATCGATGTTCTTGAGATTGTGCTCGCGCGCGCCGTGAACATGAATCGTGCCGTTCGTTGTTGGACTTCGGAGCGCCCCGAAAGCTTTCGGGGCTCCGTCCGATGCCTGGTCGAATGGCTCTTCGGCCGCGCGCAGGGCAAATTCATCTGAGTCAACCACGTAAGGTCTGGTTGAGGTCCGAGGCGAGGCGCCCGCACTCCCCAGGACCTGCGCGAGAAACTTTCCGGTATGCGATTTCTCGGCTCGCACAATTTGTTCGGGCGTTCCGGTGGCGACGACTTTACCGCCTGCGTCCCCGGCTTCCGGGCCGAGATCGACGATCCAATCGGCGCTTTTAATCACCTCCAGATTATGCTCGATTACCACGAGCGAATGGCCGCGATCCACAAGGCGCTGGAACAACTGCAGCAGCATCGCCACATCGTCGAAATGCAGTCCCGTGGTTGGCTCATCGAAGATGAACAGATTGCGGGTGCCGGACGCATCCGACAAATGTCCCACTAGCTTCAACCGCTGCGATTCGCCGCCGGAGAGGGTATTCAACGGCTGACCCAGGCGCAGATAACCAAGCCCAACTTCTTCGAGCACTTTGATGCCGTCGGAAATTCGCGCACCGCAATCTTCGCCAGTTTGCGCAAAAAAATGAATGGCTTCACTAATCGTGAGTTCAAGGACCTCGTGAATCGATTTATCGTGAAGGCGCACGTTCAGCACATGCGGTTGAAAACGTTTGCCTTCGCATTCTGCGCAGCGCACATAAAGATCGCTCAAGAATTGCATCTCGATTTTTTCGTAGCCGGTGCCCGAGCAACGTTCGCAACGCCCGGTGCCGGAGTTAAACGAAAACGCGGCGGCAGTCAGTCCGTGCGCCATCGCTTCCGGCCGCGCAGCGAACAATTCGCGCACCTGATCAAACAAACCGATATAAAGAATCGGAGTTGAACGCGGGGTCCGAGCAAGCGGTGACTGATCCACCATCACCACGTCGCCGATTCGGTGCGTGCCGGTGATCGATTTGCATGCCCCGGTTTCCTGATCCGAGGACTGTCCCTTGGCGCGCAGCAGATTCCGATACAGGATATCGTGAATCAGAGTGGATTTGCCGGACCCGGATACTCCAGTTACACACGTGAAGACTCCGAGCGGCAAGCACACGTCGATATTCTTCAAATTGTGTTCCCGCGCGCCGAGGATCCTGATCGAGCAGACGGATTTTCGCCGCGTCTTCGGGATCGGAATGAATTTGCGATTAGTCAGATAATCGTGCGTTAAGGATTGTGGAGCGCGGGCGCCCGCGCTCCCCAATCGCAAACGATCGCGCGTGATAAATTCATCAAGGGGTCCATTCCAAACCAACTCGCCGCCGTGCTCACCACGGCCCGGGCCCAGATCGACCAAATTATCCGCTGCACGTATGATTTGTTCCTCGTGCTCGACGACCAGCAAGGTGTTGCCTTTGTCGCGCAGATTATGCATCACGCGCACCAATTGACCGACATCGCGCGGGTGCAATCCAATGCTCGGTTCGTCCATCACAAAAAGTGTATTTGCCAGCGAAGCGCCGAGGCACGTGGTCAGATTTACACGCTGCACTTCACCGCCACTCAACGTGCGCGTGGACCGGTCGAGCGTGAGGTAACCGACCCCGACCTCGCAGAGATAATTGAGGCGCGCGCAAATTTCGTCGCGGAGCATCTGCGCTGTTTTGTCGTTAGGCGAAATTTCGGTCGCGCGCAAAAGATCACCAGCGTCGGAGATCGAGAGCGCTTGGAATTCGGGAAGGGTAAGAAGAGTTTTCGGCGAGCTGCCGTAAACAGCACGCGAGGCCGCGTGCGCTCCCCGGATCTTATAATTCAGCGCTTCGGGTTGGTATCGGCCGCCGTTGCATTTAGGACAGGTGACGTATGCGCGGTAGCGGCTGAGCAAAACGCGCACGTGCATTTTGTAGGTCTTGCTTTCCAGCCAACGGAAAAAACCGCGCACTCCGTACCAGCGATCGTGCTCATAGTCTTCGTCGGTGAATTCGCCTGATCGCCTCTCTCCTTCGATTACGAAGTCCTGATCGGCCTTGGGTAATTCATCGAACGGCACGTTGATGTCGATGTCTTCGCGCGCGCACGCCCGGAGCAAATCCTTCTGTGATTCACCAAACTCGGCGCCGCGAAAAACGCGCACCACGCCTTGTTTAATGCTAAGGCTGCGGTCAGGGATCGCTTTGTTTAGATCGATGGCGATCGTTCGGCCGAAGCCGCGGCAGTCCGGACATGCGCCGAGCGGATTATTAAAACTGAAAAGGCCGACCGTTGGCGGACGAATGTCCAAATCGCACCAGGCACAATGCCAACCAGTCGAAAAGGGAAGAATTGTAGCGACGGCCGTGTCGGCCGCGTTTCTTGATTCTGCAGGCGATACGCCTGCCTCCACAGGAATTACATTTACGCGCCCTTTGCCAAAGCGCAGAGCGGTCTCGATTGCTTCTACCAATCGCGTGCGATTTTCTTTAGCGATGGCGATGCGATCCTGAACGACCTGCACACGCGCGCCGAGTCTTTTGATCTTTGGATTCGGATCGTCCACGCGCACGACCTGATTGTCGATCCAAACGCGGACATATCCCTGTTGTTGGAGGAAATCGAAAAACTTTCGCGGCTCCGTTTTCGCGGGCACTGCGACCCAGAATGTAATGAGAATATTCTTCCCCCTGCAGTCGCGCAGTACCTGCTCGGCAATCGACTGCACGGTTTCCGGTCGAATTTCACGATCGCAGCTCGGACAAAACGCGTGCGCAATGCGCGGCCAGTGAAGTTTTAAGTAATCGTTGATCTCCGTCATGGTGCCGACGGTCGATCGGGAAGTCTTTACGGGGTTCGACTGCTCAATGGCGATTGCGGGCGGGATGCCGCGGATGTCGTCGACGCGCGGCTTGTCCATTCGATCGAGGAACTGCCTCATGTATGGACTGAATGTTTCGACGTAACGTCGCTGGCCTTCAGCGTAAATCGTTTGGAATGCCAGACTCGATTTGCCACTGCCGCTCGGGCCGGTAACGACCGTAAATTTTCCCAGCGGAAGGTCGACGTCGATTCCTTTTAGGTTGTTCTGGCGCGCGCCGCGAATCTCGATCCAATCATTCCGCGTCGGATTGATGATCCGCTCTTTCTTCCCGATCTTCGAACCCACTTGAGACAGTTCCAAATTACGCGACGGTTCGCAAATTCTGTAGCCGTTTCGCTGTGCGAAGCGCTTACCTTGGCAGGCAGACACGGGTGCCGCGTCGCCCACAGGACGACAGCTACAGATCAAACTCCGCAGCGAGTTGCTCGCGCCGTTCTTGTAATTCTTCCGGCACGACGCCGCCTAACGAATCGAAAAATTCTTTGTGCGCAGCGATCTCTTTTTGCCATTCCTCGTGATCGATGCAAAGGAGTTCGTCAACGGCATTGTGATCGATATCGAGCTCGGCAAGATCGAGATCGTGCGGGCTGGGCAACCAACCAATCGGCGATTTGAGTGCGCCACCACTTCCCTCGCACCGGTCAATCATCCATTTGAGCACGCGCATGTTTTCACCGAAACCGGGCCAGAGGAATTTTCCGTCTGCGCTTTTGCGAAACCAATTCACGTTAAAAATCAGCGGCGGATTGGTGAGTTGCTTTCCAATATCGAGCCAGTGCTGAAAATAATCCCCGATGTTGTATCCGCAGAAGGGCAGCATCGCCATTGGGTCGCGCCGCACTCGTCCTACAGCACCGGTGGCGGCTGCGGTAGTTTCCGAAGCCATTGTCGCTCCTAAATATACGCCATGGTTCCAATCGAAGGCTTGATAAACCAGCGGTACGGTATCACTGCGGCGGCCACCGAAAATGATTGCACTGATCGGCACGCCTTCACCTTTCTCGACGTCGGGGTCAAGCGCCGGATTGTTGCGCATTGGCGTTGTGAACCGGCTATTCGGGTGCGCAGCCTTTTCTTGTGATTGCGGTGTCCAGTCGTTTCTGCGCCAATCAATCAAATGTGCGGGCGGTTCGCCATCTTTGCCCTCCCACCACACGTTACCGTCGTCGGTGAGAGCCACGTTGGTATAAATTGTGTCGTGCGCGATCGATCGCATCGCGTTCGGATTCGATTTATTGCTCGTCCCGGGCACCACACCAAAGTAACCGTTCTCAGGATTGACCGCGTACAAACGGCCATCCCGAATTCGCATCCAGGCGATGTCGTCTCCAACCGTGGTTACCTTCCAGCCTTTGAAATGCTCCGGCGGAATGAGCATTGCGAAATTCGTCTTGCCGCATGCGCTGGGGAATGCAGCGGCGACGTAATGTTTGCGCCCGTCGGGCGATTCCACGCCGAGGATCAGCATGTGCTCCGCCATCCAATTCTGCTTGCGCGCCAGATACGAACCGATACGCAATGCGAGGCATTTTTTGCTCAGTAAAACGTTTCCGCCATAACCTGAGCCGACTGAAATGATCGTATTGTCCTGCGGAAAATGACAGATGAACCGGCGCTCAGGATTTACATCCAGCAATGAATGGACGCCGCGATTCCATTCCGCACTCGGATCGTTGCCGAGCTGTTTGAGTGCGATCTCGCCCATGCGCGTCATAATCCGCAAGCTGAGCACGACATATTTGGAATCGGTGATCTCGAAACCGATCTTGGTCAGCGGCGAATCTGCCGGGCCCATCATGTAGGGAATGACGAACATCGTGCGCCCGCGCATGCAGCCTGCGAGCAGCCCCCGAAGTTTCGCATATGTCTCGGTTGGGTCAGACCAGTTATTCGTCGGGCCGGCTTCCTGTTTTGTTGGCGTGCAGACAAAAGTGAACTGCTCGACACGCGCAACGTCGTTTGGATTCGACCGGTGCAGATACGAGCGCGGAACTTTCTTCTGGTTCAGCTCGACCAACACGTTTTGGTTGAGCGACTCAGCGATCAAAAACTCATGCTCACGCTCCGAGCCGTCACACCAGAAGACGTTCTCGGGTTGTGTCAGCGTTGCGATCTCGTGCACCCAATCGAGCACCGCCTTATTGGCGGGTCTTACGTCACCGATCCCCTTGGGCGGGAATATGGCAGGTGCGAGATTCTTCATCGAACGAAACTGCCCATTTTAACCATGAATCCGCCCTCGTCGAGGCTACGGCGTGCCAGATTCACACGGATAAAGCGTGACAGAATCAGGAAGCAGAAAATTTGAAATGCAGCATCTGTCGTTTCACTTGCACAAGCACAGCGTGCGGCATTAATTGAAACCATGTTCGGGGTGACCACCTCCGATGATTATCGGCCGGTTGCGTGGATGGGTCGATATCCTGTCGATGTGACCACGATGCTCGTTGGGGTACACGTGACAGCAGCGATTCTCGCCGCGATTCTGGTAGCGTTTGGAGCCGGGTCCATTTTGCTTTGGCTGCAATTCGACAGCGCCGCGATCTGGTCCAGTGGCCAAGTGTGGCGGCTGTTCACCTATGCCTTTGTCCATGCTCCATCAGGGCTGCTTTGGTTCGCCATCGAGATGTACCTTCTGTTTGTCTTCGGGCGAGAAGTGGAGCGTTTTCTCGGCCGGCGCGCGTACATCGCGCTCTATGGTTTTTTGCTGGTCACGCCGGCAGCGCTACTGACGATCTGGGGACTCTGGGAACGGTGCGCAATTGCCGGTTCGCCCGAGTTGCACTTTGGAATATTCATTGCGTTCGCCACGATCTATCCACGTGTCGAATTGTTGCTCCGAATAATGGCAAAGTGGGTCGCCCTGATTCTTGCCGCCGTTTACACGTTTCAACTGCTCGCTTATCACGCTTGGAGTGATCTGATGGTGCTCTGGACGAGCATTGGTGTCGCATTCCTTTTTGTTGAACTGAATGGTGCCGGCCCGGAGCTCGCCTGGTGGAACGCGGTGAAAGCACGGTTCACTCCGCGCCCCAAGTATCACGTCCTTCCGAAACCGCGAGCGCGTGCAACCGGCAGCCGATCGGAATCGGAAGACGTTTACACGTCAATCGATCCAATCCTCGACAAGATTTCCAAGTTCGGAATTGGAAGCCTCACCGCGAGTGAGCGGCGGCAGTTAGATCGCGAGCGCGAACGGTTACTGAAAAACTCAGAGTAATCTGTAGCCGTCGCGTGGCTTGTGCGCCGAAGCCTCGGCGGAGGCGGATGGGCGACGCTCAGTCCAGGCGCTCGCACAGCGAAACGGCTAGAGCGTCGGCGCTATCTTTCCAGGCGCTCTTCGATTATCTCGCACAACACATGCAGCAAAAGCTGGTGGGCTTCCTGAACTCGCGCTGTTGAATCGCTTTTGACCAAAAGATCGATATCAGCAATGCCCACCATCGATCCGCCGTCGCGCCCGAGAAATGCGATCGTCTTCATTTGACGGTCTTTCGCTTCTTTTAAGGCCCGAATCACATTCTTGGATTGCCCGGAGCTGGTTAGGCCGATAAACACATCTCCCGGAACACCGAATGCCGCCACCTGGCGCGCAAAGATTTCATCAAACCCATAGTCGTTCCCAGCGGCGGTAAGAATTCCGCTATCGCTTGCAAGACAAATCGCCGGAAGGGCCGTTCGATCGTTGGCAAAACGCACCACTAATTCCGTCGCGAAATGGGACGCATCAGCCGCGCTGCCGCCATTTCCGCACACCAGCAGTTTGTTCCCTGCACCCAAACATTGATCAATTACATCGGCAGCTCGCGCCATCTGTGGTTCGAGGCTGGAAAGTGCGCGAAGAGTCTGCGTTGCCGCTTCAATCGCATCGCGTAATCGAGGGAGTTCAGACATTGGCTGCAGGCTTGATCTTGAAGCAATTGCTGTGTGATACAGCTTTTTGATGCTCGGAGCAAAATCAATGCGCGGTTTTGCCAGCGAGGCGCTCCGACTCCCCCTTTTATCTTGCCTGACATTTCTCAAACTAATAAAGATAGCGGCAACACGCCCCACGTGAACAAACTCGCTCTAAGTGATCGGACTTTCGTCGTGTCGGAAGCTGCACCGCCTTTATGCTAAACACGCTCGATACCGTGGTCGCCTTCGCGGTGATCATGACGGTTCTCAGCCTGCTAATCACACTTGTCGTGCAGATGGTCTCGGCGACTCTCTCCTTGCGCGGCAAGAACCTGGCAAATGCGCTCGCGCTTACGTTTCAAACTATCGATCCGAGTATCGGCAAGTACGCGCACTCCCTCGCCGCTCAAATCTTGCGCGATCCGATTTTCAGCGATTCACTTTGGCAAAAAAAAACGCGGCGAAGTCTCGACGAGAACGCACAGAAGTTCATTGCAGCTGAGAGAAAGCTTCGCGATGCCAAATTGCGCAGACTGGACGATCCGAACCGCGCCGAGGCGATTAGCAAGGCCACTGCCGAAGTGACCACCACGAAAGCAGCAGTGACGATTCCGAACGTGACTCCCAATCGCGAAAAACCATGGGGATTTTGGGCAATACCGTGGGGTGGCTCCATGGAGATCGCGACCGCGATTCGGCCGGGGGAAATTTATCGCGTCCTTCAGGAAATAAGGGATATGAGTCCGGAAGAGGCGCAGCTGCTCAATATTCCCAAGGAGTTGGTCGAAAAAGCGCGGGGATTGGTCGCAGCTCTGCACCGGTTGGACCTGCCGGCGATCGAATCGCGAGTAAAACTGAAGGACATCGCAGCGGCGGCAAAGATATTCGCACCTGAGCAGCAGACAGCCGTTCTGGACGCGCTGGGAAGCTTCGGCGCGACGGTAGAGCGCGCCACGACCCAGGCTTACGACCGGTTTCAGCGCTGGTTCGGCAGTGCACAGGATCGGGCTGAACAATGGTTCCAAATTCATGTGCGGATGGTCACAATTGTCGCGGCGATCCTGGTCAGCGTCTTTCTCCAACTCGATACGGTGGAGATTTACGACAAACTGCGCCATGAACCAAAGCTCGTAGAAGCGCTGGTGAAAGCAGCGCCCGGCACGCTGGAGCAAGGCGCCGCTGTCCAGGGTCAGGCCGATTCCGACGCGCGGGAGAAAGCGTTCGCTGATCTAACGGCGAAGATCGATAGCACCGGATTTGAGCTGATGCCCGGTGGTTGGTTCGCTCGCTGGCCGACCGAAAAATTGTGGTGGTTTAACCACTTGTTCGGCCTGGCACTGAGCGCAGGGCTGCTGACACTCGGCGCGCCGTTTTGGTTTAACCTGCTCAAGAACCTGATGAGCCTTCGCCCGGCGCTGGCGAGTCTCGTCGAAAAACGACCCACTAGCGCACCGGCATTGCCAGCTGCCCCGGCCACTCCACCTTCACCGAGTTAGAAAGCGAAATTTCATTTCATGAAAGCCAGGGACGCCCTTAACTGGTGAGAAAATCGCGAGTGCCAGTATGAGGAACGTGATTTCGCGAGTCATGCTACAGAGTGGTGCGCGGTAGAGGGTTCGAACCTCTGACCCCTACCGTGTCGAGGTAGTGCTCTACCAACTGAGCTAACCGCGCGTGGAATTCATAACTGATCAGTGATCAGAGATCAGTCAAGGCTAGCGAAGGCTGATCAGGTGATTGATCACAGATCAGATCGACACTAGACAACCGGAACGCCTGAGGCGAACATCTGAGTTCCCGTGAGTACACTCTTTTTCAAGCGTTTCCTGAAGCGTCCGTTCCAGATCGCGTCGATTGTACCCAGCTCTCAGGCGCTGGTGGAACGCGTCGCGAGCAAAATGGATTTCACGCAGCCGCGCGTGATCGCGGAGTACGGCCCCGGGGAAGGCGTGCACTCGCGTGAGATCGCGCGACGGATGACTTCTGATTCTCATTTGCTCCTGTTCGAACTCGACGCGGCGCTGGCGCGCGCATTGGAAAGACAATTTGAAGGCGATCGTCGCGTGCACGTGATCCATGGCGACGCAGCGTCGTTGCCATACGAGCTGAAACGTCGCGGATTCGCTTCGTGCGATTACATTCTTTCCGGGATTCCATTCAGCATTCTCAAGATCGAGAAGAAGCGCGCGCTGCTGCGAAAGACGTACGATGCGCTAAAGCCGGACGGCAAATTTATCATTTACCAGGTCACCAATGAGTTGAGACAGCACGCCACCGTTTTCCAGCGCGACGAATCGGAATATTTTCTGCAAAATATCCCGCCAATGTTTATCACGGTGTTTCATAAAACACCGTCAGCACAGGCTGGCGGACGCTCATCTACGAAAAGCCGTTCGCGCCTCGCCGGCGTCGGCGCAGAGCGTTCGGCATGACGGAAAAACCGACGCGAATCGAAAAAGATTCGATGGGCAAAATGACCGTGCCCGCGGATGCTCTCCACGGCGCGTCCACGCATCGCGCAGTTTTGAATTTTCCCGTAAGCGGTTACCGATTTCCGCGGCCATTCATTCGCGCGTTGGGTCTGATCAAATGGGCGGCGGCGAAGGCCAACCAGGACTTAGGTTTGCTGGACGCCAACCGAGCGGCAGCGATCGCACAGGCGGCCGAAGAAGTCGCGGAAGGAAAACTCGACAACCATTTTCCGCTCGACATTTTTCAGACCGGCTCGGGCACAAGCACCAACACCAACGCGAACGAAGTGATCGCGAACCGGTCGGCGCAATTGTCAGGGAAGTCGATCGGATCGCACGACCCGGTTCATCCCAACGATCACGTCAACATGGGACAATCCAGCAACGACGTGATTCCCTCGGCGATTCACATCAGTGCCGCTGAAGAATTGAAGAACCATTTGATCCCCACCCTGGGAAAATTGCACGGCGCGCTCGAAGCGAAGGCCAAAGAATTCTGGCACGTCATGAAGATTGGCCGGACGCATTTGATGGACGCGACGCCGGTGCGACTCGGACAGGAATTCTCCGGGTACGCGCAGCAGGTCGCGTATGCGAAAGCGCGCGCGGAGAAAGCGATCGAAGCCTTGCGCGAGGTTGCGCTCGGCGGGACCGCAGTGGGTACTGGTCTGAATCGGCATATCGATTTTCCCAAGAAAGTGCTGCACCACATCGAACAGCGCACTGGCATAGCGTTTTACGAAGCGAAAAATCATTTCGAAGCCCAAGGCGGCAAGGACGCAGTTGTCGAAGCAAGCGGCAATTTAAAAACGATCGCCGTAACTCTTTTTAAAATCGCGAACGATATTCGCTGGCTCAGCAGCGGCCCGCGGTGCGGCATTGGCGAGATTCAATTGCCCGCCACGCAACCGGGCAGCTCGATCATGCCGGGAAAAGTAAATCCAGTGATGGCCGAATCGCTGATGATGGTGTGTGCACAAGTGATCGGTAACGACGTGACAATCACCTGGGCAGGCGCGAACGGAAACTTCGAGCTGAACGTGATGATGCCGGTGATGGCACACGATATCCTGGAATCCATTCGGTTGCTGGCGAACGTGGTGGATATCTTCACAGAGAAATGCGTACGAGGCATCATTGCAAATGAGGAGCGTTGCCGCGAGTTGGTGGAGCTTTCAATGGCAATGGTAACCAGCCTCTCACCAAAGATCGGTTACGATCGCGCGGCGGAGATTGCCAAGGAGAGCGCCAGGACAGGACGAACGGTTCGCCAGATCGTGCGAGAAAAAAAGATCTTGCCCGAAGACGAACTCGAGCGCGCATTGGACCCCATCCAAATGACCGAGCCGGGCACCGGCACCGAGTGATGGAGTGAGGAGTGGTGTGAATTTCGAGTACGTAGTGGGCTGGTTGACACGATTCAACGATTCAACGGTTTAACCGTTTAACGTCGGCGAAGCCATGGTTGCCAAACTCGAAGGTCCGCAGTTTTCCGGCGGCGCGAACATCGCGATCAAGTGCCCGAGCCACACATATGAGCAGACCGTCGCCTTTTATCGCGACACGCTGGGGTTACCCTTGATCGAGGAAGAAAAGGACGGCTGCATTTTTCAATTCGGCCCAAACCGGCTTTGGATCGATAGCGTGCCGAACCTGAGTCATCCAGATATCTGGTTGGAACTGGAAACGAACGACACTGAAGCCGCCGCGTCAGTTCTGAAAATCCACGGCGTCACCCGGCGCGATGAAGTCGAACAATTGCGCGAAGATTTTAACGGCTTCTTTATATCCGCCCCAAACGGTGTGATTCATTTGGTCGTGGGGTCCGAAGAAGTCTAGTTCTAGGGAGCGCCATGCATTACAGTTTTGCGTGTTCGCAAACTAAGCGCGGATACACTGAAAATTTTTGGAAGGTCTCGCCCATGTCGATCCGTTCCCCGCGAGCGGCCGCGAGTGCGAGATCAGCAAATGTGTGTTCCACGGGATTCGTGGCTGCCGCTTTGTGGGCGTGCAGCGCTTCTTCGGGAACAAATTGTTTTTCGAATGCGCGGCCCGCAATTTCCTCGAAAATGCGCACAACTTCGAGTTGGGTAAGTGTCTCCGGACCGCCGAGCTCGAGGACGGCATTTCGCGCCGCAGGGTTCGATAACGCCGCCACGGTGAAATCGGCCACGTTATGCAAGCAGATGTAGCTGATCTTGTTTTCGCCGGAGCCGTAAATCGTTGCCCTGGCATTTGCAAAATCGAAGCCGAGATGCGGGCTCAACCAGATTTCCGTGAAAAATGTAGGGCGGAGAATGGTGTAAGTGAGTCCGCTTTGCCGGAGATGATTTTCGACTGCCTTTTTCGCAGCCAACAACTGATTGTCTCCGTGTTTTAACAGGTTGCCTGAGACGGAAACGAAAACGAAATGACCGACCTTTGCGGCACCCGCGGCGTCGATGAGCTGCATTTGTCCGCGCAAATCGACGGACTCGAACGTGTCGCCCTTTTGCTGGGAAAGGATCGCGGTCGGCGTTGTGATGACCGCTGCTGCGCCAGCACAGGCACGGCCCAACGAAGCGCGATTCTTCAGGTCGCCTTCGACTAGGTTGCCGCCAAGTCGCCTGAGCGTTTCTTTTTTCGCTGGATCAGAAGTCGATCGGACCATGGCGCGAAATGGTTTGCCAGCAGACGCGAGGCGCCGGCAAATTTCCGTTCCGAGCAAACCCGTAGCTCCGATAACAAGTGTCATAGGCGTTCACTCACAGATATCCGATTTTGCGTGCCAGCTCGCTGGCTTTTTCCAAGTGAATTTTTGCTGCCGCGCCATCGTTTCGCTTCCATGCATCAACGGCGGCACGCATGGCCGATTCCAAATCAGCGGGAACAGCCATTTGCGAAGGAGTGAGCAGCGGTTCAACATTGTCGATTGCGTCACTAATTTGTTCCCGCATCAACTGCGCTCCGATCAATGGCCACAGCGGTACCCATAGCACGGGCAAGCCGCGAACGTGCGGCGTACGACGGAAATCTTCCACAGCTTCCGCCGCCTCTTTGAAAGCGCTCGCGACATCCCCGTTGCGCAGATGTACCCACGCCAGATTTCCTTTGGCCATCGCGATATACTCGACCATTTTTACAGCAGTCGCCAAGGCGAGACTGTGTTCGGCATAGCGCCGAGTATCTTCTATTGCTCCACGTCGTCGCTGGATCAGGGTCAGGTAAGTAAGACAGCGCGACTGAAGCACAATGTCCCCCGTTCTCTCTGTCAATTTGAGCGCGTCGTTTAGCCATTTTTCAGCCGGGTCGAGCTGTCCGGCCCAGAGATGAGCAAAGCCGACAACAAATCGCGCCACGCCGATTTCACGCAGAACATTGGATTCCTCAGTTGCCGCAAGTGAAGTTTGCGCGGTGGCGATCGTTTCATCGTTTGCAATGTAGCGATCCCGGCGAAGAGCCATGAGGACGAGTCCATGGTAAAAGTTTCCTTTTTGCAGCGCCGTCGCGTGTTCTTCCACCAAAGGCCCAATGCGCTTGGCCAGCGCGTCGATTTCGTCGACGTCGCCACGCCAATAATGCAGCCACATCCGATCAAGCTGAACTTGGAGCCATTCCCGTTGCCAGTCGGTTGCCGCCGACACGCGATTTTCCAAAACTTTCTCAGCTTCGTCGTAGCAGTTTCCGGCTCGATCGTAATCACGTTCTATGATCCAAGCCTTCGCCTGGTTCCGGCGCAGACGGGAAGAGCACACTGCATCCCGCTGGGGCGCGGTGCGCAGCGCAGATTCATAGGCCTCGCGCGCTTCCGTCTGCCGGCCGATTAGATGTTGAATGTCTCCGATGCTTTCATGAACTTGCGCGAGGGTCTGGCTGAGAATTTCATCCGGGCGAGCCGCCAGCAGGAGTTCAAGCTGACGCAGTGCCGACTGATAAAAAGCCAGCGCTTCAGCATTCGCGAAGGTTGCCTGTGCACGCTCTGCCGCCTGTCGTAGATAACGGATTGCTTTCTCCCGTGCTTCCGCTTTCTCGAAATGGTATCCCAACGTAGGGGAAAGCTCTTCGAGTCGGTCTGGGAATAAGGCTTCGATCGCATCACCCACCCGACCGTGCAACTGCTTGCGGCGCACGATTAACAGGCTGCTGTAGGCGACCTCGTGAGTGATGGCGTGCTTGAAAATGTATTCCCACTCCACCGATAGCTTCCTCGGTTGAATGAATTCGCGTCGCTGTAATTCTACGAGTGAATCATTCAGTTGGCCGTTCAAAGCT
>Ga0306926_10003493_pt1 | contig 16275 bp, 13 predicted proteins | sample flu12Cox44000178_FD_203759 | JGI IMG/M metagenome (GOLD analysis project Ga0306926, IMG submission 203759) | Lab enrichment of tropical soil microbial communities from Luquillo Experimental Forest, Puerto Rico - flux8day.12C.oxic.44.000.178 (v2)... | ecosystem: Environmental > Terrestrial >... | reverse complement strand
GTCATACCATCTATTGTTGGTAGTATCCCCTTGTCTCCGCAAAACGATAATTTTCCATAAAGGCACCCGGCACTCCGAAGAGAGCAATTCGAAGGGATTTATGTCTGAGGCGAGCGCTGGCGCGACGACCTCGCAGTGTCATCGCCGAAATGCAGCACTCAGGAAGCCGAGGCCGAGGCCGGGCGATTGGTCGCCGATACGGCTGAGATGCAGCGCTAAATTTGAACCGCCGATCGAGCAAAAAGGGCGGTCGGAACCAACGGGTAAAGGAGGCTAAGCCCTTGAATAATGGCGCGAGAGACGGGACTCGAACCCGCGGCCTCCGCCGTGACAGGGCGGCGCTCTAACCAACTGAGCTACTCCCGCGGATACCTGATCGGATATTGATCCGCATGAGCCTGACGAATTAAAGGCGCGCTCCCCGCAAGTCAAGGTGGTTGCGAATCCCCACGTTTTTCAGGCTCTTTTTAGCGGTCGATGCAAAAAATAGGCTATTTACAGGCAAAACAACGTAGTCATATTGATCCCGAATCGTTTAAGGCCTGCTACGCCTACGGTTCTTAAGCCATCAACAACGAGGAGGGCCCACTATGGCGAAGAAGGCAGCGACACCGACCACCGTCACGCTCAAGCATCTTGCGGCGGCAATTGCCGAAGACCAGGAACTCTCCAAGAAGCAGTCGGAAGCCATTTTGACTGATCTGGTGGACCGCATCACCAAGCACCTGAAGAAGGGCGATCGCATCCGCATGGTCGGCCTCGGCATCCTTCAGGTGCGCAAGCGCGCCGCCCGCATGGGCCGCAACCCCGCCACCGGCGAAGCGATTCAGATCAAGGCCAGCAAGAAGGTCGCCTTCCGCGCGGCAAAGGAGCTCAAGGAAGCCGTCTGACCAGGCCGGCTGTTTTCAATTTGCGAATTGACGCCATTCCGGCGCGGCTTAGCCCTCCACCGGAATGGCGCTACCGACGAGAGGCGTTTTCTGTTACTCGCGGCTATGACTACGAATCCGCCGCTGAACTTCACGCACACCGTGACCGAGCGCTTTTTGCGCTATGTGGTGATCGACACCCAATCCGATCCCGCCTCCGCGACCTGTCCCTCGAGCGAAAAGCAAAAAGATCTGGGCCGACTTCTGGCAAGCGAGCTTCGGGAGATGGGGCTTTCCGATGCCCATCTCGACGAGCACGGCTACGTCTACGCGACGATCCCCGCCAATACCGATAAGCGGGTCCCGGTCATTTGCTTCTGTTCCCACATGGACACCTCGCCCGACTGCACCGGCGCCAATGTCAAGCCTCAGATCGTGCGGAACTACAGCGGTGGCGATATCGTGCTGCCCTCCGATCCGACACAGGTCATTCGTGCGGCAGACCACCCCGCGCTCGCCGATCAGATCGGGAGCGACATCGTCACCACCGACGGCACCACGTTGCTCGGCGCCGACAACAAGGCGGGCATCGCCGAAATCATGGATGCGACACTGTTCATGCTTCGCAATCCGCATATCAAGCACGGCACGATCAGGATCCTGTTCACCCCGGACGAGGAAATCGGCCGCGGCGTCGACAAGGTTGACCTGAAAAAGCTCGGCGCCGATTTCGCCTACACGATCGACGGTGAGACCGCCGGCAATATCGAGGACGAAACCTTCTGCGCCGACGGCGTCACGATCACGATCGAAGGCGTCAGCACCCATCCCGGATTTGCCAAAGGCAAGATGGAGCACGCGATCAAGATCGCCGCGGCGATCGTCGAACGCCTGCCAAAGACGAACTGCTCGCCGGAAACCACCGAAGGCCGACAGGGCTTTCTGCACCCGGTCGGCATATACGGCGCGCTGGAGACGACAACGCTCGAGTTGATCGTGCGCGATTTTGCAGAATCCGGGTTGAAGGAAAAGGAAGCGCTGCTTGAGGACATTGTCAAAGAGGTCATGCGCGACTTTCCGCGCTCCACCTATCGGATGGAGATCAAGCAACAGTACCGCAACATGAAACAGGTGATCGATCGGCACCCCGAGATCGTCGACAACGCCGTGGAAGCAATCCGCCGGGCGGGCCTGACACCCACGAAGACCGCAATCCGCGGCGGCACCGACGGCTCGCGGCTGTCGTTCATGGGGCTGCCCTGTCCCAATATCTTCGCCGGCGAGCACGCCTTTCATTCCCGCCTGGAGTGGGTGAGCGTGGAGGACATGGAGAAGGCCGCCCAGACCATCGTCCATCTGGCGATGGTTTGGGAAGAGCGCGCCTAAACGTTCGCCGCAATCGACTTTCGCAACCTGATTGGCAGGATCGCCGTGATGGAATCGTCATCTATCGAGGCCGAGAAGATATCCTATCGCATCTATACAACCCGGTTTGACCTGGAGCTTCGCGGTGACGGCCTGATGCGCCAGACTCCTGCGCGCCGTCGCAAATCTGTTCGATTTCAGAATTGAGCCGTCACGATCCAGATCGAGGCATCGAGAGGCACGCTTTGTCCCTTTACGTGGGGGGCAAGGGCCTCGCGGATCGATCGGGCGGAGGCCGCCACCACCTCAGGCGGCTGCTCGGCAAGCGCACGCGCAGCGGGTCCGATTTCCAGTGCGCTCTTCACCGCCGCTTCCAGGCCGCTCCCGACCGCGGGGTCGAGTGCGAGATTGCAAGCCTCCATCCTGACATCAGAAAAACCGGCCTCGCTCAGGATCCGTCTGACCCGTTGTTCGGAAGCAAAGGAAAACGGACCCGGATCCTCCGGACCCGGCGAAGGCAGTTTTGCAACGTGTTTATAGACCGCCTGCAACGGCGTCATGAAGAATGGGTTCTCGCGCGGCTCGCGCCAGCAGGCAAAAGCAAGGCGGCCCGACGCCTTCAGCGCCGTGCGCAGGTTGCCGAACGATCGCGCCGGCTCGGCAAAAAACATCACGCCGAAGCGGGAAATCAGCAGATCGGCGCTTGCGGGTTCGAATGCATAGATTGTTGCATCCGCCAAAACGAAATCGATCGGCAAGCGTCGCGGCGCCATTTGACGCGCCCGCGCCAGCATCGGCCCGGAAACGTCGATGCCCAACACATGCCCGTTTTCCCCGACCTTTTGCCCGACCGCGATGGAGACTGCGCCACTGCCGCAGCCGATATCGATCGCGCGTTCGGCGGGCTTGATCTGCGCGCGATCGATCAAGAGTTCGGCGATCGGCGCAAGCAGAATATCCTGCACCTCCTGGCGATCAGCCCAGCGCTGCCCGCCCGGACCATTCCAATACGCAATCTGGTCGGCGTTCTGGTCGTTACCTGTTGGACTTTCCATCACCGTTACCTGGGCTGCCTGGAGGTCGCGCGCGCCAATAGTTGTTCCGGCTCATTGGTCAGCGGCTGCCGACTTTCAGTGTAAAAGTTATGCAAAAAGCTCCTTGCGCGCAATTTCAATGAGTTCTCAAAATCCCTTTTTCGAGACGGTCGCGCCGCGGTCGTGGAGAAAGGCGCGATCACTGGCGTGCTGTCCGAGCGAGACTGCGTCCGGCGTGTGGTCGTTGCAAACAAGTCGCTCGAAACCACTCCCGTCAGGGACGTCATGATTCGCGGCGTCGTGACCGTCGATCTCGATCGTACATTTCTTGACTGTCTGAGGCTTATGCATCGGCACCGGATTCGGCACCTGCCAGTGGTCGCCAAAGAAAAACCGGTCGCCGTCATCTCGATTCGCGACTTGTTGGGCGAGGCGGTCAAGCATCATGAAAAGATAATCGACGAACTCGAACGCGAGCGCCTGAACGCGTTCACCTCGATGGCATGAACGCCATCAGCGGCGCGAGGCTCCGTCGCGGATCGCAATTCCATCTTCTCCGGACGTTCTCCTCGAGGAACTCTCTCGCAATCCAGCAACGCTCCCGGCCGCCGGGGTAATCGAGCGCACCATGCCCGTCAAAATGCCCATTTATCGGCTGCCCAAAATCCAGCACGACACGGAAATGAACCTGTTGCGGGAGTTCGCGCGGCAGTCTGCCAAAATCTTGCGACAAAACCCGAAGCCCAACACCTTTCTGGGGCGGAAAACCGAGAACCTTCCCCCAACGAAAGCGACGAGTAGCGAGCGTTCTTGAGCCGGACCGCGGAGCGGGCATACCCGCTTTCGCCTGGAGAATCTTCCTCTCAGGCTCATTGAGACTACTTCCTTTGCGCGTCATCAGACGACGCAATAGGGACAACATTGCCGAACCAAGCTGGGTCTCCCCCGGACGCTCCTGCCCGCGGGGACGCAACTGATGGCCCCGGTGACTCCCTGGCCGCCGGGGCCGTTTTTGACCCCGCGGATCCACTCCTTCCCGATTGTCGTTTATGAAACAGCAAGGCGTCGCGGACCGCGGCGCCTGTTCCTGGGTCGCGCGTCCTCCGCAAACATAGGCGGGCAATGCTCCAGCGACGCATCGTGCCCGATGGATCTGGCGGACGACTGCGGCTTCAAGCCACACCCTCGCGGCACAAACGAGAAGTCGAAACGCCACCCCACGCAAGACTCCCGGAAGAAAAAAACGTCGCGCTGGCCATGCGATCGGCGCGACCATCCCTACGGCCTTTCAAATGTCGCAGATTTGTGATGGCGTCCTCCCCGCGTTTCGAGGAGTTCGGTCATGCGTACCTCGCCATCCCTCGCGCCCCATGGGCCGGAGCAAGATACCTACCTCGTGCTGGAGGATTTTGGATCGCTTGGACGATCCTGGCGGGAGACCGACGAGGAGGACGCTGATCGCGAGACGCTGATCCGGGACCTGTTCTCCGGCGAGTATACCGACCCCGTCCGCATCGTCGCCTTCAACACCGCCCAAGGATGGTCGCGCGACGTAACCGTGGACATCGCCGACGAGGTGCGCCGGCGCTGTGCTGAACAGGACGAGATATCGGAGTCGGTTCTCGCGTTCCTGGAAGCCAACCGGCGCTGAGGGGTTCGCGGTTTTCCACAACCTTGTCGAGCTACACAGCCTCTTCTCCTTTGAAAAAAGGCGGGCTAACCGATTGCGTCGAATCTCTCGATTTTTGTGAATTGGGCCACACTGCCGAGCGAATGCCTTGGACTAAAATGGCTGGGACCTTAGGAATACCCGCTCGTAGCCCGGCTTGATGCACCTCATCACCTCAACGGAAGAACTTGCCATGCTTGCTGCCAGAACCAAGAGGAGCGCGGTGGCTTTCCTCTTCGTGGCCTCGACGATTACGGCGTCTGTCGCATGGTTCGCGACTTTGGGTTGGGGACTGGTTGCCCTGTTGCAGGTACTGCTGTCATAGCGCCATCATCCGTCGATGGGGCGATGGCATTGTAACGCTCCACTATGGTGAGATCGCCCGGCAATGATGCTCAGCATCGCGGACGATTACCAGAGATAGGCTCAGTGGGATGGTGGGCGGCTACGGATTCGAACCGCAGACCCTCTCGGTGTAAACGAGATGCTCTAACCAGCTGAGCTAGCCGCCCTTGCCCCGTCTTTAGCCTTGCGACCCCCCTCGGTGCAAGGCCGGACAAGGGCTGTGAACGAAGGAGATCATCCTGTTCGCTCGCGCCTGCCTGTATCCGGACTTTTTCCCATCTAATCCCCCGGCCGGCCCGGCAATTCCGCAAGCTGATGGATCCATGGCACGGACGAGCGACACCAGATTTGTCGCATGGGCTGGAGCCGGTTGCGCTGCCGGATACTGCCCCAGCGGATGCCCCAATCGTCGGGGCCACCGTCCCCGCTCGTGAAAATCGGCGAGCCGCATTCTTCACAGAAGTGTTGAAAACGCGTCCGGCCGTTGTCGCCTTTTTTGGCGTAGATCTTCGGAGTCTGCCCCGTCATCCGGATCTGCTCGCCCGAACAGATTACGGTGACGCGGTAGGGCGAGCCGGTGAGCTGCTGGCAATCCGTGCAGTGACAGACGGACACGTGCTGCGGATCGATCTCGGCCTGGTAGGTGACCCGGCCGCAATGACATTGGCCGTCTATCTGCATTGTTCACTCCCGCAAACCTGGCTCAAATGCGAAAAGAAACGGCGCCCGCAGGCGCCGTCTCACGTGTGCAAACGCTGGCTCGTTCAGTGTGCTGTCAGGCCGCCGGCTGCCTCATCGCCGGCATCCGGGTTGACCGGCACCTTGGCGTTGTCCTCTTCCCAAACGATCGGCACGGGAGGCCGCACCAGCGCCTTGGAAACGACTTCGTCGAGCCGGGCCACCGGAATGATGTTCATCCCACCCTTGATCGCATCGGAAATCTCCGTGAGATCCTTGGCGTTGTCCTCCGGGATCAGCACCGTCTTGATGCCACCGCGCGCGGCGGCGAGCAGCTTCTCCTTCAAGCCGCCGATCGGCAGCACCCGACCCCGCAGCGTGATCTCGCCGGTCATGGCGACGTCATGGCGCACAGCAATTCCCGTCATGATCGAAACAATCGCGGTCGCCATCGCGACCCCCGCCGAAGGTCCATCCTTCGGGGTCGCCCCCTCAGGCACGTGGACGTGAATGTCCCGCTTGTCGAACAACGGCGGTTCGATGCCAAAGCCAACGGCACGCGAGCGGACGAAAGAGGCCGCCGCCGAGATCGACTCCTTCATCACGTCGCGCAAATTGCCCGTGACCGTCATCTTGCCCTTGCCGGGCATCATGACGCCTTCGATCGTGAGCAGCTCACCGCCGACATCGGTCCAGGCAAGGCCCGTGACGATGCCGACCTGGTCGTCGGTCTCGATCTCGCCGTAACGATATTTCGGCACGCCGAGATACTCCTCGAGCGACTTTTCGGTGATCCTGACCGACTTCTTTTTCGAGACCATCAGGTCCTTCACCGCCTTGCGGGCGAGTGTCGAAAGCTCACGCTCGAGGTTGCGCACGCCCGCCTCGCGGGTGTAACGCCGGATCATCAACAACAATGCGTCGTCATCGATCGACCATTCCTTCGAATCCAGGCCGTGCTTGGCGAGCGCGTTCGGGATCAGGTGCTTGCGCGCGATCTCGACCTTCTCGTTCTCGGTATAGCCGGCGATGCGGATGATCTCCATGCGGTCCATCAAGGGTCCCGGAATATTCAGAGTATTCGCGGTCGTGATGAACATCACGTTGGAAAGATCGTAGTCGACCTCGAGGTAGTGGTCGTTGAAGGTCGAATTCTGCTCGGGGTCGAGCACCTCCAGCAGCGCCGATGACGGATCGCCGCGGAAATCCGAACCCATCTTGTCGATCTCGTCGAGCAGGAAGAGCGGATTCGAGGTCTTCGCCTTGCGCATCGACTGGATGATCTTGCCGGGCATCGAGCCGATATAGGTGCGTCGGTGACCGCGGATCTCCGCTTCATCGCGCACGCCGCCAAGCGACACGCGAACGAATTCGCGCCCCGTCGCTCTCGCAATCGATTTGCCGAGCGAGGTCTTGCCAACGCCGGGCGGACCGACCAAGCACAGGATCGGGCCGGTCAGCTTGTTGGCGCGCGACTGCACGGCAAGGTATTCGACGATGCGGTCCTTGACCTTCTCAAGGCCGTAGTGATCGTTGTCGAGCACGGTTTGCGCGGCGACCAGATCCTTCTTGACCTTGGATTTCTTGTTCCACGGGATCGAGAGCAGCCAGTCGAGGTAATTGCGCACCACGGTCGCTTCCGCGGACATCGGCGACATCTGCCGCAGCTTCTTCAACTCGTGCTGCGCCTTCTCCCGCGCTTCCTTGGAAAGCTTCGTCTTGGCGATTTTCTCTTCCAGATCGGCAAGCTCGTCGCGGCCTTCATCGTCGCCGAGTTCCTTCTGGATCGCTTTCATCTGCTCGTTGAGGTAATATTCGCGCTGCGTCTTCTCCATCTGGCGCTTGACGCGCGAGCGAATGCGCTTCTCGACCTGCAGAACCGAAATCTCGCTCTCCATCAGCCCGAGCACCTTCTCAAGGCGCGCGGTGACGGACAGCGTTTCCAGGATCGCCTGGCGGTCCGCGATCTTCACTGCAAGATGAGAGGCAACGGTGTCGCCGAGCTTGGCGAAATCGGTGATCGCCTGCACCACACCGACGACTTCGGCAGAGATCTTCTTGTTCAGCTTCACATAGCTTTCGAAATCCGACACCACCGAGCGCGCCAGGGCCTCGGCTTCGACGGAGGTCGCGTCAGTGTCGGCCAGCGCAATCGCGGTCGCTTCGTAATATTCGGACCGGGGCGTGTATCTCTGCACGCGGGCGCGCTCGAGCCCTTCCACCAGGACCTTCACGGTGCCGTCGGGCAGTTTGAGAAGCTGCAGGACGCTCGCGAGCGTGCCGGTCTCATAAATCGATTCCGGCGTGGGATCATCGTCGGACGCATTCTTCTGCGTCGCCAACATGATCAAGGCATCATTCTTCATGACTTCTTCGAGCGCGCGAATCGATTTTTCGCGGCCGACGAACAGCGGCACGATCATGTGCGGAAAAACGACGATGTCTCGCAGTGGAAGCACCGGATAGGAATGGCTTTCGCCATGCACGATAGACGGCCGCGGTTTTGGGGTGGTCATGGCCTTTTCCTTTTGTTGTGCCCCCTTGCACGCAGCCCGCTCTGTGCGCAACCGCCACAAGGTGCCAGTATGCTCCGGGATCGAATGGCCGCTTACGCCCTGCTTTCCCGGATCGTTTTTGCAGCGAATCTCAAGCTGTTTTTTTCGCTGCAGGTAGCATTAGGTGGCTATCGACCGTGCAGGTGTCAAGCCATTGAAAAATACCCGTCAATTCAGGCCGGATGCGGATGAAAAGTTGCGTCGGAGCAGCCGCCGAAATCGCGGCGGCTGGAACTCTTGGCTGCGCACGGCGCCGGCAATCAGGCGCTGGCGCTGGTTTCAACCGCGCGATCGGAGCGATCGGCATAGATATAGAGCGGGCGAGCTGTGCCTTCCACCACTTCGCGCGAGATCACGACTTCTTCCACACCTTCGAGGCCTGGAAGATCGAACATGGTCTCGAGCAGGATGCTTTCGAGAATCGAACGAAGGCCACGCGCACCAGTTTTGCGTTCGATCGCCTTGCGGGCGACCGCGCCAAGTGCCTCGTCGGCGAAAGTCAGTTCGATATTCTCCATCTCGAACAAGCGCTGATATTGCTTCACCAGCGCGTTCTTCGGATCGGTGAGAATCTTTTTCAGCGAAGCCTCGTCAAGGTCTTCCAGCGTGGCCACCACCGGCAAGCGGCCGACGAATTCCGGGATCAGGCCGTACTTCAGAAGGTCCTCGGGCTCGACGTGGCGGAAGATTTCACCGGTGCGGCGGTCTTCCGGCGCCAACACCTGTGCGGCAAAGCCGATCGAGGTCGAGCGCCCGCGCGCCGAGATGATCTTCTCCAGGCCTGAGAACGCGCCACCGCAGATGAACAGGATGTTCGTCGTATCGACCTGAAGAAATTCCTGCTGCGGATGCTTGCGGCCACCCTGCGGCGGAACCGAAGCCACCGTGCCTTCCATGATCTTCAATAACGCCTGCTGCACGCCTTCACCCGAAACGTCGCGGGTGATCGACGGGTTGTCGGACTTGCGGCTGATCTTGTCGATCTCGTCGATATAGACGATCCCGCGCTGGGCGCGCTCGACGTTGTAATCGGCCGACTGCAGAAGCTTGAGGATGATGTTCTCGACGTCTTCACCGACATAACCGGCTTCGGTCAGGGTCGTGGCATCCGCCATCGTGAACGGCACGTCGAGAATTCGCGCCAGCGTTTGTGCCAGCAGCGTCTTGCCCGAACCCGTCGGTCCGATCAGCAGGATGTTCGACTTCGCCAGCTCGACGTCATTGTGCTTGGTCTGATGATTGAGCCGCTTGTAGTGATTGTGGACGGCGACCGAGAGCACCTTCTTGGCGTGGCTCTGGCCGATCACGTAGTCATCGAGGACCTTGCAGATTTCCTTGGGCGTAGGAATGCCGTCGCGCGACTTCACCAGCGAGGACTTGTTCTCCTCGCGAATGATGTCCATGCAGAGTTCGACGCATTCGTCGCAGATGAAAACGGTCGGGCCCGCGATCAGTTTGCGAACTTCGTGCTGGCTTTTGCCGCAGAACGAGCAATACAGCGTGTTCTTGGAGTCGCTGGCGCCAACCTTACTCATTCCTGTCTCCGTCCGCCGTTAGTCCCGTACGCTTGCTCGCCCTATTCCGGGAATGACCGGCACAGAGTTTTAAATAGAGCAAAATCCGTACCAAAGAAGGCCCTACTTCTGGATGCCACTCGAATCGCGGCAAATTCGAATCCTAGCGATCATTAACCAAACTAACCTAGCCAACCATGGTCGCACCCGACTATCAAGAATTCGCTAACCGGCCGGCCGCTGGATATCTGTGACAATACCGTGATTTGTTCCTTTGGCACGGGACAAGCCGTTAAAATCAGCCGGCGTTGCGCGATTGCCACGCCACACGCCGGCACGAAAGCGGAACTTTGCCGCCAGCCAAGGTAAAAAAGCACCCGGCAGCGCCAAATGCTCGCAAAAAGCGATGGTTAACAGGGTTTCAACGTCCGGCTGCTCAGGAGATCTTGACCGCCGCCAGCTCTTCGGCCCGCTTGTCGATGACCTTGTCGACAATCCCGAAGTCGCGCGCCATCTCCGCGGTCAGAAACTTGTCGCGCTCCAACGCGTCCTCGATCGCCTTGTAGGTCTGCCCGGTATGTTTGACGTAGATCTCGTTGAGTCGCTTTTTCAGATTCAGGATTTCCTGCGCGTGCAGCATGATATCGGTCGCCTGGCCCTGAAAGCCGCCTGAGGGCTGGTGCACCATGATGCGCGAATTGGGCAGCGAGAAGCGCATATCCTTGTGACCCGCAGCCAAAAGCAGCGATCCCATCGAGGCAGCCTGTCCCGTGCACAAGGTGGACACCGGCGGCCGGATGAACTGCATGGTGTCGTAGATCGCAAGCCCCGACGTCACCACGCCACCGGGCGAATTGATGTACATCGAGATTTCCTTCTTCGGATTCTCGGCTTCGAGAAACAGAAGCTGGGCCACGACAAGGGTTGCCATGCCATCTTCGACCGGTCCGGCTATGAAGATGATGCGCTCCTTGAGAAGGCGCGAGAAGATGTCGTAGGCCCGCTCACCACGGTTGGTCTGTTCGACCACCATCGGCACCAGGTTCATGTAGGTTTCCACCGGATCGCGCATCAGTCACCCAAAGATTAGCAGGTATGTTCGGAAAGGACGAACGTCGCTCGGCAAGATCAAGATAGAGGAACTAGCCGATGCAGACACGAACGCCCCAGGACTTCAAGACACACAGATATGGATCGGTTTCCCGACCACAAGACCAATTCGACCCAGCCACAAGTCCGGGTCAAAATCTGCCGAATTCATGGCAGTTGAAGCTGATTCTGACGACCGGGCATAGCGAGCGACCTTCCCGCTTTGCACCTTTTGTTTCTCAACCTTAACGCCGTACTGACACACTCTTCAGGCCGCACTCTTTTCCGACTCGTCGTCCCTGTAAAGCTCCTCGCGCGACACCTTCTTTTCGGTCACGGTGGCGAGTTCAAGGATGAAATCGACGACCTTGTCCTCATAGATCGGCGCGCGAAGCTGCGCCAGGGCGTTCGGATTGTTGCGGTAGAAATCCCAGACTTCCTTCTCGCGCCCGGGCATCTGGCGCGCACGCTCGATCACGGCGCGGCTGACTTCATCGTCGGTGACGCTGATCTTGTTCTTTTCGCCGATCTCGGAAAGCACGAGACCGAGCCGCACCCGGCGGTCGGCGATCTTGCGGTACTCTTCCTTCGCCGCGTCTTCCGTCGTGCCTTCGTCGGCAAAGGTCTTGCCGCCGGATTCCATCTCGGACTTGATCGAATCCCACATCAGTTTGAACTCTTCCTCGACGAGGGATGGCGGGGCCTCGAAACGATGGGTCTCGTCAAGCCGATCGAGCAGCGTGCGCTTGACGCGCTGGCGGGTTGCGCCGGCGAACTCGGCCGCCAGCCGCTCTCGAGCCGCCTCCTTCAGCTTGTCGAGGGATTCCAGCCCCAGCGTCTTGGCAAACTCGTCATCGACGACGATTTGCTGTGGCGCTTCGATCAGCGACGCGGTGGTTTCAAACTCGGCCGGCCGGCCGGCGAGGTTCGCATTGCCGTAGTTCTTCGGGAACGAGACCTTGAGGGTACGGGTTTGGCCGGCGGCGATCCCGATCAGCTGGTCCTCGAAGCCGGGAATGAAGGTGTTCGAGCCGATCGTCACCGGAACGCCCTCGCCGGTGCCTCCTTCGAACGGCGTGCCGTCGATGGTGCCTTTGAAGGATACGGTGACGCGATCGCCCGCCTCGGCCTTGGTGCCTTCCGCCTTCGCGGCAAAGGCGCGATTTTGCTCGGCGATCCGCTTGATCGCGTCATCCACTTCGGCCTCGGTCACTTCGGCGACGGGCCTCTCCACTTTGAAGCTCTTGAAGTCGGCGAGCGCTATCGACGGCACCACCTCGATCGCAACCGTATAGGTGAGATCGGATTTGCCGGCGAGAATGTCCTCGACCGCCTTCTGCTCGGTCGGCATCGTGATCTTCGGCTGGGTCGCGAGGCGAAAACCGCGCTCGGTGAAAATCTGCGTATTGGTGTCCCGGATGGTCTGGTCGATGGTCTCCGCCATCACGGAGCGGCCATAGACCTTCTTCAGGTGGCTCACGGGCACCTTGCCCGGGCGAAAGCCGTTGAGGCGCACCTTGTCCTTGAGTTCCACCAGACGGGCGTCCGCCTTGGCATCGAGATCCGCTGCCGAAACGCTAATCTGGAATTCGTGCTTCAATCCCTCGGCGACCGTTTCCTTCACCTGCATGGCGTCAATCTTCTTCCCGCTACGTCCGGCGCGAACACCGGACATCTACAATGTTATGGCGCGCGGCCAAAAGCCTGCGCCGGTGGTTCGGCGGACCCGATCCGTCAGGACAAGTCCTTCGGACGGCGGACCCGTCAGTAGTCATGGTCATGCGCAAACGCTGTCGGCGCGTGGTGCGGGCGGAGGGACTCGAACCCCCACAACTTTCGTCTCTGGAACCTAAATCCAGCGCGTCTACCAGTTCCGCCACGCCCGCTAGGAAGCATCATGTCCGGCCGCGATGCCGCGGGCGCGGGCTTATAACATGAGCCCGACGGTTCGCAGCAAAAAAATGCCTGTTTCGACCCTTTTCGAAGCCAGCAGTCGGGCTGGACTTGCTCAACGTAACATGGTCCGCATTGGCCGTATGTCAAACAGCATTCCCTTAACCCGCCGGCGCGAGTTCCTGGCCGGGTTTGGCGCGATGGCCATCGCCTCTGCGCTGCCGGCCCACCCAGCCATCGGGCGACGGACGCCGTTGCTGCAGGCTGGCGTTGGCAGCATACGCCTGCGCCAGGACGCCCCGGAAACGCCGGTCTGGGCATTTGCAGCGCCAAATCTGAGGTTTGAGCGTGCCGACGAGCAGGAGATCGCCTTCGAAAACGGCCTGCCCATTCCGGCGGTCCTGAACTGGCGGGGGATTCCGGGCGCCAGGGCCGCCGAGCCACTGCTTTCGCAAACGGCAGTGGCGCCAAATGGCAGCGGAACGCTGGAGATTCCATTGCGCCATGCCGGCACGTTCGTGTGTGACGTCCGCCTGCTTGGGGATGGCGCCGCGCGCCCTTCCCGGCCGCTGACGCTTGTGGTCGCGGAAAGCGAACCCGTGGCCGTCGATCGCGACGAGTTCTTCCTGGTCGAGGATTGGCGGCTGCGCCCCGACGGCACGGCGATTGCACCCGGAGGCGAGACGAAAGACACCGAACTCGCCTACACCGTGAACGGCGTGAAGTCGCCCGATTTCATAGCGCGCACCAACGAGCGTCTCAGGTTCCGCTTCATCAACGGCTGTCAACGGTCTGTCATTGGCTTGAAATTGGAGGGCCAGGAGGTTCGCGTGATGGCGCTGGACGGCTACCCCGCGGAGCCCTTCCTGGCGCGAAACGGCGCATTTGCCGTGCCGCCAGGCGGACGGGTGGATGCCTTCGTTGACGTCGCCTCGCAACCGGGCTCGATCTCACCCATTCTGCTACACGATGGCAAGCAAGCCCGTCCTGTTGCCCGGCTGATCACCTCCAATGATCCGCCCGCGCACGACAAGCCGCTGCCGTCCGCGCCGCCGCTGCCGCAAAACGGCACATCTCCAATGCTCGAGTTGAAGAACGCATCGCGGTTCGACCTCATCGTGGGCGGACCTCCATCCGACTGGATCGCGCCCACGAAATTCGCTGCGAGCGCGCCGCCAGCCTTCCGCGCCAAGGCAGGCCGCACCGTGGTGCTGGCGCTGACCAACCGCGCCGAGATGACAACAGTGTTTAATCTGCATGGGCATCATTTCAGACTGCTGGATCGGCTCGACGACGGCTGGAAGCCGTTTTGGCTGGACTCGCTTGCCATCGACCCCGGACAAACCCAGCGCATCGCCTTTGCCGCGGAATTTGCCGGGCGCTGGCTGATCGAGTCGGTTGCGACCGACTGGACGGCGCCGCGATTGCTGAAGTGGTACAGTGTCGAGTGAGGAAACGTGATGAGCTCAAGTACCCCGGTTATTCGTCGTGTGAGCGCGCGCGCCGTCGACGCGCCGATTTCGCGGCCGGTGAAGACGGCACTTGGCATCATCGCCTCGGCACCCCTGATCCTGATCGACGTTGAAACCGAACAGGGCCTGACCGGGCGCTCCTACATCTTTGCCTACACCAAACTGACGCTGAAGCCGCTGGTGCGACTGATCGAGGATCTCGGGCGCGAGCTCGCCGGCAAGAAGATCGTTCCTTTCGACCTGATGGCGCAGATGGACGCCAAATTTAGACTTCTGGGCTGGCAGGGCCTCGTCGGCATGGCGGTGTCGGGATTGGACATGGCGTTCTGGGACGCGTTGGGCCAATCGGCCGGGCAGCCGCTGGCCATCCTGCTTGGCGGTTCGGTGCGGCCGATCCGCGCTTATGACAGCTACGGCGTGGTCGATCCGGTTGCCGACAAGAACGTTTTGCGCGCCTCGATGGATCGCGGTTTTCGCGGTATCAAGATCAAGGGCGGCGACGGCGACCTTGCCAACGACGAGCGGGTCGTGAAGGGCGTGCGCGAGTTGATCGGACCTGACGTCGCGCTGATGATCGATTTCAACCAATCGCTCGATCCGTCCGAAGCAAAGCGCCGCATCGAGCGACTGGCGCCTTACGACCTGCACTGGATCGAGGAGCCGGTGCCGGCCGAAAACCTTTTGGGCCATGCCGAAGTGCGCGCCACCTCGCCAATACCGATCCAGTCCGGCGAAAATTGGTGGTTCCCACGCGGCTTTGCCGAAGCGATCGCTGCGGGTGCGAGCGACTTCATCATGCCTGACCTGATGAAGGTCGGCGGCGTGACCGGCTGGCTCCGCGTCGCTGGCCAGGCTGAAGCCGCCACAATACCAATGTCCAGTCACCTGTTCGCCGAAGCAAGCGCGCATGTTCTTGCAGTTACACCGACAGCCCATTGGCTGGAATATCTCGATCTGGCTCGCGCGGTCCTCGCTCAGCCGGTGGAGATTGTTGAGGGTGCAGTCACAGCGCGTGGGCCTGGCCTCGGGCTTTCCTGGGACGAAGCGGCGGTCGCGAAACATCTGGTCTGAGCGGCGCGTGCCATTGCTGAACGCTCAGTAATCGATGCCGAATTCATCGTAGAGATGCCGCATTACCGCAGGAAGGGTTTCGGGCAAATCCTCTGCGATCAGACCGGGCCCGGCCTCGCGCGCGGCCTCGCCATGCATCCAGGTTCCCATCGAGGCCGCCTCAAAGGCCGGCACGCCCTGCGCCAGAAGGCCCGATATCATTCCCGAGAGCACGTCGCCCGCGCCGGCCGTCGCAAGCCAGGGCGGCGCGTTGGCGGCGATGGTGGCGCGGCCATCCGGTGAGGCGACCACAGTGTCCGCTCCCTTGAGCAAAACTACCGCGCCACAGCGCTCGGCAGCCGCCCTCACCCGCTCCAGCTTGGAGCGAAACGGATGCTTGTTGCTGATGTCGCTAAACAGCCTCGGAAATTCCCCCTCATGCGGGGTCAACACCACTTGCGGATCGTGGGAAGCCTTGATCGCTTCAAACAGGCGATCGGGCGCTTCGGCAAAACTTGTGAGCGCATCCGCATCCAGCACCAGGCTTCGTTTGGCGAACAAGCCCGTCAGCACGAAATCACGCGTGCGTTCGCCGACGCCTGCGCCGGGTCCGATTACGCAGGCGTTCAAACGCCTGTCACCGATCATTTCACCAAATTCCGTTGCCGTGTCGATGCCGTGAACCATGACCGCGAGCAGCGCGGCAGCGTTGACGGCGAGTGCGTCCCTCGGCGAGGCCAGC
>Ga0306926_10003490_pt1 | contig 16280 bp, 13 predicted proteins | sample flu12Cox44000178_FD_203759 | JGI IMG/M metagenome (GOLD analysis project Ga0306926, IMG submission 203759) | Lab enrichment of tropical soil microbial communities from Luquillo Experimental Forest, Puerto Rico - flux8day.12C.oxic.44.000.178 (v2)... | ecosystem: Environmental > Terrestrial >... | reverse complement strand
CGGCGCCAACAGGCTTGACGACCTGATCGACCTGCTCGATCGCCGCCGCGGCGTGGTGCTGTCCTCGGGAACCACCGTGCCAGGCCGCTACGAGAGCTTTGACCTGGGCTTTGCCGATCCGCCCTTGCAGCTTGAGACCACCGGGACCAGTTTCTCGCTGCAGGCGCTCAACGTCCGAGGCGAAGTGCTGATTTCGTTTCTCGTCGATGTGCTCCGCGAGCCCTGCGTCGTCGTCACCGAGAAGAGTGCCCGCCGGCTCGCCGGTCATATCCTGCGCGGCGCCGCGCCGGTTGATGAGGATCAGCGCACGCGCCGCGCCAGCGTGATGTCGCTGGTGCGCGAGTTCGTGGCGGCGTTCGGCGCCGCGGACGATCCGTTGCTCGGCCTTTATGGTGCCTTCGCCTACGACCTGGTGTTCCAGATCGAAGACCTGGTGCAGAAACGCCCGCGCGAGAAGGACCAACGCGATATCGTGCTTTATGGGCCGGATCGTCTGTTGGTTTATGACCGGGCGACCGGGCGCGGCGTGGTGTTGAGCTATGATTTCGCCTGGAAGGGCCGGTCGTCCGGCGGCCTGCAGCGCGACACCGCCGACAGCTTTTATGTGAAAACGCCCCGGCAGGGATTTTCCGACCACGCGCCGGGTGAATATCAGGCCACCGTGGAAACCGCGCGCGCAGCATTTGCGCGCGGCGACCTGTTCGAGGCGGTTCCGGGGCAATTGTTTGCCGAACCCTGCGAGCGATCGCCGGCGGAGGTGTTCCAGCGGCTTTGCCGGATCAACCCCTCGCCCTACGGCGCGTTGATGAATCTCGGCGACGGCGAATTTTTGGTATCGGCCTCACCGGAGATGTTCGTGCGATCCGACGGCAGGCGGGTCGAGACCTGTCCGATTTCGGGCACCATTGCGCGCGGGGTCGACGCCATCGGCGACGCCGAGCAGATCCGGCAGCTCCTGAATTCGGAGAAGGATGAATTCGAACTCAACATGTGCACCGACGTCGACCGCAACGACAAGGCGCGGGTCTGCGTACCGGGCACGATCAAGGTTCTGGCGCGCCGCCAGATCGAGACTTATTCGAAGCTGTTTCACACCGTCGATCACGTCGAAGGCATGCTGCGGCCGGGTTTCGATTCACTCGATGCCTTCCTGACCCATGCCTGGGCGGTCACGGTGACCGGCGCGCCGAAATTGTGGGCAATGCAATTCGTCGAGGATCATGAGCGCTCGCCGCGGCGCTGGTATGCCGGCGCCATTGGCGTCGTCAACTTCGACGGCGGCATCAACACCGGTTTGACCATCCGTACCATTCGGATGAAGGACGGCCTCGCCGAGGTCCGGGTCGGCGCCACCTGCCTGTTCGATTCCGATCCCGCCGCCGAAGACCGCGAATGCCAGGTCAAGGCGGCCGCGCTTTTCCAGGCGCTGCGCGGCGATCCGCCAAAGCCGCTCTCGAGCTTTGCGCCAGATGCCACCGGTTCCGGCAAGCGCGTGTTGCTGATCGACCATGACGACAGCTTCGTGCACATGCTGGCGGATTATTTCCGTCAGGTTGGTGCCAGCGTGACGGTCGTAAGACATGTTCATGGAACGCAGATGCTGGCGAGCCAGAGCTATGACCTCCTGGTGCTGTCGCCAGGGCCCGGCAGACCGGAAGATTTCAACATTTCCGCGACGATCGATGCGGCGCTGCGCAGGAAATTGCCGATCTTCGGCGTCTGTCTTGGCCTGCAGGCGATCGGGGAATATTTCGGCGGTCAACTCGGACAACTTCGGCAGCCGGCGCATGGCCGGCCATCGCGGGTCAGGGTGCGGGGCGGGCGGTTGATGCAGAATCTGCCCGATGACATCGTAATTGGGCGTTATCATTCGCTTTACGTCGAGCGCGACAGCATCCCCGACGTGCTTGAAGTGACCGCGAGCACGGAGGATGGCGTGGTGATGGCCGCCGAACACAAGACCCTGCCCATCGGCGGCGTGCAATTTCATCCGGAATCGCTGATGTCGCTTGGCGGCGAGGTGGGCTTGCGAATCGTCGAAAATGCGTTTCGGCTCGGCGCACGGCCGATTGGATCTGACGAACCAGTATGATGGATTTGACATTCGCTTCAGTATCGCCGCGATTGCTCGAAACGCGAATGTCAAATCCAGAACCACATTGGAGTATGTATATTTGCTAGTGTCCCTTTGTTTCTGACATTCGTAAATGAACCTGCCCCAAAACGGGATACGGATGTCGGAAGCGGGACGCTAGATTTGAAAGAGAAGCCCATGACGCCCGAATATGATCTCAAGTCCACGGTCCGCACGATTCCGGACTATCCGAAGCCCGGAATAATGTTCCGTGACATCACCACGCTGCTCGGCGATGCGCGCGCCTTTCGCCGCGCCGTCGATGAGCTGGTGCAGCCGTGGGCCGGATCGAAGATCGACAAGGTCGCCGGCATCGAGGCGCGCGGCTTCATTCTCGGCGGCGCGCTGGCTCATCAGGTGTCCGCCGGTTTCGTGCCGATCCGCAAGCGGGGCAAGCTGCCGCACACCACGGTGCGCATCGCCTACTCGCTGGAATACGGGCTCGACGAGATGGAAATGCACGCCGACGCCATCCATCCGGGCGAGCGGGTGATCCTGGTCGACGATTTGATCGCTACCGGCGGCACCGCGGAAGGCGCGGTCAAGTTGATGCGGCAAATCGGTGCCAACGTGGTCGCTGCCTGTTTCATCATCGATTTGCCGGAGCTTGGGGGTGCTGCGAAATTGCGGGCGATGAACGTGCCGGTGCGAACGCTGATGACCTTCGACGGGCATTGATTTCATTCCAATCCTGCATGACGCCCTAGTCGTCGTCCGAAAGGATCTCGTGTGAAAGATTGTCGACCACGACCGGACAATCAAGATAGGTGACGGACGGATCGGCCTGGTACTTGTTCCGTACGAAAGCCCTCCATGTCTCTGTGTACATCGTCTCGGCCTCGGCGCGGGAATTCCAGAGATAGATCCCACCTAATGTTTTCCTGTCTTGCGACAAATAGTAATACTTGCGAACAAGACCGGTTACGCCCTGATATTTTGGGGCTGTGCTGAGGAAGGCGCTTTGTGCCTCCTCCCGTGTGATCGGCCTTGGCAACTGAAACGTGGTGACGACGGTAATCATCGCAATTCTCCTCGATGTATTTCGCAGCCTCTCTCGCGCGCATTGATTGCCACCAATCGCGGGCGCGACGATCGACCGTACCTTCAAGGGTTGTCCACTCGAAAGTCCAATCCGATGTCGAGTGCGGGGGCGCTGTGCGTGAGCCATCCAATCGAGATCAAGTCGACGCCTGTCGCAGCAATGGCGGGAGCGGACTCAGGCGTGACGCGGCCTGAGGCTTCAGTAACTGCGTGACCTGAGGTCAGTTCTACAGCCTTGTTCAATTGCTCGACCGTCATGTTGTCAAGCAGCACAGCATCGACACCAACGGCCAATGCCTGTTCGAGCTGTGGCAATGTATCGACTTCGACTTCGATCTTGACGAGGTGACCGACGTAACTCCGCGCCCGTTCGATAGCCGAAGCTATGCTGCCAGCAATCGCAATATGATTGTCCTTTATCAGCACAGCGTCATCGAGGCCGAATCGATGGTTAGCCCCACCTCCTGCGCGCACGGCGTATTTCTCGACGGCCCGCAAGCCGGGCGTGGTCTTCCGGGTGCAGACGATGCGTGCCTTTGTTCCAGCAACTGCCGCAACGACTGAAGAAGTTGCAGAGGCAATGCCGCTGAGCCGGCAGAGGAAATTCAATGCCGTTCGCTCGGCGGTCAGGATGCCGCGCGCGGGCCCTCGGATTCGGGCGATAGAGTCTCCCGGCGCAACCATTTCGCCATCCAAACGGCGATAGTCGATGTCGATCCTTTCATCGATCAGACGGAAGGCGAGCCCAGCGAGATCAAATCCCGCGACGACACCGGACTGGCGAGCGATCAATGAGGCGGTCACGATAAGATCGGCTGGTGCGATCGCATCGCTAGTGAGGTCGCCAGCACGACCGAGGTCTTCGAGCAATGCCGCCCGTACCAGCGGCTCGATAATAATGATGGGCAAGGGGGCAAGAGGCATGGGTTGGAGCGCTCCGGAAGATTGGGATGATGCTTGCTTTGAGCTCGCGAGTATTCGCTGGGGTGCCGCTTACAGCGCCAGCATCCTCTCAACCGCCTGGCGGGCCCTGCCGGCGATCGCCGGATCGACCGTGACCACGTGCCGGTTGGTCTCCAGCGCACGCCGGATGTTGGAAAGCGTGATTCGCTTCATGTGCGGACAGAGATTGCAGGGACGGACGAAATCGATGTCAGGATATTTCGCGGCAACGTTGTCGCTCATCGAGCACTCGGTGAGGAGTACGACTCGTGTCGGCCGCCGCTTTTCTACATAGTCGGACATCGCGGCGGTGGAGCCGGCGAAATCGGCCGCCGCGACCACCTCGGGCGGGCACTCGGGATGGGCGAGCACGACGATGCCGGGATGAGCTTCGCGCAGCTCGGCGATCTCGGTTGGCATGAAGCGCTCGTGCACTTCGCAGTGGCCAGTCCAGGCGATGATTCGGACGTCTGTTTGGGCGGCAACGTTGTGGGCCAGATATTCGTCAGGCAGCATGATCACCTGGTCGGCGCCGAGAGATTCGACAACGGCACGCGTATTGCCCGAGGTGCAGCAGATGTCGGCTTCGGCTTTTACGGCGGCGGAGGTGTTGACGTAGGCGACGACAGGAGCATTCGGGTATCGCTCGCGCAGCAGGCGTACATCCGCGGCCGTGATCGACTCGGCGAGTGAACAGCCGGCATCAAGGTCGGGGATCAGCACCGTCTTGTCCGGGTTCAGAAGCTTGGCGGTCTCCGCCATGAAGGTCACGCCGGCAAGAATTATCGTCGATGCTTGGGTCCGAGCAGCCTCGCGCGCAAGTGCAAGGCTGTCGCCGACGATGTCCGCGACGCAATGGAAGATTTCAGGCGTCTGGTAGTTGTGCGCGAGGATGATGGCGTTGCGCTCTCGCTTCAGCGCAAGAATGGCGTCGATGTCAGCTTCGAACGCTTGCCACTCGATGCGCGGAATCACGTGGTGAACGCGGTCGTACAGGGCCGCGGTGCGCGCAGGCCCAGGGGCGGGGATGGACACTTCTTATACTCCAGTTGAGTATATTATGAGATATACTTATACTGAGAATAAGTCTTGTCAAGATCGTACAAGCGGCAATTTTGTTCCGGCGATCGCCCGCTCGGCGAGAACACCGCGGCGGAACCGGTAGAACATCGCCGGGCGGCCGGGCGCATCGGAGGCGGTTGCGCCGGTTTCCTCGACCAATTCCTGCTGCTCGATAAGCCTGCGAAAATTCGGTTTGTGGACCAGGTGGCCGGCAAGTGCCTCGACCGCGCGCTGGAGTTGCAGCAGTGTGAAAGTGGGCGGCATCAGTTCGAACACCACCGGCCGATACTTGATCTTCGCCCGCAGCCTTGCGATGCCTGTCGCCAGAATGCGCCGGTGATCGCCGATCATGGCCCGGCCCGGGACGAGCGTTGTTTTTTGTCCGGTCGCGGCGCGGACCGCTTCTTCGATGATCCCGGCCTCGTAGGCAAGCTCATAGCGCTGCAGGATAAACTCCTCGTTCCACGAGGAGCCGTCGAGACCGTATGTAACCGCAAGACGTTCGGTGCGTTCGCGCCGTTTCGCCGGATCGTCTGCGGCCTTGGCCCAGGCTCGCAGCCGCGGAATCATGGTTTTATCGACGAAGACCGGCGTCCGGACGCGACGGTCTTCCCAGGGAAAATAGTCGTACCAGTTTTGCCATCCCGCATCGCTGTTGGCTCTGGTGCGTTCCTGGCGCGTCAGGCCGAGATAGCTGATCGAAATGACCCGCCTGGTGCTACCTTCGCCGACGCGGTCTCGATCCGCGAAGGTGTAGAGTTGCTCGACATAGCCGAGGGGATGGCCGGTTTGCCGCTCCACCCACGCCCGCAGCCCCGATTGCAGCGATCGATCATCCAGTTCGAACGGGCCCGAGGGCAGCGCAGCGCCCCCACGAATGGTCATGACTTGTGGCTGACCGCCAGTCACGGCCACGAGCACGGCCACGAGATCGACGGCCGTGCCTGATCTTGCCGGACCAGATCCGCGCCTGTTCAAAGGGAGCAACCTCTCTCCTTGCAACCGCAATCCTCTCCTCGCCGGCCTTGGCCGATTCCATTCGAAGCTGCCGCCAATCTGCGTTTTCAGCGGCCAACGAGCAAGATCGCTGCCGCAAACGACTCACAAAGATACATGGAGATACCTGCCCGACAAGCGGCTTACGGCCCCTGCAAAATCAGGCTGTGTTCGAGCTCGCGGAAGCTGAAATAGTTCCTGCGGATCCATTGGTGCAGCTCGGTCGATGAATCCTTTTCGCTCCGCAAATAGTCGGTGAACGAGAACGACAGCCGATCGACATAGGTCTTGAGAAAAGTCGGCAGCGCTGCGATGTGCAGTACACTCCCGGCGGCAAGGATTTCCGGCAGTTCGCCGCGCACCACATATTCGTTCTCGACGGTCACCAGCGCGGACTGCGGAATCTGACGTTGCAGCATCGGGTAGCTGCGCATCGACACCCGGTCGCTGTCGCCCACGAAGAGAACGATCGGCGAGACGCCGCGCCGCACGGCCTCCTTCATGAAGCCGATTTCCTCGGTCATCTTGAAGAATTCGTCGAAGGCGTGGAAGCCGAGGTCAATCACCTTGGCGATGCCGTCATTGAGGATGACGCGGTCCATCAGCGCCATTTTGCCGAAAGTATCGTCCACCTCGGCGGTCTCGGTGATGTCAGGCAGATATTCGAGCAGCGACGGCTCTTTCAGGTTGACGTCAAACGGGATCACCGCGCCGTTCTTGAGCAGCAAAAATTCGCTCAACAGGCGCGCGATCAGCGTCTTTCCGACCAGCGGACGAGGCGAGCAAATGATGTAAACCGGCGTTTGGCGCATCACGCGCTATATCAGGCGAATTTGCCTGCTATTCCAGCCCATTCATTTCGAGCGCGCAAATTATTTTTCGCCGCGCGGGTTGGGCTTGGCGCCGACCAGTTCGGTCAGCTTGATGCGGTCGAATTCGCTCCAGACATTGGCCAGCCAGTGGCGGACATAACCGCGCAGCACGAAAGAATAGTTGGCGGCTTCGTCGCTTTGGCCCTTGTTGGCCACGAATTTCAGGAACGGAACGGAAGCGAGTTCGACCTGCTCGTTGGCCATTTCGTTGAGCTTGGGGATGGTGAGTTCGGTCGCGTCCTTGATGCGGTGGAAATAGGAATTATAGGTGGCCTGGTCCCACTCGAAGAAGCTGGTGTTGTTGATGAAATTCTTCACCAGGTAATATTTGGCGCCGACCATGAAATTCGCGGTTTCCGCGATTTCGTCGAGCGAGGCGATCGAGGGACCGAGAATATGGAACACGGCGAACGTGATCTGTCCCGATTTGGCCGCATCGAGGAAGCCGATATCGCGCAATGAGGCCAGCGCCGGAGACAACAGGCCGGCCCGGACGTCGATAACGGTGACCGAGGGGCTGGCGGCATTGAGCGTATCGAAGATCTTCATCTGGTCCGAGGTCGCGGTCATATCGACGATCTCGGTCACGTCGGGATGGAACCGCTTCAGCGTGCCGCGCGGGGATTCGGTATCAAAAGCGCGGGTGGGGACGCTGTTGGCGTTGAAATAATCCAGGAGCGTCCGCGAAACGGTCGTCTTGCCGACCCCGCCCTTGTCAGCACCTACCACAATCACAACAGGTTTCGCCATGAACCATCCCCGTGCGCCATCTTTGATGGGAGCATCATCCTACAATAGACACCCCGGATAGCCGGTGGAATGCCCCGAATCCACCGACCGGCCGGGTCTCCCACAAGCGATCGGAATGTCCCCATCTGCTTTGGGCGCGAACATGGCAGAAACAAGGGAGAATTCAATTCATTACGCAAGCCCAAGACCAACTTGGGCGAAGGTCGTTAACGCAGGCTCTGAAGGCGGCAATCCCTTGGCTGCCTTGCCATTTCGGAGGTCGCCGGAGGCTGAAGGGCCCTGCGGGCCAGCGATTTGCCCGTATTCTAGTCGTCGGATTCTAACATTCGCTTCCCTTCTCAGCAGACACTTTTGCGAATGTTAGAATCCACGGACCACCAGCAAATATAAGATTCTAGCGTCCCGATTCCGAAGTTCGCATTGTTTTGCGGCCCCCTTGTTCGCGAACTTCGGAATCGAAGGACGCTAGCAACGTATTGATCTCGTGTGGCTTTGGTTCAGAAGTCCGCATGACAGACCCGCGGCAATGATGATTGCGGACTTCTGAACCGCCACACTGGTGGAGTTTGGGATTTGACATTGGCTTTTGAACCCGCGGCTAGGTGGGTAGCGAATGTCAAATCCACTCCACTAATGGTGGCCCCAGGGTCCGGCCGGGTTGCTCCAGGGCCCTGGTGCGGGCCCCGGCGATGGACCTGGCGACTGACCGCCAGACTCGGTGGCATCGCTCCAGGGGCCTTTCGGCGGTGGCGAAAACTCGCCGCCCGGAAGCCGGGCCCGATCTGTGACGTCAGAGGGCAGTGCCAGGGGTCCCGGATCGTGCCCCCCGGCATATCTGACCAGCGCGGAGACGCGCGCTTCCACCGATGGATGGGTCGCAAACAGGTCGGCAAATTCCTCCCGCGGATTGTCGACGCATAATTCCATCACGGCCGACGTCGCGCCGGGAAGCTCACCCCGGTTCTCGATCTTGCGGAGCGCCGAGATCATGGCGTCCGGGTTTTTGGTCAGTTCGACCGAGCCCGCGTCGGCGAGAAATTCGCGCGACCGCGACAGCGCCAGACGCACCAGCTGCGAGGCCAGCCAGGCCAGCGCAACCAGCAGGACCGCGATGATGATGACGATGACGGCTGCGCCGGACGAACTCCTCCGGTTGCTGTCCGACGACGACGAAGAAGAGGAGGATGACCATGAGCGGCCATAACCGCCGTAATAGCCGAAATTGGTAAAGCTCCGGAAAAACAGCTCGGCGAAGAAGCCGACCGCGCCGGCAATGATCACCGCGATCACCATCATCTGCACGTCGCCATTGCGGATGTGGGTGAGCTCGTGGCCGAGAACCGCCTCGATCTCCCGATCGTTCAACGCGTTCAGAAGGCCGCTGGTGACGGTGACGGCATATTGCCTCTGATTGAGCCCGGTCGCGTAGGCGTTGAGCGCGTCGCTCTCGATGATTTTCAGCTTCGGCATCGGCAGGCCGCGCGAGATGCAGAGATTTTCAAGGAGATTGTAGAGCCGGGGCTGCTGCTGCCGCGTCACGTTCTCGCCGCCGGTGACGGCGTCGACGATCGACTGATGGAAGAAATAGGCGATCACGATCCACAGCAAGGTGCCGCCGGTTGCGTAGGGGAGCGCACTGATCAGGTCGCGCGCGGCCGCCCCGAGGTAAAATTCAGCCGGCGCATCGCTGTAGGTCAAAACCTCCGCGATCAGCGCGCCGGCATAGACCATGACATAGACCAGCGCGAACAGGCTGGCGAGCAGCACCATCGAACGGAACTTGTTCGATGCAATATGCGTGTAAAGACCGTAAGCGGCCATGATGCGGACTTTCCGCTGTTCACCTCTTCCAGGCCACGAGGGTTTGTCAGAACTTCACTTGCGGCGCTGCCCCGACCTCCGTGCGGCTCGTGCCGAGATCGAAGAAATCCTTGTGCGTAAAGCCGAGCATGCCGGCGAAGAGCGCCGCCGGCATCTGCTGAATGCCGGTGTTGTATTCGGAAACCGCGTTGTTGAAGAAACGGCGGCTCGCGGCGATCTTGTTCTCGAGGTCGGAGAGTTCGCCGGCGAGTTGCTGGAAGTTGGCGTTGGCCTTGAGGTCCGGATAGGCTTCCGAGAGCGCGATCAGCCGACCGAGCGCACCGCTCAACTGGTTTTCCGCGACCGAGACCTGGGCCGGCCCCTGCGCCGTCATCGCCGAATTCCGCGCCTTGATCACGTCATCGAGCGTGCCTCGCTCGTGCGCGGCATAGCCTTTTACGGTCTCAACCAAGTTCGGGATCAAATCATGACGCTGCTTGAGCTGCACGTCGATGTCGGCAAACGCCTGGTTCACACGCTGGCTGAGCGCAACCAGGCGGTTATACGCGCCGAGCGCAAAGATAACGAGAACGACGAGGACGCCGATTACGATCCAGCCTGTCGACATGGCCATAAGCTCCCGATGGACAATGAACGCTGCCAACTTAACGGAATTCGACGGCGCGCAGCAGCCGCCACGAGGTGGGTATCGGTTTGGTCGGCCGCAAGGCGCCGATAGTTCAATGATGCCAGTGGGGAGGATTTGGTATTCGTGACCCACCTGGCCGCGGGCTTGGGGGAACCGGTCGGTCTCAATCGCTCGCCAAATCGCCCCAGCGCCACCGCCGGGCGCGCGCATAGGCCGTTTTATCGCGGTGCGGCACCCTCGTGATTTCGAGACCTTCGAGCGTGCAGAGTTTTGCGGTTACATCGGCTTTGCTGACAACGGGCTGCGCCAGCACGCGGGCAAAACGCTGCAACAAAGGCGTGCGCGTCAACGCGACGTAACTGAACTTCTCGTCCTCGAAGGGAAGCTCGGCTTTCTTGATCTGCATGTGTGCGCGCAGCCGCGGCAGACGTTGGGCGAAATGACACCAGTCGGGCGCGTCAAGCGGGCATCTGCCGTCATGGGGGCAGGGTGCCGCGACATGTGCGCCGCCAGCGATCAGTTGCTCTCTTAACGCGAGTATCCTTGCGTAACCCGCCGGTGTACCCGGTTCGATCACGAGCAGCGTGTCGATCGTCCTGGCCCAAAGCCGCTCGGCGAGCACGCGTTGTTTTCCCTCGCCGACCTCGCCGATCATGTAAGTCGCGACCACGAGATCGGCAGGCTCCGCTTGCGCAAGCGCCTCGGAGGCATCGGCCCGCGTGTAGCCGATCGAGTTCAATCGCGAAGTATCGCGGGCCAGATCCAGTGCGAGCGAGCGCAGGGCGGCATTGTCATCGAGCAACGCAAGGCTTTGCAGCGAGGAAAACGTCTCTGCCGCAGCCCAGCTCGCCGTGCCCGGTCCGGCGCCGACATCGAGCAACGTCCTGGGAGCGAAATCAGGCCTGAGCTCGACGAGCGCGTTGAGGCTTGCGATCACCGCGGCGTAGGTCGCGGGCATTCGCGCCAGCGCATAGGCCAGCGCGTCCGATTCGGAAGCGATCGCGGTGGAATTGCCGCCGTCGCGGTAAACCCTCGAGATCAGCGCGGCGCGCCTGGCGATGCCGTCGCGGGCCACGCCCTGCAGTTTCGCTTCAAGCGCGGCCCGCAATTCGAGGGGAAGGGCGGGAGAGGTCATCGTGCTTTCTTCACCCTCTGCCCCTGGTGGAAGAGAGTGGTTTCGAACGAAATGAGAAACCGGGTGAGGGGGCTTTGCTCTTCCGTTGCGGCTGACCCCTCACCCGGCTCGAATTTCGCTTCGCTCATTCCTGCCACCCTCTCCCGCAAGGGGAGAGGGCAAGAAAATCACGCCACGTCCTGATCGAGAATCTTCACCGCATCTTCGAGATCGACCGAGACGAGCTGCGACACGCCGCGTTCGGCCATGGTAACGCCGAACAGGCGGTTCATGCGCGCCATGGTGATCGGGTTGTGGGTGATGATGATGAATCGCGTCTCGGTGGTCGCGGTCATCTCGTGCAGCAGGCTGCAGAACCGTTCGACATTGTGATCGTCGAGCGGCGCGTCGACCTCGTCCAGCACGCAGATCGGTGACGGATTGGTCAGGAACACCGCAAAGATGAGTGCCAGCGCGGTCAGCGCCTGCTCGCCGCCGGACAACAGCGACAACGTCTGCGGCTTCTTGCCGGGCGGTTTTGCGATGATCTCGAGCCCTGCTTCCAGCGGATCGTCGCTCTCGATCAGATGCAGCGCGGCTTCGCCGCCGCCGAACAATTCGACGAACAGCCGCTTGAAGTGACCGTTGACCACTTCGAAAGAAGCCAGCAGGCGCTCGCGGGCCTCGCGGTTGAGGCTCTGGATGCCCTGGCGCAATCGCTTGATCGCTTCCACCAGATCGTCGCGCTCGGTGGCGAGCGTGGCGTGCTGGGTCTCGACCTCGCGCAGCTCTTCCTCGGCGCGCAGGTTGACCGCGCCCAGCCGCTCGCGGTCGCGGCGCAGCTTTTCGAGATTTTCCTCGATCTCGGCGAGCGGTGGCAGTTCCGCGCCGGGCTCGATCTCGGCAAGGCCGGCCACGGCCTGCGGCTCGATTTCCAGCATGTCATGGATTTCGCGTTCGACATCGATCAGGCGGCGCCTGGCGCTTTCCATGCGTTCTTCGGCACGCGCGGTAGCCTCTCGCGCGCCTGATAGCGCCTCGAGCGAAATCTTGGCGGCGCGATCGGTCTGCGCCATGACATTTTCGGCGGTTGCAAGCGCGTCGGCGGCGAGGCGGCGCCCGTTCTCGGCCGATTCGATTTCGTTGATCAGCGCGCGGCGCTTTTCCGCAAATATCGCGGGCGCGTTCTCAAGCTCGGCGCGCTCAGCCCGGACCTCGCCAATGCGGGCTTCGACGGTCTCGAGCTGCGAAGCCGCGCTTGCTTTTCGGTTTTGCCAGTCGTTACGCTCGGCGGTGATGGCTTGCAGACGGCGGTCGGCGAGCTCGGCCTCCCGCGCCAGCGCCTGCGCTTCGGCCCGCACCTGTGCCGCGACCCGGCGACAGCCATCGATCCCGGTTCGAACCTCCGCGAGCTTGGTTTCGATGGGAAGGCTCGCCGGCAACTCTGCAAGCGCGACATTGGCGGCCTCGAGCGCGCTGTGCGCTTCGCCGCGGTCGGCCCCAAGACGGGAGCGGGCTTCCGTCAGGGCGGAGGCACGCGCGGCATGGCGATTGATCTCGCGTTCGGTTGCGGCATGACGCTCGCGGGCGCCGTCTGCTTCGCGCTGCGCGGCGCGCCAGGCCTCGCGCGCCGAAGACTCTGCGTTCGATGCGGATCCAAGCTCGGCCTCGGCGGCCTCGAGCGCCTGCCGCTTGGCGCTCGCATCGATACGGGCCTGATGCAGCTCGTGCTCGATGTCGACGAGCCGGGCGCGCTCGGCGAGACGGCGCGCGGCCCCGGTCGGCGCGTGCGCGGCCGCAACGAAACCATCCCAGCGCCAGACGTCGCCTTCCGGCGATACCAGCCGCTGGCCGGTTTTGAGTTTCGAGACGAGCTCCGCGCCACGCTCGCGCGCCACGATACCGATCTGCGCCAGGCGCCGCTTCAGTTCGATCGGTGCCTGGACGTGGGCAGCCAGCGCAACGACGCCCTCGGGCAATGCAGGATCGCCATCGGCCACACCGGCATTGGTCCAGCGCATCGGTGCCGAGGGATCGACGGGCGCATCGAGATCGTCGCCGAGTGCCGCGCCAAGCGCCTTCTCGTAGCCCTTGGCGACGGTGATGCCGTCAATGATCGGGGGCCACAGGTTCTTGGTCTCGACATTGACAAGTTTCGAGATCGTGCGCGCTTCGGTCTCGAGCCGTTGCACGCGCTTGTCGGCCTCGTTCAGCGGTGCGCGCCCTGCCTCGAGTTTCGCCCGCGCGGCGGCGTGGGCAGATTCGCTTGCCTGCGCTGCGGCCTCGGACAGCGCGAGGCTTTGCTGCGCGGCTTCCATCGCGGCGGAAAGCGCGGCGAGGTCGCCCAATCCGCTCGTCTCCTGCGCAAGCAACTGCTCGTCGCGCTCGACATTGGCGATATCCTGATCGAGCCGCGCCAGCCGCTCGCGGTGGGTGCGCACGTTATCTTCAAGCTGGCTGCGCCTGGCCGTGAGATCGGCCAGTGCCGTGGTCAACTCCGCGAACAGGCGTTCGGCGGCCGCCAGCGTGGTCTCCGCTTCGGATACGCGCCCCTCGACACCACTGCGTTTCTCGACGCGCGATTTGATCTCGTCCTTCAACTCGGTGTCTTCGGCGTCGAGCCGCTGCAGCGCCACTTCCGCGTCGGCCGCCTGCTGCTGCTCGCGGGCAATATCGGAGGAAAACTGCGTCAGTCGGCGATCGAGTTCGGCGACGCGTTCGCGTGCGCGCTCCTCCTCGCGGTCGAGCATTTCGCGCGCACTGGTGAGGCGCTGCAGGCCGGCGGCGGCGCGGGCCTCGGCCTCGCGCAAGGCCGGCAATTCGGAAGCGCGCACCGCCTGGATGCGTGCCGCCTCGGCCTGCTCGCGGGTGCGCTCGGCCATCTCGCGCACGGCGTGCTCGTGCGTCGTCGTCGTCTCGCCCACGCCGGCATGGGCTTCCATCCAGCGCAGATGAAACAGCAGCGCCTCGGCCTTGCGCACCTTGGCGGCGACCTCGCGATAGCGAATGGCCTGGCGAGCCTGCTTCTTCAGACCGTCGATTTGCCCGGCCAGTTGCCCGATGACGTCTTCGACCCGCGTAAGATTGGTCTCGGCGGCCTTGAGGCGTAATTCAGCCTCGTGTCGGCGCGCATGAAGCCCCGCGACGCCCGCGGCATCTTCCAGCACGCGGCGGCGCTGCTCCGGCTTGGCCTGGATGATCTCGCCGATCTTGCCCTGATGCACCAGCGCAGGCGAACGCGCGCCGGTGGCGGCATCGGCGAACAGAAGTTGCACGTCGCGCGCGCGCACGTCGCGGCCATTGATGCGATAGACCGAACCTGCCTCGCGCTCGATCCGCCGCGAGATCTCCAGAATCTCCCGGTCGTTCACGGCGGCCGGCGCAGAGCGATCGGAATTGTCGATCGTCATTACCACTTCGGCGTGGTTGCGTGAGGGGCGGTTGCCGGAACCGGCGAAGATCACCGCGTCCATGTCGGCGGCACGCAACGATTTGTGGGAGGTCTCCCCCATCGCCCAGCGCAACGCCTCGACCAGGTTGGACTTGCCGCAGCCATTCGGGCCGACCACGCCGGTGAGGCCGGTTTCGATGACGAAATCGGTCGGTTCGACGAATGACTTGAAACCGTGGAGGCGAAGGCGGGTCAGTTTCATGGGCACAGATTCTCTGTTGGCAGGGCGCGAATCTCCCTGCCGGGACAATACCATAGAAGGCAATCTCGATGCGTGGGCTACTCGCTCGCGGCGGCGCTTCTGGGCGGCGACAATGGCGAGGCCGGCGTTTGAGGGCAACCGCCGGCCGCCGCTTTTCCCAAGGGATAACCGCGGAATTCTTCAGGATTTTTCTTGGCTTAGACGGTTTTTTGGTTCCCGCTGCCGCAACAGACGAATCAGCTCTTCAGCAGCGCCTTGATCCGCTTGTCGAATTCCTCGAACGAGGTTTCACCCTTGATCTTCTCGCCATTGATGAAAAAGGTCGGCGTCGAATCCACCTTCAGCACTTCGGAGGCGTATTTCTGGTCGGCCACGATTTTGTCGAGCAGCGACTGGTCCTTGAGGCAATCCTCAATCTGCTGCTGACTGAGGCCGGCCTGCTTGCCGATCCGGCTCAGCGCCTCCGTGGTGTTCTTCATCACCCAATCGCTCTGCTGCCTGAACAATAGATCGGTCACCGCGAAGTATTTCGCGGAGTCACCGTTGGCGATGCAGCGCGACAGCATCGAGCCGGCCGCGGCCTTAATGTCGAGCGGGAATTCGCGGAACACGTAGCGGATCTTCCCGGTATCGATAAAGGCCGCCTTGATTTTCGGGAACACGGCATCATTGAAGGCCGCGCAGTGCGGGCAGGTCATCGATGCGTATTCGGTGATGGTCACCGCCGCATTTGCCGGTCCGAGCGCCATGTCCGGCAACGACATCGGCTTGGCCACGTCGGCCGCGCCCTGTGCCATGGCCTGCGCGATCAAGCGCAACGGCGGGAACCCGGCGAGCACGGCAAGTCCGGTCAGCGACAGGGCAGCGGTAAAGGCACGGCGCGTGATGATCAAGGTCTGCTCCTGAAACTGGCGCTTTCACGCCGAAAACAATGAGGAAAGCTGTTCGCTAGCTTGAAACCGGCAATGTGGCAATGGCGGGCCACGAATGCCAGACTTGGCCAGTGCGGTGAATTTGACATTCGTTTCACTTCTGCCGCGAGCTCTCACAGCGAACGTAAAATTCAAAACCGCATTGAATTCCTGTATTTGCAGGTGTCCCTTTGGTTCTGACATTCGTAAACGAGCCAGCCACAACAGGGTACGAATGTCAGAACCGGGACACCAGTGGTCCGATTCCAACATTTGCTTGCCTTCTCGGCAGGCACTTTTATGTCAGAATCGAAGGACCGCCGGCAAATATAAGACTCCAGTGGATTTTTGGATCT
>Ga0306926_10003489_pt1 | contig 16284 bp, 20 predicted proteins | sample flu12Cox44000178_FD_203759 | JGI IMG/M metagenome (GOLD analysis project Ga0306926, IMG submission 203759) | Lab enrichment of tropical soil microbial communities from Luquillo Experimental Forest, Puerto Rico - flux8day.12C.oxic.44.000.178 (v2)... | ecosystem: Environmental > Terrestrial >... | reverse complement strand
TGACCGTCTGTGCTCCAATACGGCGCGTTCAGGAGGCGAGTATTTGATTTGGGCCGGCGATTCTCTCTGAGTGCGCGGACGAATAACTCCCGTCCGCAGATAATGAAAACTAGCGCTGGATGGGGACAAGTCTTTACATTCAGATTTTCGGTCTTCGGATCGCCATCACCGAAAAACATCAGCCGGCGTTGCGCCCGGCTCCACAGCGTGGCAGTTTCCGCAGAGACGGCGGGCCTGTGATGCCTCCCCGCATCTCGGACGCCTCTCTGCTCCGGGTCCAATGCCTCAACATTTCGTGCCGAACTTCTCACAGAGCATATGTGCCCTCAAGAGCCGATCTCGCAAAGGAAGCGGATTCTCCTCTCCTGGAGTAGCGGCAAGGACAGTGCCTGGTGTCTGCAGGTCCTTCGCAAGAACCCCGACTATGAGATCGTCGGCCTTCTGACTACATTCAATGAGGCTGCAAATCGGGTCGCGATGCATGCCGTTCGCCGCGAATTGGTCGAGCGCCAAGCGTTCGCCGCTAGCTTGCCCCTCTGGCCAGTGCATCTGCCCTGGCCGTGTGCGAATGAGAAATATGACGAACTGATGGCCGGAGCCTGCGAGAAAGCAATCAACGACGGAATCGAGGGAATCGCTTTCGGCGACCTTTTTCTGGAAGACGTGCGTGCCTATCGTGAGAAGCAGTTGAAAGGCACGGGTCTGGCGCCGATATTCCCCCTGTGGGGCCAGCCCACTCATGAACTGGCGCGCACGATGATTCGATCGGGCTTGCGGGCAAAGCTGACCTGTATCGATACCAGCCAACTCGACGCCGAATTCCTCGGACGAGAGTTTGACGAAGAACTATTCGCAGCCTTACCTGCTGACGTCGATCCGTGTGGCGAAAAAGGCGAGTTTCACTCCTTTGTCTATGCCGGGCCGATGTTCGATCTTGAAATTCCGGTTGTCGTAGGCGAGACAGTTGTCCGCGATCAATTCGTGTTCGCAGATCTGACTCCTGCTTCCAGCCGGGCCTGGCCTTCCTTCCCAAAGGCATAGATGAAGGAATTCGCAGTCGGACTGCTACTCAGACTTGTCTTGCATGGCCTTTTGGCCTTCGGCAACGGTGATCATCTGAGTCATCGGCTCGATGGGTGAAGCGACGAAACCCCACTTCTCATAGAAGCGCTTTGCACGTTCTGAAATGGCATGCACCAGGATGGCGCGGAGGCCGGCAATCTCGGCTGCCTGAACCGTGCGCAATACTGCGTCTGGCAAGGGAGTCGTCAGAGCGTCCTCGCCTTCCTTCACTTTCGCCGGAATCACGTTGACCTTCAGCTTTTCTTCAACTCTGGCAATCGTGATGAGCCGAGTACGGTCTTTGCGCAATGGCATGAGTTCGATAAACACGAATTCCTCCTTGGTACTTTTTGTTATGCCGGATATCGGAGATGTGCGGGATTAACAGGTGTGTTTGTCAGCGGCAGGCGGGCGGGTCGCCGGTTACAGATAGGCCCGAGCGGGCTTCGCGAACTTACAAAGGAAGGTTTCGCTTTGGCAGGTGTGGAACCGGGTCGTGACGATAACGCGCGTTCCAGTAGGTCTAGGGGCGACGATCAAAGATTCCCGCTGGCGGGTCGTTCAGCACGGCCTCGAAATCTTCCTCAGAAAAATATCGCAGAGTTGTGGGATATCGCTGAGCGTGCCGTGGGTCATCACATGTGCAAGAAACAGCTTTACATCCTTCAGCGCGTCGTCAGGCGCCTTGAACCACACCACTCGCTTGGGCTGCCTGTTTGCAGTTCTGGGTGATTCATTTCGGAACCTCTCTCCGTTGGGTCACGCCGATTCTTGCTTGCCTGAGCGGAATTTGATTCAAGTTGACCTGGCCTGCCAGAGCCCGAAGCTTCGTCTGCGTCGTAGGACTGAGGTTGGGTAAATCCCCATCCCCGAAGTATGGAAGTGCTTTCAAGCTGAGAGCTCCGTTGAACTCCTTCCCGTATGCGGCAGCGGCAGCTCCAAGGGCTTCGGCCAAACTGATTCCTGCGCCGACAAGCGCCGCAAGATCCTCGTAGTCTCTCGCCTGTGCTCGCTCTTGAATCGTGGCAAGCTTAGTAGCTGCGCCGTCGAGCATGGATGCCACCTGGATATCGTTATCTGCTGCCACATCGGGCTCGTGGACGCGGTTCAGGTTAAGCTCGCCGAAGAAGGAAACCTTCACGGGCCCGTCCCGTTCGACGATCACGGTCAGGGTGTTGGCCTCGGACTGGCTCATTTCGGCACCCTGCATGTATTGCACCCGCTTGCGCAAAGAATCAGGTACAAACGAGACGTTTGAAAAGAAGTCAAAGTCTTCGGATTGCCGGTGCCCCAAGCGCAAGGCTAGTGCTGTTCCTCGGTAGAGAACAAATTCTTCCGGCGTCTACCTCAGTTCGTCCCATAGTTGCCGCTGCGGGCGTGGAAGAATCTCAAGTTTTGGAGTCAACATTCTGCCTCTCGCTCTAGTATTTCAAAGCCGCGAACTGTTCCTAGCACTAGAAACGACGGAAGCGCGGTATCGCCTTTTGGCAGAGTACTGGAAATGGGATCCCAGCCTTGTGCCCGCGTCGGCGACAGTGGTTCTTTGGCGCTCATCTTATCACTGGCACGGAACACTCTCATTGCCGCACTCTTTCCTGTGTGGACGCCGGACTCGCGCAAATTCGGAGAGCGGTTGACTTAGAAAAGCGCCGGGACGGACACTCAACCGCGGGGATGGGGGGAGTAGGAGGCGGCGTGTGCCCGTCCCTGTCTGTGGCTCTGCCAAGGTCAGAGGTTTCCACAGATCTCTTCTTCTTAGAAGGGAATGTCGTCGTCAACTACTGCGGGAGCGGGCTCCGGACTAGATTGCCCGTTGGACATGTCTCCCCTGGCTTTCTGCCCATTGTCCCGCGAACCGAGCAGGACAAGGTCCCGGGCTACAATCTCGGTTCGATATTTCTTCTCGCCACTCTGTTTGTCTTCCCAGGTCGATGGCTGCAGCTTGCCTTCGACGTAGAGGCTTTGTCCCTTGCGGACGTATTCTCCCACGATCTCGGCCAACCGCTGCCAAGCCACAACGCTGTGCCACTCAGTTCTGTCTTGCCATTGATCGTTTCTGTCTTTGAATCTCTCGTTCGTGGCCAGACTGACCCTGGCAACAGGCACGCCACTCGGCGTGTACTTGACTTCAGGGTCCTGACCGACATTACCCACCAGAATGACTTTGTTCACGCTTTTCGCCATGACTCGCTCCAACTGTCTTGCGTTACGAACATCCACTCGTGTTACCACATTCCATGCAGCGATAACAGGAACCGTTTCTCACCATCAGCGAGCCGCAGAACTGACATGCGGGTGCATCGCCTAGCGCGACCATTTGCCCTAGTGCCTTGACCATGCCGCCCGCCTCAGGGTTCGGCGGAGCCAGCCTTGGCAGCTCAAACAGAATTCCTTGTTCACCTTTCAGGAAACGTAGTTCGAGCCACCGGAACAGGTAGTCCATCATCGATTTTGCGAATCCAATCTTTGGATTTCCCGACCATCCGCTGGGCTCAAATCGCGTGTGGCTGAATTTGCCGCAGAGCACTTGCAACGGGACGCCATACTGCAAAGCCAGAGATACTGCGGTGGCGAAGGAATCCATGAGCCCGGAAACTGTCGATCCTTCCTTCGCCATCCTGATGAACATTTCGCCCGGAAGGCCATCTTCATACAGGCCGACGGTGACATAGCCTTCCTGCCCGCCCACTGAGAAGTGATGGGTGAGACTATGGCGTTCGTCCGGAAGGCGGCGCCTCACTGCTCGCGTCCCGCGCGGATCCTCAGACCCGTTGCCGCTTTCGTTGCTCGGGCTCACGAAACTCTCCTCGCTCTTCTCGATGCTCGCAATTTCTTTTGCTTCTGGCATGGGAAGCTCGTTAATCGCTACCGGACCTCATCTAGCGGCGTCAATTTTCTCGAACAGCACGGCAACCTGATCCTGATAAACGGGCTTCCAGTCCCGTCTTTCGCGCAATACGGCGGCGAAGACCGAATCAACAGGGAGGAGCGCCGCGTTCACACGATACCGCGCCAGGATATTGGCCCACTCCGGGCACGCGTCCCACCCGCGCAATCCTTTGTTCTATGAAGACAGGGCCGTAGAAGTCCGTTCGACCCCGGACTTCTTGAGGCGGGAGACTCAACCAGTGACGCGTGATCAGCAATTCATAGGTTTTGACTTTTCGATGCATGTCCGCGCGCAGCATGGCCTTCGATAGGACAACAGCGTGCAGCCCATTCACAGCGATGGTCTCGACCGGATGCAGATACTCCAGCGGTTCACCGACCTCATCGGCGAATGTCACGTACCGGCCAATATCCCCCGCCGATCCACCTGCTTCGAGCCCGCGAATCACATTAACGGTTCGCCAGTTCCTGATGTTCGACACTGAGCACAGAGCGTGCGTAGATTCCTCCGTCCTTTAGTATCCTGATTGCTCGCCTGGTCCGCGGTAGTCCCGATATCCCTGTGAATTTCTGGCCACTCATGGAGATCGTCACCTCTTTGGGTTTATGCTGTGCTGCGTACCGGAATTGGTTTTCCGACCGCCGCCCGAATCATCTGTTTGGAACAGCCCGCCCAGCACTGATAGAAGCGGGGATCAGAAACAAGAATCGCCAGATTGTCCCGGCCGCGATCGCGTCCAGCAAGCGCACAAGATGGGCACCGGGCCACATAGTTGCGACCCACAACTCTGGTTTCAGACACGTAATCGAGGATGCAGAATCCTCGGTGCTTTCCGCCAAGCGCATTCTTGCTGACGGGTTCGGGTTCAGATCGCACCTTTGCGACACTCGCTGGAAGATTCTTTCCTGCGGTGAATCGATCCAGTTCCTCTTCAGTCAGTTTTCGCAGCCTGGTCAGAAACTCAATCTGAGCCTCTAAACTGTAATCGGCGCCGTAGAACCAGAACCGTCGCTTCGCCCCGCGATGAATTCCAAGAGGTCCTCGTATGGCATTGCCAAACGCACCCTCTTGAATCTCATCGTGTTTCGGAAAGACTTCGATCCCCTCAGCCAGACCAGCGCCTTTCACGGGCACTCCAAGTCTTTGTGCCAGATCGTAGATGTAAATCCGGCACTTTCTCGCAAGCAGTGGTAGCGCCAGGAATATCCAGAGATGCCCGCCCCTCTTGCTCATTTCTAGAGCCGATTCCACGTGCTCTTGCGCGAGTTGGTACTGAAGCTTGATCAGGTCATCCATCGCCGTCGGGTAGTCGGCATCAATCGCGACCCACTTGCACCTCTGATTCAGCGAGTTAATGGCGTAGAGACCGATCGTTATCCTCCCTTCCAGGTGGTCGGCAATCGTTTGCTCCGACAATAACAACGGGGCTCCTGAGGCTCGTTCTTTAGGACGATAGTAGTAATGACGGCCGCTTTCGGGATGGGGCCGCATAGATTGGAGGGTGTAAGCGCGCCGGTTGACGAAGAGGTCGTTGTAAATCTTCAGCAGTGCCGTCGGGGTAATCAATCGTCGCTTCACGTTTGCCTCCTTTTCAGCGAGCCCCGGGTTCGCGGGCTAGGTGTAGATATGTCGAGATCGAGTTTCTGTCAAACGGCGGCGAAATGGACTCATCTACAAAGGAGCGGCCATTTCAGCTGGCTTGCAGGGCTGCACGCACCAGTCGGGGCCGGCGCTTAGCAAAGCTGGACGCTCGACAAGACTCAAAAAGTCGTATTCGCGGACAAGCAAGTCAAAATCGTGTGCGTCATAGCCGGCGTATTGCTCGGCGTCAAAATCCACCCATAACCAAGTACCGATCCTGCGATCCAGGACATACAAGGCGCCGGATCCCGGGTTTCCAGCAACTGAGGTGAAAATCAGAATGGACGTGGGAAACTCGATCCAGCGCATTGGGATGGCACCTTCCGTCGCGTCCGACAGTGTCTTTACTGCCCGTTCCAGCGGGCATCCGGGCATATCCGACAGAATTGGTGTTGCGCTCATACGGCCAAACATAAGAATCCTCCTTTGTGGTTTTGAAGGGACGACAAGTTGACAGCTACCTATATTTCTGCAAGCATCGAAATATGCTCACAGCATCGACCCAGAAAGAATGCAGATCAGGTGACCAGATACGCCGACATGTTCTCGGCCATGGGGACGGAGGCAAGACTGCGGATCATGCAACTATTACTGTCAGCCCACCCCGAGGGCATGGTGGTGGGAGAGATCCAGGAAGACCTGGACATCCCGAACTCCACCCTCTCTCACCATCTCGACAAACTGAGGAACGAAGGGTTGGTCGACGTGAAAAGACAGAGTACCTTTCTTCGCTACACCGCCAACACAGGGGCGCTGCAAGAAATCCTGCAGTTCCTCTATGCCGAATGCTGCACCCGAAACAAGGCTCTTAAGCCACAAGACATCGTTCAGCTCTGCCAATAGGAGACCCCATGAGCACCGTCGACATCAAAGAAGTCGTCAAGGAGCAATACGGTCAGGCTGCCCTTCGCGTGAAAACTGGAGGGAGCAGTCGTTGCGGGGCTGCTCCGTCAGGAATCGGCCGCGGCTGCGATCCGATTACCTCCAATCTCTACGAGGTACAGGAACCGCGTCACGGACGCCTCCATTTCAATTCTCTGGCGAATGTTTTCGTAATAGTGCACTGCCTTCGGCGTCCGCTCGTACTCCAAAGCGAACTTGCAGTCTCGTCCGGCGAGACGAATCATGACCACCGCGTCATAGTACTTTGCAAATCCGCGAGAGGTCAGATCGCTTCGTGACCGCACCTCGGTTTCCGGAGTCCAGTAGACCAGCATGCCGCTGCGCTTGAGCGCCAGATGGATCTCGTTCAGCTCGAGGAAATGTGCAAGCGGACTCCAGCTGCTGCGTGCGCTCGAATGATCGGTCCACCCATGACATGCCCCTTGGGCGATCAATTCCGATGCTCCGTTCTCAGAGATCGAGTAGACGAAGCTTGAAGATCTGGGCTATCGAGTTATGGTCCTTAGGATTCGGTCATGCGATGACCCGTGCATAAATCTACTGGCGTGAGGGAGAGATAGTCACAGAGGTATGGTCATTCTGGGATTCGATCCCGGCGGGAAGCGTTAGTTTGGCTAGCTCGCGTGATCCCGGCGACGATAGACGTGGGGTCGAGCGCCGGTGAGCTAGGCTAGGCTAGGTCCCGTCATTGCACCGGTAGGCCTGGTGGCAGAACGCCCTTGCCTGTAATCCACGGATGAATCTCAGGCTTGAGTACACCCGCTTTAACAGTCGGATCGTCTGCCGTCAACTTGGCAGTTTGCTCCGCCGAGACTCGGAAGATAGCGACTCCGCGTAACTCCCCTGGAACGGCGAACGGGAAGGGCCCCCCAACCGCAACCTTTCCCTGTGAGCTCATCTTCTTGGCGAAAGCAGGGAATTGGTTAGCCAACTCCGCAAAGTCTGGGGCTCCGGGGTCCCACTTCTCACCTCGCGTCATCAATACGACTGTGTATTGTTGCATGGTCTGTTCCGTGGCACTTGGCTCGTGAATCGCACTCGGGTCAATGAACCACGGTCCATATACTTCGGCAGCTAGGCGGCCCGCTTTGACCGCGGGATCGCCATTCGCCAATTGTTGCGCTTCGACGATTGACTTCGCCCGCAAGACGAAGATGCCACGCAGAAGAGTATCGTCCAAGAAGGGTCCGGCAATCGCCAATTTGTGCTCGGCGGCCAACTTGCGGATGTTAGCCATGTGCTCTTCCTGAAGCTTCTCGCCAGCTTCCTTACTCATGCTTGCGGCATGGGCTGGGCGCTTCAACAGGACAAAGAAGTATTGGACCGGCCTATTCTTGGAAGGGGTTTGGCCGTGCGTGGAGGTAGCGCTTGCAATCGCGAACAGGCCTAGCAGAAGCCAACGAAACACGAGAACTGTTCTCATATTCGAGTCAGCATACACCGGCTCGAGCTCGCGCTACCGCTGTTTCGTGAAGTACGCACTCTAGGCAATTCGTTGCCTACGCTTCGCCGACGCGCTATCGGTGTCGCAGAAGAGATATGTACCCGTGGTCAAGCCTAAGCAGTGTCGGTCGCCCATCTGAAAGGCGCTCCACTAGCCATTCCGCAATACCGCGTCGCGACCTGATTCGGGATGAATTTCATTCCGAGACCGGGGTACTGCTGACCGGAGCGAAAATTGATGGGCCACTCGATTGCACGGGAGTACGTTCGATATCGAGGAACAGTTCGCTTAAGTACGTATCCGAACAAGGGCAACATCGGTTCGTGGCCTTGTATAGAACGCTCTATATAGTTATACTAATCCTCGTTATGAAACAAGCGAAAAAGCGCCACCTCAACAATCGCGGCAGCCGCGAGCGCCTCCTTGCTGGCGCAGATCGCCTTCTGCGGCGATACGGATACGGCGGCACACCACTGTCCGCCGTTGCTGCGGAAAGCCATGCTCCAATGGGCTCGCTTTATTTCCATTTTCCAAATGGCAAAGAGCAGCTGGCCGCAGAAGCAATGCGTTACGGGTCGCAGCGCGTCCTCCTGGAATTGAAGCGAGCGCTGGAGAGCAATTCGGTTCCGAGCAAGGGCCTGGCGCAATGCGCTAAGGCCTGGGCCGATGATCTCGAAGAGTCGAACTGGAAGAACGGCTGCCCCGTTGCTGCGACTGCGCTTGAGATGAGCACAACCTCAGAGCTGCTTCGGCTGGCGGTCGTGGAGATCACACAGAGCTGGACAAACCTCATCGTCAGTTACTTGGAGCATTGCGGATGCACAAGACAGGAAGCGGCAGTCACGGCTGAACTGGCCTTGGCCTTACTGGAGGGCGCGGAGCTTCTGGCTCGCATTCAACGCAGCCGTGCCCCCTTGGATCGGGCCGCAGCCGCGATGCGCTCATTGTTGCCAGCCCGCCTGCAGAAAGGCGAGCGATGAGTATTGTCCTCACTGAGGCCTATGCAGCACGGGAGATCCGGTTCCTCCAACTCTGGACGCCAACCGGCTGGTCGATCAAGTGCTATGGAATCGCGCATCCTGCACGCAGTATGCCCACACAGGCTGTAATCGCAGCCGCCCAGAAAGTGCTCGCCCCCCGTCTGCCGGGCCCTGAGGATCGAAACCACCACGGCGTTGGCTTTCTGATCGTGCATGTTGCGCGCGAGGCGGTGTTTGTCCTGCTCGACCTGTGGACCGGAGAGAACATGCTGCGCCAGCAACTGCTGACCTCTGCTCTCGATACCCAGACCGAGTTTCGCGATCTCGGATCTACGGGACTGATGGCCTGCGTCTGGGAAATGGAAGTGCAAAGTTACGAACGGCAAGCTTGGATTGATACTGTCCTGAAGAAGCCGAATGGCTCCGATTTCTCCGCATATTTGAGTCTGCGACTCAATGCAATCGTCTAAGGAGCGCGATGTCAGACCCAACTACGACAGATCTGAATTCTGAACTTCGCGTGATCCGGGGCGTCTGCTCCCATGACTGCCCCGACTCCTGCATTTGGCAGGTGAAGGTGGATAACGGTGTCGCGCTCAGCCTACGCGGCGACTCGATGCATCCCACCACGCACGGCGGCCTGTGCGCGAAGGTTAACCGGTTCATCGAGGAGCGTGTGTATAACCCCGACCGTGTCTTGTATCCTCTGCGCCGCGTCGGAAAGAAAGGTGAAGGCCGGTTCGAGCGCATGAGCTGGGACGATGCGCTGGCCGAGGTGGCCGGACGCTTGAAGCAGAGCATTGCTGAGCACGGCGCAACAACGGTCCTGCCCTACAGTTTCGCCGGCTCACAGGGGCTTCTGCAGTTCGCCTCCCTCGACCGCCGCTTCTTCAACCTTCTCGGCGCAAGCCGACTGGTGCGCGGCTTGTGCGGGGACACCGCGAGCGCCGGCATTGCCGCCACTCAAGGCAACGCATGGGGCATCGATCCCGAAGACCTTAGGCATAGCCGGTTCATCGTTTTATGGGGAACAAATACGATCGTTACCAATGTTCACCTCTGGCGCACGATACAGCAGGCTAGGGCGCAGGGCGCGCAGATTATCGTCGTGGATCCTCTGCGGACAAGGACGGCCGAAGCAGCCGACTGGCATATTCGTCCACTGCCGGGAACGGACGCCGCGCTCGCGCTCGGGATGATGCACGTCATCGTCGCCGAAAATCTGCACGATACAGACTATATTCAGCGATACACCACAGGCTTCGATCAGTTGAAGGCGCGGCTGGCCGAGTACCCGCCTGAGCGCGTCGCCGCCATCACGGGACTTGATGCTGAAGAGATCGTCCGCTTTTCCCGTGCCTACGGAACCATCCAGCCGGCGGCCATTCGCGTGCTGGTAGGCATGGAGCACCATACGTATGGCGCAATGATGTTCCGGACCGTCGCCTGTCTGCCGGCGCTCACCGGAGCATGGCGCCATCTGGGCGGCGGGCTTACTCGTTCTATGTTTGCATACTGGAACGAGGCTCTGCATCTGAAGGCTTTGATGCGTTCCGACCTCGAGGACACCCGCATCCGCAGCTTCAACATGGCTCGGCTGGGCGAGGTTCTCACCGATTCCTCCCTCGATCCGCCCGTCAGCGCGCTTTTCGTTTACAACTGCAATCCCGCCACGATTGCGCCCAATCAGAACCACGTTCTCGAAGGGCTGAGGCGTGAAGATCTGCTCACCGTCGTGCTGGAGCAATTCATCACGGACACGGCGCGTTACGCCGACTATGTCTTTCCCGCCACCAGTCAAATAGAGCACCTGGATCTCGTCCCGTCCTGGGGATTCCTGCACATCGGCCTCAACCGCCCGGCGATCGCTCCGCTGGGCGAGGCAGCGCCGAATACCGAGTTCTTCCGTCGTCTTGCGAAGCACATGGGGTTGACTGACCCTTGCCTGTTCGACTCCGACGAGCAACTTATCAGAGACACGTTGCAGAGTGGACACCCCTGGCTCGAGGGTATCAACTATGAGTCTCTAGAGTGCGAGGGTTGGGCCCGACTGCGACTTCCAAGGGATTGGCGGCCCTTCGCCGCGGGCGGCTTCCCCACGCGATCCGGAAAACTGCAATTCTATTCCGAAGAACTCGCCCAAAAAGGATTCGACCCATTGCCGTCATTCACTCCGTCGAGTGAGAGCGTCTCCGGAGATCCGGATCTTCTCGCGAAATACCCGTTGGCTCTAATCACCACCAAGTCTCTACACTTCCTCAATACAAGCTACGTAAACATGCCACGTCAGCGCAAATCCGAACGTGAGCCTTGCTTGGAGATCCATCCCACCGACGCCGGCTCTCGGGGCATCGCTAACGGCAGCCTCGTGCGGGTTTCCAATGACCGTGGCGAATTCACCCTGACAGCGATCGTGTCAGATCGCGTCCGGACTGGTTTAGTTACGGTTCCATTCGCCTGGTGGTCATCTCTGACGCCGAGCGGCGGTTCGGCAAATCTGCTGACCAACGACACCCTTAGTGATTGGGGCGGCGGCGCCGGCTTCCACGACACCCTTGTGCAGGTGACAGTGTACGACCAATGCCGGTCAAGGTAAGGGGAGGACACCGATTGGCCACTGCAAGATCCGTACGAAATGCGCCGGGCCACTTGCTGGCAGTTGCCCGCACCATCGCCTACCATCGTGGTGTTCGCGCAACACTTCGGGGGCTTGGACCGCCCGGCGATCGCCAGTCGGAATATCGCTTGCTTCATTACGAGGATTAGTATAACTATATAGAGCGTTCTATACAAGTTTACGAACCGATGTTTGGCCTTTGGGAGGTCAATCTTGATGAACTTTTCTTATGATACGCAGATCGCTTCCTGCCAGAAGGTCGTTGCAGAACTGCTGGAGGGCGTGGCTCCGCCGAGCCTCGACCCATCGCGTCCTATCCTCTTTTCCGGGATCGGCACTTCTCTGCATGCGGCTCGCATCGCAGCAGAATGGGTGACACGCCTTAGCCATGGTGAGATGCGGCCAATTCCAATTGACGCGCATGATCTCGGAACTACGGCGCCGATTAGAGCCGAGGACCAAGTGGTCGTGATCAGCCACCGCGGGTATAAAACTTTTCCCGGGAAAGCACTTGCACGTGCCCGCAGCATAGGTGCAACGACGATAGCTATCGTCGGCCGCACAGCTCCGGATCAGGCAGCGGACTATACGATACGAACCTGCGACAACGAGACTGCGGGCACGTTCAGTGTCTCCTACCTTGCCTCCCTCACAGTGCTGGCACGGATGGCAAGCGAATTTGAAACTGCCCCGGCTCGTTCCTTCAGCCACGCTTTGTCTGCATTGCCTGAGGCGATTGCACTGACGCTCTCATTCCCACCGCCAAAGTCTGTGATTGAGCAGCTGGCAACAGTGGAGGTGCTGCTGCTGGTTGGCTTCGGGATCGACTTTCCGACGGCTCAGGAGGCGGCTTTGAAGGTGAAGGAGGGGGCATGGATGTGGACGGAGGGAATGTCTCCGGAATTTGCGATACACGGCACACCGGCATCGTACCGCCCAGGAATGGGATGCGTTCTTATCGAGCCCAGGGATGATGATGGTGGGCGGATGGCGGTTCTGTGCCAAGTGATGAGCAGGCTCGGCGTAAAAGCGATTGCCGCTTGCGGGGAGCGGGCCGAGGCCGAATTTCGGTTCGTCTCGCCACACCCATTGCTGCGGCCGTTTACCGCCATCTTGCCATTTCACCTTCTAACTGCCGAGCTGGCGAGACTCCGCGGTACAGATCCTGATACACTCCACGGGCATCGCGATCCATGGAAAGCCGTCATGACAGGGCTGCGTCTTTGAGTGCCGAATGCACGCCAGTCCTCGCTGGACAGCGACGGCCTGAGATTGTCGCCGCCGTTGTGCAGGTTGGCTCGGTGTTGTTCGAGACAGGGAAAACGCTTGAGAAGGCACAGGCACTAATCCGTGAAGCGGCATCGCTGAAAGCAGAGCTAATTGTCTTGCCGGAGGCTCTCCTGGGGGGATACCCCAAAGGGCTGGACTTCGGGGCTCCTGTTGGCTCGCGATCTCCCGCGGGACGTGAGGCGTTCCGGCGATATTGGGCGGCGGCTATCGACGTGCCGGGGCATGAGACGGAAACGCTCGGAGCACTCTCTTCGGACTTGGGCTGTCACATTGTCACTGGGGCCGTCGAGAGGAACGGCGGAACGCTCTTCTGCTCCGCTCTCTTCTTCTCGCCGGAGGGCAAGCTTACCGGCGTCCATCGAAAGATCATGCCGACGGCAGCGGAGCGATTGATCTGGGGCTTTGGTGACGGCTCGACCATGCCGGTTATCCCAACTAGTTTCGGTCCTCTGGGTGCGGCTATCTGCTGGGAGAACTACATGCCATTGTTTCGAACAGCAATGTACGCCAAGGGGGTCGAACTCTGGTGCGCGCCTACAGTAGACGACCGGGACGTATGGCAGATGACGATGCGACATGTCGCGCTGGAGGGCCGGTGTTTCCTGCTTAGCGCATGTCAGTTCATGCTTCGCTCTGACTGCCCAGCGGATGTACACCCAATCCAGGGAGATGAGCCTTCAACCGTTCTGATCGATGGCGGCAGTGTGATTGTCTCTCCTCTCGGGGAGTTGCTCGCAGGACCTTTACGCGGTACGGAAGGCGTGCTGGTGGCAAGGCTGGATCTGAACGACATACCTCGGGCCCGGTTCGATTTCGATCCGGTCGGTCACTATGCCCGGCCGGATCTGTTCTCGCTTGTCGTTAACGATCGACCACAACAAGTGGTAAAAGAGGGCAGTGTAACCCCTGGGCGGCTGAACGGAGCTAGCTGACTTTCCAAACGTTATTCGCATGCGACCCGGCATCGCCATGCTGGGGTGGTTTCGGAGCGCTCCAGTTGAGCAAAACGGCACGAGAACGCAATCGGCATGACAAATCTTTGGTCCGCGCCCGCCACATTGTGTTCTGGCTTCAGCAAGGGTCAGGGCGTAACTCCTGCCAACCGGACGTACCCTATCCGAACACCGTCTCATGCAACATCTATCGGGCAGATTGCCGCTTTTCCGGAACGTCGAAAGTGGGAACGATACGTCGTAGGGGCAAGCCTAACCTGCGACCGGAAGTGATGCCAAAGTGTGGGCGCAGACCCAAATCCACACCGTTCTGCGATTTCATCGACCGACAACGATGTGGTCTCTAACCGGTCCTTCGCTCGTCTCACCCGCAACTTCGTGATCCACTGTAGAGGACTGTTCCCTGTTGTCTGTGCGAAACGGCGCGCGAGCGTTCGCTTACTCATACGCGCCTGCTCTGCCAGTTCAGATGCGAGGATCGGAGGATGCAGCTGATGTTGACGCCACTGCAAAAGTCGCGACAGCCACGGGTTCGCCTCTTCCCCCACGGGCCCGTCAATAAACTGGGCCTGCCCTCCCTCACGATGTGGCGAGGCAACTAGTCGGTGAGCCACCGCGTTTGCAACGGCAGCCCCAAAATCTTTGCGAACTATGTGTGAGTAAAGCTCAATACCTGCCGCGCTCCCGGCCGAAGTAAGGATGTCACCGTCATCCACGTAGAGAACTGTCTCAAGTTTATCGCAGGAAAAGCGCGGCGCGCTGGTCGACAAAGCGCCAGCTCGTCGTATGCGAGCGCTACGACCCGATGGCGCCAGCCGGCATTGCTTTTTGTGGCAAGACCTCGTGGCACATTATTTACGATAAGTGTCCTTTGGGCCACTGGCAAAAACTATCCATCCGAGCGATTCTCAGAAGTGCCTAAGGAGGCCAGACATGACCAGAGCGATAGACAACGAGATAGACTTGACGCACTCACGTAAACTCCATCACTCCGCCGTTTTGGAGACACCACCGGCCAAACCCGAAGAAGCCCGCTTGCACTTCGCGAGCCGGCTCGCCTTTGAAACAGACATAGCCGATCTAATGGTTGATTTGGACAAGGGAAACACCGACTTCGTCGTGATTGATACGCGCAGCCCGACATCGTTCGCTCAGTGCCACATTCCGGGTGCCATCAATCTGCCTAAGATTGATGCCAAAACAACCTCGGATCTGAGCAAAGACAAGGTTTGCGTGATCTATTGCTGGGGAACAGGATGCAACGGATCAAGCAAAGGCGCGATGAGGTTGAGCGAGCTTGGATTTCGCGCGAAGGAACTGATGGGTGGAATCGAGTATTGGAGAAAAGAGGGTGGTGCGGTGGAAGGCACTCTGGGGAGTGATGCCCCAATGTACTACAACCACGGTGGCGACACACAGGCGGGCAAATCGAGGTGAATGGGATCGGGCTTCCCTAGACTTGAGGTGCTGATCAGACTACGTGCCGAGTCCTCCCAGATTTGGGAGGTTTCAGTTGGTGGGTAGCGAGTGAGCGCGCAATTTACAACCTGATGGTTTTGGTAGCGGAGGCCCGATACGTGCCCGAAGGAGTCAAGCTGCTCAAAGCATCCACCAACAGGGTCGAGTGTGTCATTGTGATTGTTCGCTGCAAGGCAGATGTGCAAGCGGTTGCGCCCGCTATTCTATGGTCTCCAGTCGCCATACGACTGGAGCCACACGGCAGGCCTCAACGGTGGAGTCAGCTTCAGTCTCAAGTGGACGATCTTTGACGGAGGCGCGCGGAAAGACAGACTCTTACAAGCACGCGTGAATGTTCAAGAGGCTAAAGCAAAAGCCGAGGTCAAACGTAATCAAATTGCAGACGAGGCCTGGACGGCATATTCCAACCTGAATACTGCCTTACATCAACGCCAGGCAGCCGTCGCGCTACTCCAGGCCGCCAACCAGTCTTATGATTCGGCTCTCCAATCGTACAATTACGGGGTGCGCAGCTTACTGGATGTTACGGCGGCGCAGCGCACGCTCGCGCAAGCCCGATCGGCGGATGTTTATGCCCGCCGCCAAGTGCTTGCCTCGTTCGCAGACCTGGCGTTCCGCACTGGAGATTCCATCCAATCCACAAGGAGGTCGCAGCCCTGAGTGCGAATGACACTTCCCGATTGCGCTACTGGTTCCTGCTGGCCGCGCTACCTTTGACCGGCTGCGGCAGAGCTCCGTCGTTTGACATACTGGGCTCGTTCTTTTCCGGCATGGTTACTCTGTTTCGTCGCGGCCATCCTTCTCACTGTTCTCTCACGGGAACTCTTGCGGCGATACGTGGAGATCGTTTGGCCGATTGTGCCGTATCCGAGCCTGACGACGCTGTTCGCGTTTGCGTTGTGGCTTACGCTGTTTCGCTGAACGGAGCTTGAATCAATGAATACCACCACGAATACGCGATCTCCTAGGTTAGGCCATTGGTTCAGTATCGGCATCGTGAGCGGTGCTGTGGTGCTGGGGCTGGT
>Ga0306926_10003488_pt1 | contig 16284 bp, 17 predicted proteins | sample flu12Cox44000178_FD_203759 | JGI IMG/M metagenome (GOLD analysis project Ga0306926, IMG submission 203759) | Lab enrichment of tropical soil microbial communities from Luquillo Experimental Forest, Puerto Rico - flux8day.12C.oxic.44.000.178 (v2)... | ecosystem: Environmental > Terrestrial >... | reverse complement strand
GGAGGGAAAACGGAAGGGCACCATTAGCGGCCACCCCTCCAGCTGCCGAGGAGACTGCATCGTACCGGCTCAAGCAAATGTTTTGATAGAGCTGAGACTCGCTTCGCGCTGCAACATAAAACGCCGGACAATGTCGCTGCTGGGTCAAACCACGACCTAGCGTTCGAGCCTCTTATGTCAGCTTCAACCATGAAGAGACGTTAGCCCAGCTAATCGATCAGTTCGTCGGCGCGCAGCAGGAACGCCTCTGGGATGGTCAGGCGGAGCGCCTTGGCGGTTGTTAGGTTGATGACGAGCTCAAACTTGGTTGGCTGCTCGACCGGAAGGTCGGCAGGCTTCGCCCCCTTGAGAATCTTGTCGACGAGGTCGCCTGCGCGCCGGAACAGGTCAGTGGTGCTAGCCCCGTAGGACATGAGGCCGCCTGCTCCGATAAATTCGCGGAAGGGGTGCATCGTGGCGAGGCGCCAGCCCAGCGCCAGGGTGTTGATGCGGGCGTGGTTGGCATTCACCGATGCGTCCGGGCACACATAGAGTGCCTGCGTCCCGCTCTAGCACGTCGGTGTTGAGGCCGAGTTTAGCGGCTGCGGCCCGAACCTCACCGATCTCCCGCACGGCGCCGTCATAGTCGACATTTCCGATGATCGCCATTCGTCGCAGATCTGGAAGCAATTCATGCAGAATCTCGACCCGTTTGCCGGCGATCTCGACTGATTGTACCGACGAGCCGGTAACGTTGCCGCCCGGTCGCGCTAGGCTTGCAATGAGCCCCGAGCCGACCGGATCGACCGCAATCGCGAATACGATCGGGATTGTCGAAGTCGCCTGCTTTGCTGCAGGGATAGCGGTCCCGACCGTGATGATGACATCCACCTTGAGGCGGACGAACTCGGCCGCGATCTCGGCGAAACGCTCCTCGCGTCCCTCCGCCCAGCGATACGCGATGGCGACGGTTCGATTCTCGATCCAGCCAAGTTCACGCAGCCGCTGCACGAAGGCCGCGGTCCACGGATTCCAGTTCAGAGGCGTGCTCGCCCCCAAAAAGCCGATGGTCGGCAACTTCGCTTGCTGCGCGCGCGCCGCGAGCGGCCACGCCGCGGTGCCGCCGACCAGCGTGATGAACTCGCGCCGCCTCATCACTCGATCACCTCGGCGGCGGCGACTTGTAGCGTCAAGGGCACTATCAGGTCGAGCGCCTTCGCGGTCTTCAGATTGATCACCGTTTCAAACTTGATCGGTACCTGCACCGGAAGCTCCGATGGGCTTACGCCACGGAGTATGCGATCGACGTAGGAGGCAGCACGGCGAAATATGTCGGCGTTGTCTGGTCCGTAGGAAAGCAATCCGCCGTCTCTGGCAAATACAGCATGAAAATAAACCGCTGGTACTTTGTTCTCGGCTGCTGCCAGAATAATTGGCTTTCGGTGGGACACCAGAAAAGAGTCTCCAATAGCGACGAGCCCACTTTCCGGCTTGTGTCCAAGCCTGGTCACGACAGTTTCGATTTCGGCCTCGTTATGAACGGGCTCCGTGATCGGCTCGACTCCGAGCGATCGGGCAGCGGCCTCGAACGAGGGCAGATAATGTGACCCTCGACCGGGCGCCGTGTCAGGATTGAAGATCATTGCGGCCCGCTTGACGTTAGGCGCGATCTCCTTGAGTAACTCCAGCCATTTGCCTCCCATCCCTGCCTCCGAGAAGAGGAAGCCAGTGATATTCCCACCCGGGCGCGAAAGACTTTCAACGAAGCCTTCACCGACCGGGTCAGCAACGGCCCCAAATACAATCGGGATCATCTGTGTTTCCCGGCGCAGCGCGGCGGTCACTGGGGTACCGTGTGCGAGGATCACGTCGGGTCGCAGGCTAACCAATTCTTTCGCGAACATTCGCTCCCGTTCGGTATTTGATGCGCTCCACCGAACATCCATCAGCACATTTCGGCCATCGACCCAGCCCAACTCTTGAAGCGCTACCTTGAAGCTGGAAAGCCAGAGCGTTCCCTCAGCATCGTCTTCGCCGAACCCCATAAGTGCCCCAATCCGCCGGATGCGCTCGGTCTGCTGCGCTCGCGCCGCGAGCGGCCACGCAGCCGCGCAGCCGAGCAGCGTGATGAAATCGCGGCGCTTCAATCGATGGAATCGCATCTTAGCCCCAACCAACTGTGGGACAGCATATCGCATTGGTGAGGTCACGTCAGCGCCACGCTGCAGTGCGAGATTGCAATCCGGCTAATGTCCGAATCGGGTCAAAACCCGAATCCACCCTTTCGGCCATTATGTCAGCTCCGACCAGCTGCGGACATCACGCGGCAAATGCTTAGGGCCGGGTAGACCGCTTCTCGTAAGTGAAGAAGGTCGCAGACCGTCAAACTTAGGCGTGCTAGCTTGTCGGCCGCCTGCTCGCAACAGACCCAGTTCGAGTCCGTATTGCTGATAGGCGCAATTCTTCGGGGAGGATATTGATGCAGATGCTTTCCAGGCGCTCCCTGCTTCTTGGGGCGCTGGTCGCCCCATTGGCAGCTCATGCTCAGAACTGGCCCGCAGGCAATATCAAAATCGTCGTGCCGTACCCGCCAGGTGGGTCGACCGACATGATCGCGCGCTTGATCCAACCGGATATGCAGCAGCGGCTTGGCACGACAGTCATTGTCGAGAACCGGGCGGGTGGGGGTGGAAGCATCGGCACTGCGGCGGTCGCAAAGTCGTCGCCTGATGGCAGCACCTGGGCCATGGTGTTCGACAATCACGCGGCCAATCCCTTTGTTTTTCCCAACCTGCCGTTCAATACTGAGAAAGACCTCGACCCGGTGCAGCTCATCGGAACCGCGCCTTATGTGCTGTCGACGAACCCTCAAAAAGTATTCAAGACACTGGCCGATGTGGTCACCGCGGCAAAGGCCAAACCGGGCACGCTGAGCTACGCAACGGTAGGAGCCGGCAGTATCGGTCACCTCGCGATGGAGCTGTTATGGAAGCAGGCGGGCGTACACCTCGTGCACGTGCCCTATCGCGGCGGTGGCCCTGCCATGAACGATCTCATCGCGGGGCATGTTGATCTGTTCATCGCCAGCACAGCGGCGTCCATTCCATTCATTCAGTCCGGCTCGATCAGGGCGTTGGCACAGTCCGGCAAGACCCGGACCTCGACGCTCGCGAATGTGCCGGCGATCGCCGAGAGCTATCCCGGGTTCGAGGCGTATGCCTGGTGGGGGGTCTTTGCGCCTGCAGGCACGCCCAAGGCGATCGTCAGCAGGTTCGCCGACGAGCTTGCTGCGTCCTTGCGCGAACCGCGCGTCGCCAAGCAGCTCAATGAGACACAGCAAGTGACATTCGCGTTGGGCGGCCCGGAAGAGCTTCAGAAATTCGTCAGCGAGCAGATGCGATTGTGGGGTCCGGTCGCGCGCGAACACAACATCCAAGCAGACTGAACCCTTAACATGTGCGAGCATCAAGTCAGGGGCTTGCCGCAGTGCGAAATTTCGACATGACTAATAACCGGTTGGGGTCAAACTACGACTACGCCGAAAGCATCCCCTATGTCAGCTTCAACCAGCAGCGGACATGTCCCTGCATGGGCTCTCGTCCGAGTCGTGCCGAACTCAGACATCGCCGTGTGTTGTGGTTCAACCCTGTTTTCCAAATAGATGCAACTCGGTCACGTAGGGAAACGCGACCATTTCGCGCCCGATCAGCGCGGGGGCATTTTGGATGACGCTTTCGACCTTGGCACGGACGCGATCCTGTTCCTCACTCGGCAACACTGCGATGAAGCTCGTCGACAGGGCGCGGTCTACGATCCCGCTGGGCGGCATAGGCTGGCTAAATGGATAACTTTTGCTTGCCAGATGTCGAAAGCGGGCATCGTCGAAGATCGCCCGCCATTTGCCAGTAGATTGCCGCGGCGTATCGCCAGCATAGTTATCCATGATCCTGGAAAACGCGGCGACCCAGGGCACGCGGTCGTCCCGCACATTCCAGATTAGTGCGAGAGCGCCGCCCGGCTCCAGAACCCGAAAAATCTCGCGTATCGCGCTCTCATAATCGAACCAATGAAAGGCGGTTGCGCAACAAACGAGTCCGGCCACGTGATCAGGCGCGGGAATGCACTCGACACTACCGATCAGCACCTCAACTGCGGCCAGACGATCAACCGGAATGCGTGCAGCCATCCTATCGATCGGTTCCACCGCGAGAATGTACTTCCCGCTCAGTGCCAATAGCTCAGTGAACTTCCCGGTACCGGCGCCGAGATCGATGATCGTGTCGGCCGGTGGCAGATCGCAGAGCAAGGCAACAGGATATTCGGGGCGCCCCGAGACGTACTCGCTCACCCTGCTCGAATAGCCTGCAGCAATTGAAGTCGCCATGGTTGGACTTCCCCGGCCGGCAGCCCCTTGTAAGATATCGAAGTCGCGGGTCACGGTCACCGGTATCATCCACATTCTGCAACCGGCGAGGACCGGTATGGGGTCAAAACGAGAATCCGGCCCGTTCGGCCTTATGTCGGCTTCGACTGGGTGCGGACATTGCGCCCCGCGAAAATGGGTATCAGAGGTGTGCCGAGGGCACGCGATACGTTATTGTCTTTACGACTCGCGATCCGCAACATCGGTCATGTACTTTTCGTACTCCGCTCGCGAGATCAGATTGCCTTCGCGCTCGACGCGAGCACGATCCTTCGCCGTCAGCGAGGTCTGAATATCATCGACGCGCTTCCATGGCGCTATGGGAGTGTCGCACGTCGAGCGCGGCACAAATTCGGACGCTTGAATCCTTTTGTAGCGATGCACATAGCGAGGGCAATTGCGGAAAATCTCAGTCACCGTAACCCGCACGACCAGCTGCGCTTCGGAGTACTCCTGCAGAAGCGGATCGTTGTCATCAACGCTGGCAATGCCCTGCAGGCGCAGCCGGTGCGGCTTCTCGAAGTTGATGAACAACATGCCAACCTGGGGGTTTCCGAGCAAGTTACCCATCGAATAGAACATACCGTTGCCGTCGTAACAGGGAAAGGCGACGGTCTTGCTGTCGATGACGCGAATAAACCCAGGATCGCCACCCTTGTAGGAGACAGTAGGTCGGCCCTGATGATCAATCGTTGACAGAAAGAACATATCGCGGCTTTCGATGAACGCCTTATGCTCTGGTGGAATTTCGGTGAGCACCACGCGCGTTTCGACATTGTCGGCAAGCCGCCGCGTGTCGAAGCGCTCCTGTAATGAACGATGGATAGGTCCATATAATCGGCTCATTTGATACCTTCCCAATCACCTTATCGGCTATTAATTGCGTCGAGTTAGGTACCCCGATGCCAAGTACCTTGGCAGGCGCCCTCACCCAAAGTGGCAGCATAGCGAATTGGCGAGCATCAAGTCAGGGGCTCGCCACAACGCGGCAGGAGGTCCGCTTACCCTCCAAGACTCTCCGTGAATGCGGACATCCTCCTTCAGCCGGGAAGTGCCAGAACGAGAAGCCGCCCTTTTTTGGCTTATGTCAGCTTCGACCGGGTGCTGACATCCCGCCGTATGAGGCTATGTCGGAGAGGTGCACAAAACCGGCCCTGAGCGCACCGCGGCCCACGAAGATGCGCTCGCGCGCGCCAAAGCCGGAAAATACGGGCACGGTGCTGGCAGCGGCATAGATGGTGACGGGAGCCGCGCCGTTTCCTTCCATCGCGACGGATACGGTCAGCAGGTGGTGAGGGCTGTGCTTGAAAACGGCCGCACTCTTGCCGCGTAGTGTGTTGCGGCATCATCGGAGGCTGATGGGGTGAGGTTCCGGGTGCTCGAACATGACCCCTCCCCCACCATGCGGCCGGCTCGCGCGCAATCAAACGTGGGCCGAAAATATGTAGGCCCCCAAAACGGATATTTGATCGAACAGGTCACAAAGTTGATCGGTGGCGCGCATCCGCCAAGCGGTAGCAGCCGTGTTGGTCCAAGTTGACAGGGCCCACCCCTGCGACCGACACGGCGCGAGGGCGGCAGATGGAAATGGACGAGCGGGGCACAACCTTGCAACCGTGAAACCTTGGGGTCCGAGGATCATTTCCAAGCCCCCTTCCAGACTGGGCGTCCTGCTGTACGATGCGTTCTCCCGGAGCTTGGGGCCATGAGGCGGCGCGAATTTCTCGGTGTGCTCGGCGGCGCGGCGGCGTGGTCGCGCGCGGCGCGCGCGCAGCAGGGCGGGCGGATGCGGCGCATCGGCGTCCTGATGCCCAACGCTGCTGACGATCCGGAGTATCAGGCTCGCATGACGGCATTCCTGCAGAAGCTCGCGCAATTGGGCTGGATCGACGGACGCAACGCACGCATCGATACCCGCTGGGGCGTTGCCGATGCCGACCGAATTCGCAAATACGCGGCGGAACTGGTCGCCCTCGCGCCCGACGTTATCTGGGTGAATTCCAGCGCGGCTCTCGCACCATTGCTGCAGGCGACCCGCACAGTTCCGATTGTGTTCACAGGTGTCACCGATCCGGTTGGTGCCGGCTTCGTTGATAGCTTGGCGCAACCCGGCGGCAACGCCACTGGCTTTGCCGTGTTCGAATACGGCATCAGCGCGAAATGGCTGGAACTGCTCAAAGAGATTTCACCCCGCGTGACGCGGGCCGCGGTCCTTCGAGAATCTGCCGTCGCGGCCGGACCTGCCGAGTTCGGCATAATCCAAGCCGCCGCACCCTCGCTTGGCGTGGAGTTGCGCCCGGTCGATGTGCGCAATGCCGGCGAGATTGAGCGCGCCCTCACGGCGTTCGCGCAGGGTTCGAATGGGGGCCTGATCGTGACTGGAAGCCCGGGGACGCTATTTCATCGCGCGCTGATCGTTGCGCTGGCGGCACGGCACAAACTGCCCGCAGTCTACTGGGTCCGTCGCTTCGTCACCGACGGCGGTCTGATCTCCTATGGGCCTGATTTCTCCGACCAGTACCGGAAATCGGCTGGTTATGTCGATCGCATCCTCAAAGGTGAGAAGCCCGCCGACCTGCCCGTGCAAACACCGACCAAGTACGAGTTGGTGATCAACCTAAAAACCGCGAAAACGCTCGGCCTCGACCTGCCGGCATCGGTTGTCGCCCGCGCCGACGAGATAATCGAATGAAGAGGCGCGAGTTCATCACGCTGATCGGCGGAGCAGTTGCGTGGCCGCTCGCGGTGGGCGCGCAGCAGCGAACGATGCCGGTAATTGGGTTCCTCAGCACCCTATCACCGAGCAACATGGCAGCGAACGTCATGAACGAATTCCGTCAGGGCCTCAAAGAAGCCGGGTTCGTGGAGGGCCAGAACGTTGTGATCGAATACCGTTGGGCTGAGGGTCACTATGATCGCCTTCCAGCGCTGGCGGCCGATTTGGTGCACCGTCGGGTTGCCGTGATCGCTGCAACCGGCGGCGAGCCTTCACCGCAGGTCGTCAAGGCCGCAACCCAAACCATCCCCGTCGTCTTCATGGCCAACGGCGATCCGGTCGCGGCCGGCCTAGTCGCGAGCCTCAATCGACCCGGTGGCAACCTCACCGGGGTCACCATATTCGGCATGATGGCAGCTGGTAAGCGACTGGAGCTGCTACGCCAGTTGATGCCCAAGGCCGGCACGACTGCGTATCTCATGAACCCCAACAATCCGAACCGGGAATTCGACAATGTACAGGCCGCGGCACGCTCGGTTGGACAGCAAATCCTTGTTCTGAACGCTGATGGCGGCCAAGAGATCGACACCGCCTTTGCAACCATCGCCCAACAAGGAGCAGCCGCACTTCTTGTTGCTTCTGATCCGTTATTCTTCGATCGGCGCGACCAACTCATAGCGCTGGCGGCACGTCAGGCGATCCCAGCCATCTACTACCTCCGCGCATTTTCTGAGGCTGGCGGCCTGTTAAGTTATGGAAACGCTCTGACGGATATGTATCGCCAAGTCGGAACATATACCGGTCGTATTCTTAGCGGTGAAAAACCAGCCGACCTGCCGGTGATGCAGTCAACCAAGTTCGAGTTGGTCATCAACCTAAAGACTGCGAAGGCGCTCGGCCTTGAAATCCCGCCGACGCTGATCGCCATTGCCGACGAGGTTATCGAATAATGCGCCGCCGCGAGGGATAGGTATCTAAGCCAACTCTTTAAAAAGTATAGAATAGAGGGGCATCACACCCTCCACTACCTTCCATTCGGAAGTGTTTGATTCGACTTTGCCGCGGCCCGCTTCGGGCATTTTTGCCACAAAATGCGAATTCTAGTGATGGCCATCACAGCTTGTGCCGCGGGCCTGGGCTATACCCCTGCCCCGGGACCGCTAATTCGGGGGAGCTTCAGCCATGAAGGTAATCGCAGTTTCCATCCTTTCGTTGATCCTCGTCATCGCAGCGAGCGGCATCGGAATAGCCAAGGTGCACATCAAGTCGCGGCCGACCGCGACAGCAGAGCCATGTGTCGGTCTCAGCTGCTGGCCCCCTGAGCCGCCCATCAAACACAGGCCAACGCACCAGGGGACCCTTTCGCCGGTTTGGTGAAAGTCTGACGCAACCAGGGCCATTCTTCTTACGCGGTGTCGTTCGGGGCGATCGGACCGGGGCCATGCTCGAAGAAGTTACTCATCGAAACCGCAGATTCTCGCGCGAGAGCTGGCTGATCGCAGTGCAACCCATCAGCTTCATGTCGCGCTCCAATTCAGCCTGCATCAGGCCAAGCGCGCGCTCGACGCCGGCTTGTCCGGCCGCAGCCAGAGGATAGAGATAGTAGCGGCCGACGCCGACCGCCTTGGCGCCCACCGAGAGCGCCTTCAAGACGTGGGTCCCGCGCTGCACGCCGCCGTCCACGAGCACATCGATGCGATCGCCCACGGCGTCGACAATTTCAGCGAGCTGATCGAAAGATGCGCGCGAGCCGTCGAGCTGCCGCCCACCGTGGTTGGAGACGACGATGCCGGTACAGCCGATCTCAGCGGCGCGCTTCGCATCTGCCGCGGACATGATGCCCTTAAGGCAGAACTGTCCGTCCCACTGGCGTACCATATCGGCGGCATCGTCCCAGCTCATGGACGGATCGAGCATCTCCGTAAAGTAACGGCCGATGGAAAGTGCGCTGCCGCTCATGACAATGTGCTCGTCGAGCTGGGGCAATCTGAACCGCTCGTGCGTGAGGTAGTTGACACCCCATCTGGGTTTGATCGCGAATTGCAGCACGCCGCCGGGGGTCAGCCTGAACGGAATGGAAAAGCCGGTGCGAAGATCGCGTTCGCGGTTTCCGCCCGTGATGCTGTCGACCGTCAGCATCAGGATTTCGACCCGCGCCTCCTTGGCCCGCTGCAGCATGGCCCGGTTGAGCCCGCGGTCCTTGTGGAAATAGAACTGATAAATCTGGCTCGTCTTGTGTGCCTTGCGCAGCTCCTCCAGGCCCACAGTGCCGAGCGAAGACACGCCGAACATCGTGCCGTATTTCGCGGCCGCCGCCGCGACCGCGCGCTCGCCCTCGTAATGGAACAGACGCTGCAAGGCGGTCGGCGAGCAATAGACCGGCAACGCCAGTTTCTGGCCCATCACGGTGACGGAGAGATCGACCTTCTCCACGCCCCGCAGGACATTGGGCACGAGATCGCAGCTTTCGAAGGCTCGCGTGTTCCGGCGGTAAGTCACCTCGTCGTCCGCCGCCCCGTCGATGTAATCGAATATCGGTCCCGGCAATCGTCGCCTGGCCAGCTGTCGGAAATCATGGAAGTTATGGCAGTCGTGCAGGCGCATATTCCAACTCCGGCGCTCGCCATGCACTGGCGTCGCATTTTGTTGCCAGGTTGCCATCCTTTCAGCGTGGGCCAGCGTAACATGAAGCGGCATAGACTACGGCGTGTTCCGATGAGATGTGATCAAGCGCTCGACATACTCGGTCCGCTCCCTCTCCCCGTTCTTACGGGGAGAGGGAGCGGGGTGAGGGGCGATCACCGTCGAAGCAAGGAGCCCCTCACCCCCACCCTCTCCCCGCGACCGAACTCGGGTTTACCCGAGTTCGGCACATTAGCTCGGCCGAAGTCGGATATATCCGACTTCGGCTGCGGGGAGAGGGAGCCCGACCGAATCTGCGGCGCCTTTGTACTTCAACTTCACCCGTAAGCCCTCTCAACGAGGCAGGACCTTTCGCGAAAGTGCCTAATGCATCCGACCGAGCAACGAAACAATCGGCAGCCCAGCCGCATTGGCAATCCGGAACGACTTCCTTGACCCGCATCGTCGAATCCGAAACGCCGCTGCTTGCCCCGTTTGAACTGCTGCCGGATTGTACGGCCGCTCACATCGAGGAGAACCTCCCATGGCTGGCCCCGCGGTTCTACGATCCGACGACACGGCTTCTTGTGATTGCAATCCAGAGCTTCCTGATACGAAGCGCCGGAAAGATCATCCTGGTGGATGCCTGCAGCGGCAATCATAAGGATCGACGACGGCCGTTCTTTCACCGGCGTGAGTGGAGCTGGCTCGAAAAGCTGCATGCAGCCGGAGTTGCGCCCGAGGATGTCGACATCGTCATGTGCTCCCATCTCCACGTCGATCACGTGGGGTGGAACACCAGGCTGGCGGGTGGCAAGTGGGTTCCAACCTTTCCGAATGCGCGATACCTCATTTCGCGGCGAGAATGGGAATACTGGCGTTCGGAGGCGGGAGTGACGAGCCTGGCGAGGACGGGCGACTTCATCTCCGACAGCGTATTGCCCATTGTTGCGGCGGGTCAGGCCGATCTGATCGACGAGCGAGCGGGATTTTCGGAGTGCATCGGCATCGAGCCTGCTCCAGGCCATACACCGGGCCAGTTCGTCGTCAGGCTTTCCGGCGGCGGCAAAGAAGCAATTCTGAGCGCGGATCTGATGCATACGCCGCTGCAACTCCGCTACCCCGAATGGAGCACCAGTTTTTGCGTTAATCCAGACGCCGCGAGGCAGACGCGACTGGATTTTCTCCGTCGCAATTGCGACGGCGCATTGATATTTCCGGCACACTTTCCGAGCCCGACCGGCGGCCGGATCAGACGCCACGGTATATGCTATCGTTTCGAGTATGTGCAGTAGTGGTCTCGTTGATGCAGCCGATAAAGCGGGGGTCGGTCGAATGGAATTAGAGATCGTCATGACCGGGCTTGTCCCGGTCATCCACGTCTTGGTTGCGGCACGAAAGACGTGGATGCGCGGGACGAGCCCGCGCATGACGGATACAAACGCGCGGAACCCGCTATAGTATCGGTTCACGGGCTTGTGGATCACAATATGCCACTCAGCGGGGCCATGGTTGGCGCCAGCCAAGCGGCGAGGTCGCTCACCGGTCCGATCGTGCTGTCGAAGCGCATGGTCATGCGCGCCTCGCGCCGATAGGGCGGCCACGGCGGCAAGCCGGGGTGATCCGGCTTTCCGCTGCGGGCAAATGCGATCCAGGCGCCGTGCATCGCCTGCGCGAGACACCCCGTCTCGTCGGGCTTTGCGCCCTTGAGCATCGGCGAGTCCGTCCAGCTCGCGAAATTGTTGAACACGAACGGAATCTCGAGGCAGTGACAGGACTCGAATCCGGCGGGCGATTGCCAGTCGAATTGATACACATATGCGGGACGCCCCTGGTCGGCGCGCGCCTCGGCCATGCTCAGGCTGCCGATGCGAAACATGGCATCGCTCATCAGATCGCCGAGCAGCGCGGCATTGCCGCCGGAGGCCCGCGTCCGGCGGATCTCGTCGTAGTACGGCCGGTGGCCGGACTTGAACACGGAGGCGAACACGCCTTCGACCGCGGCGGCGTCGGCCTTCGCGATATCCTGGTCGATGCAATAGAACGCCGCCATCTCCTCGCGGGTGGTGCCGATCATGGTGTCGATGTCGGCGCCGGCGCCAGATTTCAGCGCCGGCGCGACCTCGGCGGGATAGACGTCGCCGTCGATCACCGGCCAGAACGGCGCCAGCGCGTCGGCGAACTTCTTCTCCAGGCGCGCGACCTCGCCCTGCGCCGTCACGAAGCGTGCGAACGGCACGGACTTGAGCTCTCCCGCTTGCGAGGGCTCGAGACCCAGCACCTCCAGCAACCGCCGTCCGATCCGATGCGCATCCTCGAGCGTGCGGGACATGCGCCCGAACGGCGTGCTTTGCAGGATGACGCGCCGGAACAGGCCGCGGGCCCGCGGCATGGTCATCAGGATCGCGATCGAGGCCGCGCCCGCCGACTGCCCGACCACCGTGACGTTGTCCGGATCGCCGCCAAACGCTGCAATGTTGTCGCGCACGAAGCGCAGCGCCGCGACCTGGTCGAGCAGCCCGAGATTGCCGTCGCTCACGCCCGGCAGACAGAGAAAGCCCAGCGCGCCCAGCCGATAGTTGATCGAGACAGCGACCAGGTCGCCGTCAGCCGCAAACCGCTCGCCAGAATACCAGGCCAGCGAGCCCGCGCCGCTCGCAAACGCGCCGCCATGGATCCACACCAGCACCGGGGGCTTCTTGGCATCCGGCGCTGGGGTCCAGATGTTGAGGGTGAGGCAATCCTCCGATTGCGGCCGCTCGAATTCCCCCATGATGTGGGCGAGCCGCGAGCGCCCCTGTGGCGCGATCGGGCCGTCCTTGGTCGCCTCGCGCACGCCACGCCACGCCGCCACGGGCTGCGGCGGCTGGAACCGTAGCTCACCGACCGGAGATGCCGCGTAGGGCACGCCGCGGAACACTGCGACACCGCCTTCCCGCGCGCCGCGGAGCTCGCCGGACTTCGTGCGCACCACCGGATATTCGGTCGCCAAATCTTCGGTCGCCAAATCTTTGCTCGCAGTGCCCGCCATGATCAGACCTCGCTCTATCGGCGCGCAAAGCGCCGCTCCAACGGCACGATCACCAGCCGCTCACCGACAACGAACATCAGCACGATGGCAAAGCAGGTGGCAAGGAACGTGGTGCTGTCCGCCGCGATCTGCGCCTTCAGCATCAGATAGCCGATCCCGCTCGGCGCCCCGAGCAGCTCCGCGACCAGCGCGATCTTCCAGGCGATGCCGTAGGCAATGCGGGTCGCGGTGAGGCCATAGGGCACCAGCAGCGGCAGGGTCAGGCGCCAGAGGATGCGCGCGCGCCGGCGCGTGAAGCTGCGGCCCATCTCCATGAGCTCGCGGTCGATATTGCGCAGTCCCTCGGCGATGTTGATCAGGCAGAACGGGATCAGGATTGCGACCTCCACGAAAATGACCCCGAAATCACCCGGCTCGAACCAGATCGCCGCCAGGATCGCCCAGCCGATCGAGGGAAACGAGTTGAGCACCGGCTTGATCCGCTCGTCGATCACGCCTTCCAGCCAGGGCACGCCGTGAGCGAGGAACGCGAGGCCGCCGCCGATGAGGAGCGCCGCCGCGATCGAGACGAGAACCCGCCAAGTGGAGGTGAAGACGTGCCAGAGGAATTCCGGCGTCGCGAGCAATTCGACCAGCCGCCGGGCGACCGCGACCGGGCCGGGCAGGATGAACTCCGGCAAGCCGCGCGCCAATGCCCACCAGGCGAGCAGGGCGAGCAGGACCACGCCCTCGCCGATCACGCGCTCGGCGAGGGCCGATCGCAGCGATGGTTGCTCAAAGCGCATAGTGACGCGACACGCTCGCCTGCAGAGGGGCCAGCACGTACCGGTCCATGCCGTGCACGAAACCGATGATGAGAACAATGGCTGCGAAGATCGTCGCGGTGTCGAACTCCTGGCGCGCCAGGTTGATCATGTAGCCGAGCCCGGTGTTGCCGCCGAACAGCTCGGCGGTCAGTGTCACCTTCCAGGCCACGCCGAACATGATGCGCAGCGTCGCGAATATGAACGGATAGAGCGACGGCACGATCACCAGCAGGAACATGCGCGCGCGCCGGCGGGTGAAGCTCTCCGCCATCTCGATGGTCTCGGGATCGAGGTTGGCAAGGCCCGCCGACATGTTGACCAGCGCGAACGGCACCAGCACCGCGCTGATCGCGAAGACCACGGTCAGCGGCGACACGCCGAACCACATGATCGACAGCAAGGTCCAGCCGATCGCCGAGAACGAGTTCAGGAACGGACCGATGCGGCGTTCGATCGCCAGCCGCAGCACCGGCACGTAGTAGGGGATCAGTGCCAGCAGCGAGCCGATGGCGAACGAGATCGCGATCGCCGCGGCGACGTGGAACAACGAGGAGCCGAGATGGCCGAGGTCACGCCAGCTGGTGACGAATATCCACAGCCGCTGCGCGACCTGCACGGGGCTCGGCAGCAGATAGGACGGCGCGACGAACGACGCCGCCTCCCAGGCGGCGAGGAAGAGCAGCGTGAACAGATGTGCGGCGAGCTTGCGAGCGACCAGCCCGCCTGGACGCGATGGCGGGGCAAGCGTGATGGCGGTCTCGACCATCAGGGCATAGCCCAGCGCAAATTTGAGAATCTACCCGCGTAGCGCATGCTCCCAGACCAGCGTCCGGATGTCGGGATAGCCCTGGATCATCCCGATCTCCTTCGACAGCGCGTAGAACTTGTCGATGATCTTGGCGTGGCTTTCGTCGAACGTGCCAGGCACGTCTGAGCTCTTTTCGAACCACCAGTTGAAGAACTCGGGCGGCAGATTGGTCTGCTGCCCGACGGCGGCGAACACCTCGTCGCGATGCGCCAGCGCGTACGCCACCGAGTCGCGGAACATGCGGTTGAATTCCCTGAAAGCGTCGGGGCGCTGCGCCAGCCGCTCCGGGTACGACACGTTGAGCGCGCTGATGAAGCGCATGCCGAACGTCTCGATATTGTCGCGCCCGGTCTCGGCGATCGGACGGAACTCGCCGGACTTCTGCGCGCGGAAGGCCTGGCTGTGGATCAGCGCCGCGGCGTCGATCTGGCCCGCGGCGAGCGCGGCCGGCAGGTTCGGCGCCTGGATCTCGACCTGCCTGATATCTCCGCCCTCGAGCGGCGCGTTGAGCCCGTACTTGTGAATGAGCGCGAGCCGCACCTGGGTGTAGCCGGTCGAGCGCAACGCATACGAGCCGAGCGACTTGCCCTTGAGCTCCTTCGGGCCCTTGATCGGCGAGTCGCTCTTGACCCAGACGCCGGCGCCTTCCCCGCCCGCCGACTGCTGGAGCGCCGTTGACAGCACTGTCAGCTCGAGCCCGCGCGCCGCCGCCGGCGGAACCGCAATCACGGCGGTCATGATCACGTCGTACTGCTTGGCCGAGGTGGCCTGGATGAGTTGCGGGATCGCCAGCCCGCGCGCCTCGACGGTGATCCGGTCGGAGGCGACCTTGCCGTTGGTCATCGCCCAGGTCACCGCGTCGTAGGCCGGGTCGAGCAGGTAGGCGTAGGTGACCTTGTCCTTCGATTGGGCAAAGCCGGGGCGGGCCACGGTCATCAGCGCCGGGGCGGCGATCAGCTTGAGAACAGAACGACGCTTCATGCGACGGTTTCCTTCTAAACGGCCGGCTGCTCAAGCGAGCGGAACAGCTTAACCAATTTCTGGCGATGTGTATCGAGATCGCGATAGCCCGGCGGGCGGGGCCGCGTGGTTTTCAGCTCGATGATCTCGATCACCCGGGCCGGCTTGTTCGACAGCACGACGGTGCGATCCGCCAGCTGCAGCGCCTCGTCAATGTCGTGGGTGACGAAGACCACGGTCTTGCCGGTCTCGAGCCAGATGCGCTCCATTTCGGTCCGCATGCGCGAGCGCATGTTGGGATCGAGCGCGGAGAACGGCTCGTCCATCAGCACGATCTTGGGATCGACGGCGAGCGCCCGCGCGATCGCGACTCGCTGGCGCTCGCCGCCCGAAAGCATGGATGGAAACTTGTGCGCATCGCCGGCAAGGCCCACCAGGCTCAGCAGCGCTGCTGCGCGTGCCTTGCGCCGCTCCCGGTCGCCGCCGCCAAATCGCAGCTGCGATCCCAGCAGCACGTTATCGAGTGCGGTGCGCCAGGGGACCAGCCGAGGTGACTGGAACACGAACGCGATGTCCGACCACGCATCCTGTGGCGCTCGCCCGTCGACGGTCACCCGCCCGCTGTTGACGTCAAGCAGGCCGCCGATGATCCGCAGCGAGGTGGACTTGCCGCAACCCGAGGGGCCCAGGATGCAGACAAACTCGCCGCGCCGAACGTCGAAGCTCAGCCGATCGTAAATCCGCTCTTCGCCGAACGCGACGCCGACATTCTCGAACGTGATGACAGGGTTGGATTCCATACGGTCAATTTGTCCACCAGCCGCGATAAACTAAACTAGACGAGCGATTCCATGAAACCCATCAAATAAACCGAGGTGTTGCCAAGAGCCCCTCACCCCACCCTCTCCCCGTTGAAGAAACGGGGAGAGGGAGTGAACC
>Ga0306926_10003481_pt1 | contig 16305 bp, 14 predicted proteins | sample flu12Cox44000178_FD_203759 | JGI IMG/M metagenome (GOLD analysis project Ga0306926, IMG submission 203759) | Lab enrichment of tropical soil microbial communities from Luquillo Experimental Forest, Puerto Rico - flux8day.12C.oxic.44.000.178 (v2)... | ecosystem: Environmental > Terrestrial >... | reverse complement strand
CCGGATGCGACCTCAACGCCGCTTACAACCCGAGCCATCCCTGCACGTCGCTCGAGCGGGCGGCACGCGAGCCGGCGCCGATCCAAACGGCCTCGGCCCAGCAGCTGGGAGCAAACGGTTGCGACTAGAATGCGGCCTACGATCCTAACCACCCCTGCACGTCGGTCGGCCAGCCACCCCCCTCCGGGGTCTTGCTGGCATCGGCTGAACCCGCCGCCCCCGCGACCACCACCCGCGCTCAGCCGCCGCTCGCGACACTTCAACCGCCGCCAAAACCGCCACCGCCGCAGCGGCCGAGCCGGCCTCTGGTGCCGGCGATCGGCTCACCACCTACATCGTCGGGCGGGGGATGGGCGATCCAGGTCGGAGCCTTCAAGGATCAGGGCCTGGCGCGCGCGGTGGCCGAGGGCGCCCGCTCGCAAGCGCCGGACCAGCTCCATTCGGCAGCCCTGCTCGTACAGCCGACTGCACCCTTCGGCGATACCGTCCTCTACCGCGCCCGCCTCGCCAATTTGTCGGCGGGTGCGGCGGCGAGCGCTTGCACACGTCTTAACCAACGTCAACTGCCCTGCGTCGTCGTCCGCCCGACCGGCACCTGAACGATAGCCCAGGGGCATAGTCGCGCGGCCCGCCCTCCTAATGGGAGGCCCCGTGGGCTACTCTCAGCCGCAGAGCGAGACGGTGATGGTGCGGCTCGATCCCGGCGGCACGGTCACGGTGATCCCGGGCCCGATATCGCACGGCTAGGGCCACGAGATGATGTACAAGATCCTGCTCAGCCACCGGCTTGGGTTCGACGAGGCCGACATCCGCGTGGCGTTCCGACACGGATCTGGCGCCGGACGGCGGCGGCACTGGCGCCTCGTGCACCGTGGTGCTCGGCGGCACCGCCGCGACGACCGCAGCCGACAAGATCATCGCCAAGGCCAAGAAGATGGCCGCACACGTGCTGGAGGCCGCTGAGGACGACATCGAATTCGTCGACGCGACCTTCCGCGTCGCGCCGGCACCGACCGCGCGGTCTCGCTACAGGAGGCGGCCGGGGCTGCCTATGTGCCGTCGCGCCTGCCGGAGGGGCTTGAGACCGGGCTCTACGAGGTCGCGAGCTTTTCCCCGAGATCCCGAACTTCCCGAACGGCTGCCATGTCTGCGAGGTCGAGATCGATCCCAAAACCGGCGCGACCCAAGCGCTGCGCTATGTCGTCGTCGACGATGTCGGCACCGTCATCAATAAACTGACGCTCGAAGGCCAGATCCATGGCGGGGTGGCACAGGGCATCGGCCAAGCCTTCTCCGAGCATCTCGTCTACGACCGGCACTCGGGCCAGCTGCTCTCCAGCTCGCTGATGGATTACGGCCTACCGCGCGCCGACGAAGTTTGCACGTTCGAGATGGACGAGAACTCGGCGCCGACCAAGACCAACCCGCTTGGTGTCAAGGGTGCCGGCGAGGCCGGCAATGTCGGCGCGCTGGCCGCGATCATAAACGCCGTCGTCGACGCGCTCAGCCCCCTCGGCATCACCCATATCGACATGCCGGCGACACCCGAGAAAGTCTGGCGCGCCATCCGCGACGCGCCCAGACGCTGACCGGTCACCACATTTCGCCGTTTTCACGGGCCGCACGAAATTCGATTGTTTTTCGATTGATCCGCCGGATCAAATTCGTTGATCGGCGGCAAAAATTCCATTGTTCCCCTAAGTAACGAATTTTCCTCGTAAGCAATTGAAATAACGTGCGACCATAGCGGCTCGCCGTGGCCATTCCATTGCAAAAAGCGCGATTTTCGTTGTTTTTCCCCGGCGGTTGCCCGCCGGGGGACACAGTCGGACCGGGTTATGCCCGAGATGGCGTGTGCTTGGCCAGAAACTCCGCAACGCGCGCCTTGGCCGCGGTCAGCGCGGCACCCGTCTTCCATTCCGGGATAAACTCGCAATTCGGGATCAACTTCGAGAGCTCCTCGGAGATCGGGTAGGGATGGGCCTCGTCGTTGCCCGCTAGGACCATGCATGGCGTGGGGATTGTCTTCACGAAGTCGCGGTCGGCGCAATAGACGAAACCGGGCGCGTAGAGGTTGCGGCAGAACGCATCGAGCACCGGCTGCGTCGCCTCCGGGTGGTCTTTGTGTGACTCGGCCCAGGCGTTGAACCGGGCGGGGCGGCCTTGTGCCATCGCGCCGACACGGCCGATTGGTTGGGCCAGCACCGCCGATTGCACCCGCTCAGGATGATGCTTGAGCATGTTGACGATGAACGAGCCGCCGATGCACTGGCCATAAAGGTGGCAGCGGTCGATGCGCAAATGGTCGAGTAGTGCTATGTGGTCGGCGGTGTACGCATCCCAGCCGTCGTGCGCGGTGATCGGGGCGCGCGACTGGCCGCCGGCATTGCGCTGATCCATCGCGATGACCCGGTAGTTCGCCGCCCACTCCGTGGTTGGGTTGATCGGTGCCGAGGGCTGGCTCCAGACGGCGATAGTCGACGCCAAGCCCGCCGGCGCGAAGGTCAGGATCGGGAAACCTTGGCCGTACTCCTCGTAGTAGATGTGAGCGCCGTGGTGGTCAAAGTTCGGCATGTCGGTGTCCTTTCATGATCTTTATGGCATGCTAGACGATCCCGCTCGGCAACAACAGGGCTCGGCCGCCATGAACGACGATGCGACGACGGTGCGCGAATTCTCGCCGATCGAACGGCAGGCGCTTGATCATGTGTGGATCCATAGCGCCCGCTGGCTCGACCTCGCCGAGCGCGACGGGCTCAGGGTTATGGTGCGGGGTGAAGGTTGCCGACTCTACGATGCGCAGGGCCGCTCCTATCTCGACGGGCTCTCCGGGCTCTACGTCGTCAATGTCGGCCACGGCCGCGCCGAAATCGGCGAGGCGATGGCCAAGCAAGCGCGCGAATTGGCGTACGTCTCCGCCGCCAGCTACACCAATTTGGCCGCGGTGCAGCTCGGCGATGTGCTGTCCGGGCTAACGCCGGGCGATCTCGACCGCTTCTTTTTCTGCTCGGGGGGCTCGGAAGCGATCGAGAGCGCGATGAAGATCGCCAAACAGGTGCAGGCGATGCGGGGCTTCCCAAAACGCTACAAGATCATCGCCCGGCGCGGCGGCTACCATGGTGCGACGTTTGGCGCGATGAGCATCACTTCGTCGCGCAGCGAGAAATTCTTTGGCCCGTTCATGTACGGGGTCAGCTTTGTGCCGTCGCCGAACCGCTACCGCAACGATTTCGGGGTCGAGGGCGAGGCCGGTGATCTGCTGTGTGCCGAGGCGATCGAGCAGGAAATCCTGACACAAGGCCCCGATGCGGTTGCGGCGGTCATCGGCGAGCCGGTCTCGGTGTCGAATTCGAACCATGTTCCTTCGCCGCGCTACTGGCAGCGGGTCCGCGAGATTTGCGACAAGCACGGTGTGCTGTTGGTCATGGACGAGGTGATCAACGGCTTTGGGCGCACCGGGACGATGTTCGCGACCGAGCAGTTCGGCGTCGTGCCGGATTTGATGACGATGGCCAAGGGGCTGTCCTCGGGCTACGCGCCGATCGCCGCGGTGGCAGTCGGCAAGACCCTGTTCGACGAGTTCAAGAAGCAGGATGTGGCGCTCGCCCACCTGCTGACCTTTGGCGGTCAGGCTGTATCCTGCGCCGCGGCGCTGAAGAACATCGAGATCCTGCAGCGCGAGGAATTGCCGCAGCGCAGCGCGCAGCAGGGCAAATACCTGCTTAGTCTGTTGCAGGAGCTGCGGTTGCACCCGACGGTCGGCGATGTGCGCGGGCTCGGCCTGATGTGCGCGGTCGAGCTCGTCAAGGACAAGGCAACCAAGGAGCCATTCGGCATCGGTCTCGCCGCGGCGGGTCATGCGTATATCCGCCGCCTGTTGCAGCTGATGGAGGAGCGTGGCCTCTTGACCCGCGTCTTCATGGCGTTGCAGCTCTGCCCACCGCTGGTCGTCAGCAAAGAGGAGATCGACGAGATGGTCACGGTGGTCGATGAAAGCCTCTCGCTCGCCGAGCGCGAGTTTGGTTTCGCCTGAGATCGGAGGGACGGATGACATACGAGCATATTCTGGTCGATAAGGAGGACGGCGTCGGCATCCTGACCCTCAATCGCCCCGACAAGCTCAACGCGATGAACCGGAAGCTGGCGGGCGAGCTGCACGACGCAGTTAAGCGCATGGACGCCGACGAGGCGATCGGTTGCATCGTCATCACCGGCGCCGGAACCCGGGCGTTCTCCGCCGGGGGCGACATTCACGAGCAGCGCGAGGACGACCGCCGCTACACCCAGGAGGAGCTGGATGCGATCCGTCCTCCGCGCCGCGGTAGCTACGAAATCGCCGCCTCCGCAAAGCCGACGATCGGCATGATCAATGGTCTCGCCTATGGCGGTGCGGCGGTGCTCGCCTCCTCGCTCGACATGCGCGTCGGTTGCGAGGACAGCCGGTTTCGCTTTCTGGCGGCCGCCTATGGCCGGATCAACAGCACCTGGAGCTTGCCCAACCAGGTCGGCTGGCCAATCGCCAAGGAACTGTTGTTTACGGCACGGGTCGTCGAAGCCCAGGAAGCCTACCGCATCGGTCTCTTGAACCACCTCGTGCCGCGCGACCAGTTACGGGCCAAAACCATGGAGCTCGCCCGCACGATCGCCGGCAACAACCGGGCGGCGGTAGTGGGCATCAAGACGCTGCTGCTAAAGCAGATGACGCAGAGCCTCGAAGAGCAATGGGCCGAGGAGCGGCATTTCACGACGCATGTCGTCCGCGGCGCCAAGGCCGAGGAAGCTTTTCCCGAATTCATCGCCCGCCACGGCCGCCCCCTCGACTGACAGGGAGCCAGCCGAGCTCTGCTTAGTTCACTTCGACGAGCTCCAGCGCCTCGCGGCTCGGGCCTTCGATCATCACGGCGCGCGTGCCGCCGAGCGGGTAGGGCTCTTCGAGAAATTTGACGCCCTCGCCGCGCAACTTGTCGATCCAGGCATCGAGATCTGCGACACTGAGCGCGATGTGGTCCTGGAGCTGCCCGCGTGAGGCGGCGAGCGGTCGATCTCCTTGATTGGCGTACCACATCATCGACACGTCGCCGAATTCCACCCCGGCCCGCGGTGTACGGAACATGCCTTCGCGATTGAGCGCCGGCCAAGTGCGATCCGGTCCGCGGGTAAGGCCCTGCTCGGCTGCCGTCGGTGCATAACCCGGTCGCTGCGGCGCGTTCAGATGCTTTTGGTACCAATGGACGGCACCGATCGGGTCTTCTTGATAGAGATGCACGTGGTTGAAGCGCTCGGCCGGGTGGTTTCCCGCATATTCGACAAGCGCGTTGTCGGGCCCCCTCATATACGAGAACCCGCCGCCGCCGACCGGCTCGACACTCTTGGTCTTGGCTTCGGCGATTTGCGCCTTGGTCAACCCCAGCACGTTGCCAATGTTGGGCCAGGTATCGCTGCTGATCAGCACCGAACCGCCTTCGTCGGTCGTGTAGAGCGGCAAGAGCTCGACTTCCGGCTGCTGCTTGTAACTCTCCAGGCTCTGGCGCGCGTCGGTGACATGCCAGCCGAAATGCCAGATGGCACTCTGCGGCTTGGTCGGCGGCGGGCTGTCCACCTTGGTGAACAGCACGAGGACATCGTTCGGCGATTTCAGTGCCGGAAAGCCGCCCCAGCTTCCCTTCGCCGTGCTCGGGAACTGCCTGGTGTAGAAGTCGATCGCGCGATTCGGGTCGACCGAGTTCAGATGCAAGTGGTGAAAGCCGGGTGCCGGGAGCATGTCGGGGAATCCTCCATCGCGAGCCGGCTTCCACTATGCGCTGATCATCTTGGAAATCAACGCCCGGGCCGCACCTCGGTTAGGCGCGGATCTCCTGGCGTTGGAAGACGATGTAACCGGCCGCGAAGATCAGGATCATTGCGGCGATCAGCCCGGTTATTTGCGGCCAGACCAGGATGAAACTCTGGGCCGCTGGCAACGGCGTGCCGAACAATGCGCCGCGGAGCTGGCTGATGAACACCGGACCAAGCGTACGCGTTGCCGGTTGCAGGAGGGCCAGCGCGATCTCGGCGTAAAGCGTGTTCGGCGAGATCCGATCGAGCACCTGCGAGGTCTGGATGTAGGCGAGGTTGGGCCCAAAGATGTCTTCCGGCGGCCCGGCGATCAGGGTCGCCAAAAGCGGTTTGATGATCAACGACCAGAAGAACGAGAACACGAGCCAGAGGCCCAACGCCGCGAGCGCGGCCGTCGCCGGCGCGCGAAACAGGATCGAGAACAAGAACGCGACCGCCAGCCACACACCCCCATAAGCGATGGTCGCGACCAGGAACCCCAGCATCCTGACCAGCTCTTCGCCGCTCGGCGGCAGCCCGAGGCGCAGGAAGCCCACACCCAACACCAGCAGCCACAGCGAGAGCAGCGCGATGGTCAATGCGAGCAGTCGAGCAAGGAACTTTCCGAGCAGCAGGGCGTCGCGATAGATCGGCTGTGCCAGGATCCGGCTCATGGTTCGCTGATTGAACTCGGCGTTTACCGCATCGAAACCCAACGCGATCGCGATGATCGGCGTCACCAGCCCAACCGTGTCGATGAACGAAAACGGTATCGGGTCTGGCGCCATCGTCAGCAAACGAAGAAACAGGAACTGGCTTTGTCCGATGGATTCCCGGATCGTCGTCGTAGAAAACCAGGCCAGAACGAGCGCTATCAGGAAGACCAGTGCTTCTATCACAACCATGCGAGTTCCGCTAAGCTGGTCCGCCGCCTCCTTGGCGAGAACGACCCCCGCCCCGGTAAAGGGTGAGCCGCTACGCCGCATGGCGGGCCTCGTCAAAGTAGCGGGTGTAGACCTCGTTGAGACTGGGCTCGGCAAAGCGAATGCCGGTCAGCTCCGACGACGGAGCGAGAAGGCGGGCGATGTCGGGCCGCAGATCGCGCTCGCAATCGACGCGATAAAGCTGCGGCCCCATCACCTGTACCCGCACTACTCCCGGCATACCGGTGAGGCGATCGCGAACGCCGACGCCGCGGACTTCGATGTCGATCACATGGCCGCCACCGAGGACCCGTTGCGCCAAGTCGGTCACACTTCCAGCCAGTGCAATACGCCCCTGGTTGAACAGGGCCACCCGGTCGCACACGCTCTGCACCTGGTCCAAATGGTGCGAGGACAGCAGCACGGCGGTTCCATCGTTCTTCAGCGCACGGATCATTCCGAGAAACTCTTGCGTCGAATGCGGATCCAAGGTCGCGGTCGGCTCATCGAGAATGGCAATACCGGGCCGTTTCATCAGGATCTCGGCGAGGCCGAGCCGCTGGCGCATACCGCGCGAAAATGTCCCAACCCGCTCCAGGCCGACATCGGGAAGCCCGACCCTCGCCATCGCCTCGGCAAACCGCTCATCGATCTCGCGGCGGGACAAACCGGCCAGCCGCCCGGTATAGGCAAGGTTGTCACGCGCCGACAGACCATCGTAGAAGCCGACCGAATCGGGCAGGTAGCCGACCCGGCGCTTGACCTCGAGCGGCTCACGCAACGGGTCGAACCCGGCGACCTCGGCACGCCCTTCGCTCGGTTCGGTTAAACCGAGCAGCATCAGGATCGTCGTCGTCTTGCCCGATCCATTCGGCCCGAGAATGCCGACAATCTCGCCGGATCGAACTTCGAAGTCGACGTGGTCGACTGCGAGGGTTGTCGCGTAGCGCTTGGTGAGTTCTTTGGCGCGGATAACGACTTCGCCGGGCATTGTGCCCTCGCTATCGCCGGCCAAACCGCGCGACCGCGAAGACAACGACGAGCAGGGCAGCGGCAATGACGCCGATACCGACCGCGCCCCACACCGTCGATGTCAGGACAGTGATGCGAAAGTTGGCGGACTCGGAAAGTCCTCCCGCAGAGCTCGCGCGGATCGTCGTCTGATAATCCCCGGCAATGGCGCGCGAGGCCGGCGTCAATGTAACTTTAATCGATTGCGATTTGCCGGCACCGAGTTCAGGCAACTCCTTGGGATCGAAGCTTGTCTTCCAGCCCTCCGGAGCAGTCGCGCTGAATTCGACATCGCGCGCCGCTTCGCTGCCGTCGTTCTTTGCGACAACTGTCAACTGGCTGTCCTGGCCGGCATAGGCCTCACCGCTAAGCCGGCCGCCTTCGCCGGCGAGTGCCAAGCGGGCCTGACCGATAATGGTAATGGCGAGGTCGAGATCGGCGGACGCGGCCTCGCTCTTGGCATGCAGCACGAGCTTGTAATCGCCGGCCGGCGTATCACGCGGCAGCGTCACGGCGGCTTCGATGTCCTTCGACTTGCCGGCCTCGATCGGAATGCTGGTGAGCTGCTGGGTGCCATAGGCTTCGGTAAAAGTGACTTGGAAGTTCTTGGGCGCGTCTGCGCTGAAATTGATCGTCGCATCGCGCCCGCTGTCGTTGGCGACGGTGACCTTGAACTTGAAGGAAGTCGTAGCCGTGCCGCGCAGCGCTGGGAAGTTCGTGGTCAGCTTGAGCTTTGCCGGCAGCTCTTGTCCGATCGTAACGGTGATCGGGAGCTTCAACGTGGCCGCGCCACCTTGCGCTTCGACGAGGAACTGATAATTGCCGGGGCCGGTACCCGATGGAGGTTCGAGGCGCAGCTGTAGCTTCTCCTCGCTGTCCGGCGCGACAAAAGCCGATTCGACCGGCTGACCGCCGCCGAGAATGGTCGCCTTCCACCCGCTCGCGACCTGCGGAACCGACAATGCCAGCTGCTGCGGCGGCAGGTTAAAGTTGCGCAGCGAAAGGTCGATTGTCGTCGTCTCGCCGGCTCGTACAGTAAGAGCGGGATACCGGGTCGTCAGATAGAGTCCGGTGACACCCGACGGTTTGTCGGCGGCGCCAGCCGCGACGGTCGTAATGACAAGAAACAAGACCGCGAGAAGTCGCCGTCGCATCCTCAGCGCTCCAACCTCGTTGCAGATCCTAATCCCAGGCGCAGTAGAGAGGGTGTGCGCAAGAGGGACCGAAGTCAGTCAATGGCGTGCTCAATACGCCAGCTTACTGTCGGTCTGAAATTAACAATTTTTCATGTTGCGGGAGGTGGCTGCGCCGAGCAGATCAGAAAAGACTCCCAAGGTTGCGGGCGAACCAACCTCCCTTGGGTAGGCCTGGGGTGCCGGTCCCGGTGACGAGGGCATAGCTGTCCTGATACCACTCGCTTCCCGGGTAGTTGTAACCAAGGACTGCGGCATTGGCTTTGGCCTCGTCACTGAGGCCGAGCGCCAAGTCGCATTCGACAAGACGCTCCAGGGCTTCGGGCACATGCGTCGTCGTCTGATAATTGTCGATAACGCGCTTGAAGCGATTCATTGCCGCCAGGTACTGACCGCGTTTAAGATAGTACCGACCGATTTCCATCTCCTTACCCGCCAGATGGTCGCGGGTAAAATCGAGTTTGAGCTTGGCGTCGCGTGCATATTTACTGTCGGGAAAACGCCGCACCACATCATCGAGCGCCTTCAAGGCCTGGTCTGTTATCTTCTGGTCGCGGCCAACATCGGTGATTTGGACATAATAGGAGATCGCCTTCAAATAATACGCATACGCTACGTCACGGTGACCCGGATGCAGCTGGATAAAACGATCCGCAGCGATGACTGCCTCGCCATAATTTCCCGCCTCGTATTCGGCATACGCCGCCATGATCTGGGCCTTGGTGGCCCAGACCGAGTAAGGATGCTGGCTCTCGACTTCGTCAAAGGTCTTGGCTGCGGCGGGGAAGCGCTCTTCGACCATCTCGTCCATGGCCTTATTGTACAGATCGTCTACTGGTTTTTCGACGTAGACGTCCTTCTTTGAGCCACCGCAAGCGGCGATGATGGACGTCAACAGAGCCACGCCGAGGCACCGAGTTAGGGACAATGGACGCATCGGCAAGCCCGGTAACGGAAGTCAGAGTCTAGTTATCGCACAGAGCATGAGCACAGAAGATCAGCCAACGCTCTAATTATGTCCCAGAGAGCCGCATTTCGCCCGGCCGGTCGAGCGCCTCAAAACCCGTAACTCGCCCCTGGCTAGTGTAGCGCCATGCCTCGGTGTCCGCAAATAGGGCCGCGAGCAAATGGCGCGTATGTGCATGACCCGAGCGCACACCGTGAAATCGTCCGATGATCGGACCGCCAGCAAGGTAGAGATCGCCGAACGCGTCGAGCAGCTTGTGGCGAACGAACTCGTCGGCATATCGCAGACCGCCAGAGTTCAGTATGTGATCGCCGCTGACCACGACGACATTATCCAGCGACCCACCACGGCCGAAGCCCGCCGCCCGCAGACGGTCCACTTCGTCGAGAAAGCCAAAAGTACGCGCTCGGCTGAGCTCAACTTTGAACGTCGTTGTATCGAACACGACGCAAAGATCTTGTCGGCTAATCGGCGGGTTGGGGAAGCTGATCTCGAAGCTCATCGAGAAACCGTGATCGGGCAACAAGGCGGCCGTTGCACCTTCCTCCACAACCCTCACCGGTTTGAGCACTTTTATCGCGCGCCGTGCTGCGTCCTGCTCGACTAGCCCGGCACACTCGATTAGGAACAGGAAGGGCGCAGAACTGCCGTCCATAATCGGCACTTCCGGGCCGTCCAGTTCGACAATAGCGTTGTCAATCTCGGCGCCCGCCAGTGCAGCCATAAGGTGCTCGACCGTGCCGATGGTGATCCCTTCGCCGTTTGACAGCATCGTGCAGCGCGGCGATTCGATCGTGTTGACCCAGCTCGCCAGAATCTCTGCTCCGGCATCGGTACGGCGGAACACGATCCCCGTGTCCGGTGCGGCCGGGAGCAGTCTCATGGTGACTTTCTGACCCGAATGAAGACCGACCCCCCGGCAGTCGATCCGCGTCTTCAGCGTCTGTTGCGACGCTGTCGCCATATCCCCCAACATGCGACAGACTTCTCGAAAACCGAGTCCCTACAGCACGAAGTTAACCGGCGCCTCCCTGCCGTCTCAAATCACTCTTTATTGCAGATTGTTACTTATCAGCAACGCGTCCCCTGTGAATGGGTACAGTGCGGCACCTCTTCGTCGATCGATAGTTCACGATCTCACCGAAGACCGAGTGAGGTCGCTGGCGGCGCCGCGGTGCCGGACTAATTTGCTTGACGGCGCAGGAAGGCGGGGATGTCGAGCAGATCTTCCTCTTTGCTCAAGCCCGGACGGTCGTCCGGCTCGAGCGGTGTCAGCCGCGGCTGCGCGACCTGCTTTGTAGGTTGGGGAGTCGGACGCGGTGCCGGTTCCGACGCGGCGATGCGGGCGCGGCCCACTCCGGTCACCCGTTCGATAAGGCTGGGCACCCGCCCCTTTGGTTTTGGCGCGGGCTCCTTAACCCCCGGCGCCGGCGGCACCGCCGGGTGGGTCAGCGGAACCGGTCGGTTGAGGCCGGCGTCGGTCGGTTTAGGAACAACGAAGGAGCCGTTGCGCATCGCCGCATTCTCGGCTGCCTCCGCCGCCTGCGGTACCGGTTCGTTGTCATGTTCCACGCGCAATGGCTCGGCGCGCGGCGACTCCCGCAAACCATCGATCGGCGACTGCGCCGCGTTTTGGGTGAGCATAGGCTGGGTGTAGACCCCTCCGGCAGCCTCGCGCAAAGTCGCAGCCGGCACGGTATCCCGGCTGCTTACTAGGCTGATCATCGGCCGGGTTTGAGAGACCGCTTCCGCATCAATACCGGTGGCGACGACCGAGATACGCATCTTACCTGACAGCCGCTCATCAAATGTCGATCCGAAAATGATATTTGCATCGGGATCGACCTCCTCGCGGATGCGATTCGCCGCCTCGTCCACCTCAAACAGTGTCATATCCAAGCCCCCGGTGATGTTGATGAGGACGCCCCTCGCGCCTTTCATCGACACATCCTCGAGCAGCGGGTTCGAGATCGCCGCTTCCGCGGCGTCGATCGCACGGCGCTCGCCCTCGGCCTCGCCGGTGCCCATCATCGCCTTGCCCATTTCCGCCATCACGGTACGGATGTCGGCAAAATCAAGGTTGATCAATCCAGGCATGACCATAAGGTCGGTAACACCGCGTACGCCAGAATGAAGGACGTCGTCCGCCATCTTGAAGGCGTCGGCAAAGGTTGTCCTTTCATTGGCTATTCGGAACAAGTTCTGATTCGGGATGATAATCAGCGTATCGACAAATTTCTGCAGCTCTTCGATGCCGAGTTCGGCGGTGCGCATGCGATGACTGCCCTCAAAGTGAAAGGGCTTTGTTACCACGCCGACCGTCAAAATCCCTGACTCACGGCCGATGCGCGCGATCACTGGCGCGCCTCCTGTCCCGGTGCCGCCGCCCATTCCAGCGGTGATAAACACCATATTCGAACCCTGCATTGCCTCGAGGATCTCGTCGAGAGCCTCCTCTGCGGCAGCGCGGCCGACATCTGGCCGCGAGCCGGCACCGAGACCTCGAGTGACGCCGATCCCAAGCTGTATCTTGCGAGAGGCCGTGGATTGCTGCAGCGCTTGGGCATCAGTGTTACAGGCGACAAACTCGCACCCGACCAAATTCGATCGGATCATGTTGTTGACGGCGTTCCCCCCGGCGCCCCCAACCCCGACAACGGTGATGCGGGGTTTCATCTCCTGCTCGTCTTTCGGAATGCTCAGATTGATCATGCGGTCCCCTCCGCTGCGAAGCAGCTCCATGATACCCGGTACGGTCCGGGCTCCCCCCTCGCTGGCTCAGATATGGCCGGCGAGCAACAACGCGGAATTTGCCTCAAAAGTTCTCTCGCAGCCAGTGACCTAAGCGACCAAATAGCCAGCTCGGCGCCCGCAATGGGTTGCCTCCACTAAAAGCCACTTCGACCCGCTCCGATAACGCGAAGTGCAGGAGTCCGACGGCCGTCGAAAACGCCGGGCCGCCGGTCGCCTCGGCCAAGCCCGTAACCCGCTGTGGCCGCCCGATGCGAATCTGTTTGTCGAGGATCAGCCCGGCAAACTCACGTACTCCGTGCAACTGACAAGCCCCACCGGTCAACACCACGCGTCGCCCTGCGACTTTGTCGAACCCGCTGGCCTCGAGGCGATTGCGCACCAACTCAAAGGTCTCCTCGATTCGTGGCGCAATGATCCCCACAAGCAAGGATTTCGGTACGTGATTGACATGACCCTCGTCCTCTTCGCCGACTTGCGGGACGGCGATCGTTTCGCGCTCGTCAGTGCTCGAAGAAATGGCGCTGCCGAAGAGCGCCTTCATACGTTCGGCGTGGGCCACCGGGGTCGAGAGCCCGCGGGCAATGTCATTTGTTACGTGGCAACCGCCGACCGGCACACAGTCGGCATGGATCAGATTGCCGTCAAAAAACACACCGATCGTAGTCGTGCCACCACCCATATCGATCACCGTCACACCAAGAGCGATCTCATCCTCGACCAGGCAGGAGAGCCCGGCCGCGTACGGGCTGACGACCAGCGCCTCGACGTCGAGATGTGAGCGCCCTATCACCGAGCCGTGGTTACGCACGCTTGCCCCACTTGCGGTTACCACGTGCATATTGACGCCAAGCCGCTGACCAAACATGCCGCGGGGATCGCGGATGCCTCGGCTGTCGTCGATCGAGAAACCGACCGGTACTGAATGAATGACGTGACGATCACCCGGATCCCGCATCAAATAACCCTGTTCGAGTACCCGCTGCATCTCGGCATCGGTTATCTCACGCCCGGCAATGCCGATCTCGGCCTTGACGATGCGCGATCCGAAGAATCCACCCGATAGATTTGTTATGACTTGCTGGATCGTCTCGCCGGCCATTTCTTCGGCGGCGTGCACGGCATTGACGACGGAAGCGCCGGCCGCTTCCAGATCGACTATCGTCCCATTGCGCACCCCACGAGAGATCTGGTGGCCAATGCCGAGCACCCGAGGCTGCTCGGCCGCGACCCGCGCGATGAAACAGCAAATTTTCGTCGTGCCAATATCGAGAGCAGCGATCAGACTGCCACGCGGCCGAGCTGACTGGCGGCGCGATTTCCGTTTTCGGCCGTTTCCTGTGGTCGGTGCGGCTGCATGATCTTTGGCATTCGCCGGCGCTTCATCCATCTCGATCATGTGTTCTTCGCCGGAGGACGTGCTTTTTTCGATATCGGTGTTTCTTTAGGGACCTCAGGGCTGACTCGCAGAACGAGCCGATCCGGCAGGCGTAGGTCGATGGTCTGCAAGTCCCGCTTCAGGATGGCGCTCGATCGCTCAAGGCCAGCGAGCTGCGACCACGCATTCGCTACCCCATCCGCTGGAAGTAGCACGTCGATCGCATTGTCGATGCGCAGGTTCCAGCGACGATCGCCGACGCGGATTGCAGCGCTTACGCGCGCGGCCAGTTCAGGTTCGCTCGCCAGCATCTCGAGAAACTCCGCTGCATGGGGCGCCGCATCCTCCCCGACAACCATCGGTAGCTTGGCGAACCGATCTAGTCGGGCGATCGGGATGACGTCGCCCTCATGGTCGATCAGTTCAATCTTGCCCCCGTGCTGCCAGAGCGCCAACGGCTTGCGTTCGACTAGACGCACATAGATCGTACCCGGGAGCCGGCGTTCGATCAGCGCGGTGCGCACCCAGGGAAGAGCTTCGAGCCGGTCCTTAGCGCGTGTCGGGCTAACTGCGAGGATCGGGGCGCTGGGCCCAACGGCCAGCGCAGCCAAGATAGTCTCTCGATCAGTCGTCTCACGTCCTTCGACTCTGATATCGGAAACTGTGAGCCCGAGCCGTCCGCTCTCGAGCACCACTTCGTCGGCGGCACGCTGCAGCAGCGATTGTCCAACGGGAGAGCGACTCAGCCGAACGGCACCGCCAATAGTCGCCAAAGCCAGCACCAGGAGAGCGGTCCGCAGCCCGATATGATAGAGGGAACGCACCGATGCCAGGCGGCGCGGTCGCCGCTCCGTTTTTCCCGTCACGGATCGCATGCCGCGTTCTCTAAGATCCACACCACCAGATCGTCGAACCTGATGCCAAGATGACGGGCAATGTCAGGGACGAGGGAGGTAGGCGTCATTCCCGGCTGCGTATTCACTTCCAACAAATAGAGTTCGCCCGGACACTCCACTGTGTCGTCATACCGCAGATCAGCGCGGCTGACGCCCCGGCAGCCAAGCGCTCGATGGGCGCACAACGCGATGTCGAGGGCGTTTTCATAGATCCTCGAAGGGATCGGCGCGGGAGTCAGATGGTCGGATCCCCCAACCGCATATTTCGCCGTGTAATCATAGAAGCTACCGCGCGGAACTATTTCGCAGACGCCAATTGCTCGATTGCCCATAATCGCTACGGTGAGTTCGCGGCCAGGTATAAAGCGCTCTACCAGCACCTCATTGCCGAAATCCCAACCTCTCACTTCGTCGCGCCAACAGTTGTCGTTGACCCGCACGATGCGAACCCCGACGCTAGAACCCTGGTTGGTCGGTTTCACGACAAACGGGGCCGGAAGCGGATCGTGCAGAGCCAATTCCTCGGGGCGCGCGACGACGCCGTCGACAACTGGTAGACCTGCGGCGCGAAAAATCGCCTTTGCAGTAGGCTTGTGCATCGCCAAAGACGAGGCTAGGACACCCGAATGGGTATAGGGAATTCCAAGCATCTCGAAGACGCCTTGGATAGTACCGTCTTCGCCGCCGCTCCCGTGCAGGGCGTTAAAGATCACGTCCGGGCGCGGATCGAGAGCGCGGAGCATCGCCGGTAGGTCGCGACCGACATCGATCAGCCGCACCTTATAGCCACGATCCGCAAGGGCCTTAGCGCACTCACGCCCGCTGGATAGCGAAACCTCTCTCTCTGGCGACCAGCCTCCCATCAACACGGCCACGCTCTTTGTCACGGGCTAACCCTGGTACTCGGGCGATGGTCCACCCTGTCCTCTACTACAATCCTCCTCCGCAGAGCTGGCCGAGCAGGCGTGAAGCACCCCTGCAACGTGCGGATCAGAGGCGATAAGAGGCGGACAACGTTCGTTTTTGGCGACCTGCGCCAAATGTTGCAAGGGACGACCGACGCGGCAGATCTCCCACTCGAGCATAATGCCTGTCATCTCGGAGACGCGGCGTCGGACCTCTTCGCCAAGACCCTCGATATCGGCTGCCGTGGCCTCTCCAGTATTGATCAGGAAGTTGGCGTGCTTCTGCGAGACCATCGCTCCACCTCGGATCAGGCCGCGGCAGCCCGCGGCATCGATCAAGCGCCATGCGGACTCACCGGGTGGATTCGCAAAAGTGGAACCTGAGGTGCGCGCGCGCACGGGCTGGGTGATGTTGCGCATTTCACAAATCGCCATCAACCTTTTGGCGATTTCCGAGCGATCGCCGA
>Ga0306926_10003479_pt1 | contig 16310 bp, 14 predicted proteins | sample flu12Cox44000178_FD_203759 | JGI IMG/M metagenome (GOLD analysis project Ga0306926, IMG submission 203759) | Lab enrichment of tropical soil microbial communities from Luquillo Experimental Forest, Puerto Rico - flux8day.12C.oxic.44.000.178 (v2)... | ecosystem: Environmental > Terrestrial >... | reverse complement strand
AAGTTTTTTGGGCTTTCCGTCCTCTTCAAAATCAACCTCCAGCGCATTATAAATGCCCGGGAAGTCCGCGTGTCCCTCGGTTGCACTGAAATCAGCATCTACTACCGGGCCGATGATTTGGACAATGGTACCTTTGCTCATATTTCGGGTTTTATCCAACTGCGAGCTGCGCCGTAGTAATTTCGAGTAGCTCGGTCGTGATGTTTGCTTGGCGAACCTTGTTGTATTCGAGAGTTAAATCCTTGATGAGTTGCTTTGCGTTGTCCGTGGCGGTCTTCATTGCCACCATCCGCGCGCTGTGCTCGGAGGCTCGGGCATTAAGAGCCATCTGGAAAAGCTGAAAAGTGACATAGTGCGGCAGGATGGCATCCAGGACACTGCTGACATCCGGCTCAAAAAGAGCCTCCCCGCCAGCCTGTTGTCCGCCCAGGTCGAGTTCCTCCACAGGAATGGGCAACAGCGTCCGTAATACGGATTGCTGTGTCAAAGTATTTACAAATTTCGGGTAAAGCACACGCACCTGATCCGCTTCACCGGAAATAAACTTGTCCGAAATGAACCTCGCGATCGGTCTGACTTCTGAGAATGGAATCGGATCCTTGAGCTCGAAGTCGGCAATAAGGGTTCTCTTCGTTCTGGTCAGGTATTGGGCCGCCTTCCGACCGCTCACCACAAAAGACGTTTTGTCAGTCTCCTTACCCGCCAGTTCCCGAAAAAGATTCGTGTTTAGGGGGCCGCACAGTCCTTTGTCGGTGGAGAAGATCACAATCAGGTCACTGTTGACCGGGCGCACGGCAAGGAGTTGGTGGCTGGCCGAATCAACCCTGCCGCGCACCGCGGCAAGAACCCGGCTAAGGGTCTCCTGATAAGGTCTTCCAGCTAGCGCAGCGGCCTGCGCCTTACGCATTTTGGCGGCTGCAACCATCTGCATCGCCTTGGTAATCTGCGAGGTATTCTTTACAGACTTGATTCGCCGCCGTAAGTCGAGAGTGCTAGGCATCGCTCGGACCTATGGTTTGTAAAGACCTTTGAAATCTTTGATCGCCGCGTGGAGCTTTTCGTCCAGTTCCTTGTCAATCGTACCTTTGTCAAGGATGCTCTTCAGAACATCTTCTTTTCGCGTCTGAAAGTGTTCGACAAGCTTCTGCCGGAAATCCCTGACTTTGTCCACTGGCACATCGTCTAAATACCCTTTTTGCATCGTAAACAGGATCAGCGTTTCCACTTCCACCGGGAAAGGGTTGTACTGGTCCTGTTTAAACAATTCGACGATTCGTTGGCCGCGATCGAGTTTTTTTCGCGTGCCCGCATCCACATCGGAGCCAAACTGCGCAAATGCCTGCAGATCCCTGAACTGCGCAAGATCGAGTTTTGTCGAACCCGCGACCTGCTTAACCGCTTTGATCTGCGCCGCGGATCCGACCCGGCTCACAGAAATCCCAACAGAGATTGCAGGTCGAACCCCTTGGTAAAACAAATCCGTTTCAAGGAAAATCTGCCCGTCCGTAATCGAAATGACGTTGGTCGGAATGTATGCCGACACATCTCCTGCCTGTGTCTCGATGATCGGAAGCGCGGTCAGCGATCCTCCCCCGTGGTGCTCATTTAAGCGAGCGCTTCGCTCCAACAATCTGGAATGCAGATAGAAGACATCTCCGGGATAGGCTTCGCGGCCCGAAGGTCGTTTCAAAACCAGGGATACCTGACGGTAGGCTGCCGCATGCTTCGTCAAATCGTCAAATACGATGAGCGCATCCATACCGTTATCCATAAACCATTCGCCCATCGCGGCGCCGGCATAGGGAGCCAGGTACTGGGTCGTAGCACTTTCGGCGGCGGGAGCCGAAATGATAATCGTATAGGGCAACGCACCCGCTTTTTCGAGGACGTCAACGGTGCGCGCAATACTCATGTTCTTTTGTCCGACGCCGACGTAGATGCAATAAAGCGGCTTGTGATTCTTGATCTTTCCTTCTTCAGCGGCCTTGTTCAGCCGGGCCTGGTTGATAATCGTATCCACCGTGATCGTGGTCTTGCCCGTTGCGCGGTCCCCGATAATCAATTCCCGCTGTCCTCTGCCGATCGGAATCATGGCATCAATCGGTAGAATTCCGGTTTGCACCGGCACAGAAACGCTTCTCCGCTTGATAATGCCGGGCGCAATTTTTTCCACAGGATAAGTCAGGTCGGATTTCACCGGGCCCTTGCCGTCGATCGGTTGGCCAAGAGCATTCACCACGCGACCAAGCAAACCTTTGCCGACCGGAACCGAAAGCAGTCTGCCGGTCGTCCGAACTTCATCGCCTTCCCGAATCTCGCTATAATCCCCAACCAGGATCACTCCGACCTCCGTTTCTTCCAGATTCAGCGCAATCCCGTACAGACCGCCGGGAAATTCCAGCATCTCATTGAGCATGACATCGCTCAGACCCTCGACTTTTGCGACCCCATCTCCTATTTCCCGAACCGTTCCCACGTTGGAACGTGACGTATCGGCCTTCAACCCGGAGATGGTTGTTTCAAGTTCCTGCAAAATTGTGCTCATTTTCGATTGATTAAAGTTGTTCTTGAAGCTTGCGCAGCCGGGTCTTAACGGATCCGTCCCAAACGTCATCTCCGATTTTTATCCTCAAACCTCCCAATAGGTCGGGGTTTGTTCGAAACTCCGTTGTCAAATCGTCTCCGTAGCGTCTACGAAGATTGGTCACGATTTGATTTGCGAGTGCGCTGTTGAGCTGTGTTGCGCTTTCGATGACCGCATGTCGTTTTTCCGTCTCAAGGCGGATCAGTCGCTGATAGTCTTTCAGCGCGTCGACATAGTGTCGCGGCTTCTCGGCGAGTAAAGTTTCAACCATGTGCGAGATTTTTTCTTTATCTAATTTTCCTTCGGTAAAACTGTTTCGAAATAGCGCGCCCGAAACTTTCCGGGCTTCCTTAGCAGTCCTCATTTCGGCGGTGGACCCTACGCGGCGATCTGACGCGCAGTCTCTTCGTTGATTTTTTCGTGATCCGCGGGGGACAGAACTTTCCCGGTGACTCGCGTGGTCGCATCGACCACAAGGCGTCCCAGTTCGCGCTTCATCTCTGCCATTGACTTATCCCTCTCGAGTGCGATCGCTTCCTGGGCTTTCAAGGTTATTTGTTCGGCCGCAGCGATGGCTTCCTGCCGCTTTTGTTCAGCCAACCGGTCGCCGCTGGCGCGCACCTCCTCGAGTAATTTTTGAGAATCCGCATTTGCCTTAGCCAGAATCTCTTCGTATCTGGTTTGCGCCTCAGCCAGCTGCTTCTTGATTTTTTCAGCGTTCAACTGGCCCTCTTCAATCCGGCGACGCCGTTCTTCCAGCATGGCGATGATCGGCTTAAAAGCGAACCTTTTGAGGACAAAATAGACGATCGCAAACAGGATTAACTGAGCAATCAGATTCGGCCAGTAAACTCCGAATTGTTGGGCGACATTTCCCATAGTTCAATCCAATAGAAAAGTTTATCTCAGGGATAGGGGAAGCTGCGAGTATAGGGGCTCGCAGCCTCATAATCTTTAGCCTTTATTTGATGAATGCAATGATCAATCCATAAATGGCGATCGCTTCGGCAAGTGCCATGCCGATGATGCCCATCACAAGAATGCTGCCAAAAGCGCTTGGGTTACGCCCCACTGCCTCTGCGGCTTTACCCCCGACAATACCGACTCCTATCCCCGCGCCTAGGCCGGCAAACCCTAGAGGTATGAATGGACCTATGTTCCCGGCCTCAGCCGCCAGCATCGGAACAGTCTCTAACATGATTTCTTCCTTTCGTAGTGTTGTGTTTTCATTCCCGCCGCCCACGCGCAGCATGGTCTCGCCGGGAAAATTTCTAGTGGGGCCGCGCCTCAGACCGGCGAGATGTAAGGGTAGCAAGCCAGCGTGAGAGCAGCATCGGTTGGGTGAAGCGGCCTCGCTTGGCGGGACCGAAAGTTTGTTAAGGGTTGAGGTCAGGGCAATTCCTCGCGCGCAGCGAACCTCGTTTGGTTTTTTGATTTGTCCGTAGATGTACAATTGGTGTAGGAACTCGGTCACCTTACCAGCTCCTCGGTCCCGCTTATAGAATCCTTGAAAAGCAAGGCCCACCTGATCACCGATGTACGGAAACGGAAAAACTTGACTCATTTGCAATCTTTTTTGCTTTTCAAGGATTCTAGTGGGCTTCCGTCGAGAGCTTAGTGTAGACAGCGCACAACATCGCAAAGACGAACGCCTGCAGTAATCCCACCAAAAGCTCAAGAAAATAGAAAGGGAGAGGAAACAGAATCCCCGCAACCCAGTTGATCGGGACCGGTAATGTATTGGCGAGTGTCTGCATCGTATGAAGAAGCGTCTCTCCGGCATACATATTGCCAAATAACCGAAAGGAGAGTGAAACCGGACGGATCGCAATCGAGACCAGCTCGATGAACCCGACAAAAAGGAAAAGAGGCAACAAGGCATACTTGAGAGCGCCTTTCAGATCCCCTTTTGGAGCAAAGTTTTGCTCCAGAAAGCCGATCAACCCGACTTGCTGCATCGTCCAGACAAACCAGACGCACATAAACAAAAGGGCCATACCCAGGGTCATATTCATGTCCGCGTTTGTGGGGCGGAGCAGAGGCGTACTTATTTCCTTTAATGATAATGGAAAATCACCGGGCGTCCCGAAACCGATCGTTCCCACTCCAGGTACCAAGCCAAACCAATTCGCGACAAGGATGAAAATAAAGAGTGTTGCAAGAAGGGGGAAAGCCCTCGCTATCATATGTTTGCCGACAATTCCCTCAAAAGTCATATAAAGCGTCTCGACTAGCGCCTCAAAAAGGTTCTGAGCGCCTTGCGGGACCAACTGCATCTTTTTCGTCGATCGACGGGCCCAAATAATTATCAAAACGGTCACAATCATGGTTACCAGCATCGAATTAGTGAACCACCCCACCCCGGGAATAAGCCGGTCGGGTATCACCGTAAGCTCTTCTGCCGCAAGAAATAATGTCGGGTCCATAGGCAAATCACCCTCCAGGATTGGTAACAGCTATCCCCGATTGGCGAAGGGAAACCGTCCGAAGAACTGGAGGGTTTAAAAACTCAATCAAAGCAACGCGGTTTGCGACATGCAAGCCGATTTGTAAAATTATTACGCTGCGCGGTTGCACATTGCAAAGGGGTCGAGTATCGGCTGACGGCCCGGATAGCGGCCCGATATCCCGCTGGCTCCCTGGGCAATTTGTGGTTGATTTCCTCGAGAGTCACTCTTTAATCCCTAGCTATGTCAAACGAAACTAAAGCGAAAAGCGCGTTCATGAAGCCTGTACAGCCAGATGCCGCGCTTGCCAAGATTGTTGGCGAAAATCCCATTCCCAGGACCGAACTGACTAAGAAGCTTTGGGAATACATCAAAAAGAACAACCTTCAGGAAAAAAAACTCATCAAAGCTGACGCAGCTCTCGAAGCAGTCTTTAACGGCAAAAAGGAAGTGGATATGTTCGAACTCACCCGGCTGGTGAATTCTCATATCGTCAAATAAATCTTTATAAACATTTCGCGCGCCTGTACCCGGTTGGCTTCGGCGGGCAACTCGCAATGCCAATCTACCCATCGTGACTTCGTTCGCCAAAAAGCTTACCATCGCGGTTGTGCTGGCAATTGGGCTGGCGGCGACCTCGTATTTCTTTCCTGTCGTGCCTGCGGTGCAAAGTCTTTGCACGTGGATTGGTCATCTTGGTCTCCTTGGCGTCTTTTTGCTATCCCTCCTCCTTGCTGCCGGTTCGCTTTTTTTTATGCCGGCAAGTCCGTTCGTCATCGCGGGAGCGGCAGTCTTCGGCTTCCCGTTAGGTGTCCTGGGAGCCGTTGCCGGCCTCACATTGGGGGCCGCCGCCGGGTTCAGCTTATCCCGGTGGTTCTTGCGCAATGAGATATCCGCCCGCCTGCGGAAACATACAACATTCCGTGCCATCGATACCGCGATAGAGAAGGAAGGGTGGAAAATTGTGATCCTGCTGCGTCTCTGCCCGGTCCCTTTCGGCCTCGCAAACTATTTGTATGGCCTGACAAGTGTCCCGTTTCGAGCTTACATACTAGCGAGCGTTATCGGAAGTTTGCCCGGTCTCCTGCTTTTCTGCCAGCTCGGTAGCGCGGGTAAAGCAGGACTTGAAGCAATTGCTTCCGGACACCTCGGCAATAGCACCGGCGGGCTCATCATGCTTGCAATCAGCATTGCTTCGACTGTAGTCGCCATCGTCCTGCTCCCCCGATTTGCGCGCAGAGCGGTTGCGAAATACACGCGCGTATCGCTTCCTTATAGTGGCAGATCAAGGACTGGACCCGGAGTTTTTGTCCAGAAACGCGGCTCACCCCACGAGTAACTTCATTTCCAATGTATCTCGCTAGAATTCGTATTCCTTCCCGGGCTCCGGAATAACTGCCTGAGTCGCAGGCAACTCCAATGCTATCCTTTCCGCAAACCACCCAACAGCCGGCGGGTCCCCATGCACCAGCACGACAACTCGTGGAGCAACTTTGCGTATGTACTCTAACAGCATCTCTCGCGGAGCGTGCGCACTGAAATCAAACTCCTGCACATTACATGCCAATCTTGCGCCAGGTAACTGCCCATCAAGTTGGATTTGATCGCCGAGCCGCGCGGCTTTCAGGCGGCCGCCAGGCGTGTCAGGATCCGCATAACCGACAAAAAAGATCGACTGCCTGGGATCGCCGATCAAGCGCTCCGCGAGCTGATTGGACAATGTTTTCTCTGTCATCATTCCGCTTGAGAGCGCATAAATGCGACGGCGGTTGATTTGTGTCGTGGCAATTTCGCGGCCGCTTAAAACGTAGGGTTCAATGGAATCGAGCAGTTGCAGCCCCGGATGCTGGCGCCTCGTCAATGATGCAAGCTGATCATGCGCCACAGTAATCTTGGTGCTCAAACCGCCGATGTAAATCGGCGACTCTTTCAACGCGCCACGACGTTTGAAATGATAGAGCATCGTAAGGACTTCCTGGGTTTTCCCGAGCGCAAAGACCGGAATAAGTACCGACCCGCCCCGATCAAAGGCTTCTTCGAGAGCCGCCAGAAATCTTTGTTCCTCTTTTCTTCGTGAATATGAGGGATCGAGCGCACGATCTCCTCGCGTCGTTTCTATAATCAAAACATCAATTTCCTCTTCCGGAAAATCAGCGCTCTTCATGAGTGTTTGCTGGAGAAAGTTCACATCGCCGGTGTAGAAAATCTTTCGTCCTTCGGCACGAAACAGAATACCTGCCGAGCCAAGGATATGCCCGGAATCATACAGTTCGAACGTCGGTTCACCCTGAGGCTCCGGTAAGCGCTCCCCGGAAAGTGTCCAATATTGACGGAGCCCAACTCTTTGCCAGAACTCAGCCGCCTGATCGGCTTCGCGATGTGTGAACAAAGGGTAGCCGCGAGAGCCGAGCCCGTCGCGCTGCCGCGACATGACGTTCACGGAATTATGGAGCATGATATCAGACAGTTTCGAGGTGGCGTGGGTCATCAGCACCCTGGCTTGCGGTTGCCGCCGCATCAGGACAGGAAGCGAACCGACATGATCCTGGTGAGCATGGGAGATGAGAATGGCGTCAAGTGATCCATCCGGTACGAGCCGATAGATAGGCAAGGCAGCCTCATTTTCCTCCTTGGGATGGAGCCCCGCGTCGATCACCAACTTTCGGCCTTCCAGCTCCAGAAAGTAAGAATTGGCTCCAATCTCCGTTCGCCGGGTCAAATTGACGAATCGCATTCGCTTTCAGCGAGGCCGCGCCTCAGACCAGCGAGAGGTAAGGATCTCAAGGCCGGGTTGAGAGCAGCGTCGATTGGGTGAAGCGGCCTCGCTATTGCGGGACCGAATTTTGTTAGAGGGCCGGACAATTGCCGGCGCGTTATCAGCATACTGCGTTTGGGCTTTTGATTCGTGTGTGCATTTAAAAGGGGTGTGGGATCCGATACCTTGGGTTTCGCGGTCCCGCCCATAGGATCCTCGAAAAGCAAAACCATCGAATGATTCATGTGCCAATAGTGAAACTTGATCCATCTGCAATCAGTTTTGCTTTTCGAGGATTCTAAATTCGCTGAAACCTAGCCTTTGACGCTACGTCTGCAAATTCAGTAAACCGCCGTCGGGTATTGAAAGGCTGAAATGTTGTTGTCACCCCTTGCATTGAATCGCTGGGATTTTGACGCTGCAGCACATCTTTTGGTACGCGCGGGTTTCGGAGGGCGTGCGGAAGAAATTGAGAAGCTTCATGCACTGGGACCAGCCAAGGCCATCAGCTCTTTGGTCGATTCCCAGCCGGAATCTTTCGAGCCTCCAGCATGCGCGGATCCTCATAGCCAGGACGAACTCCGCAACCAGCTTCGCGAGGCCGTTACGCCCGAACAGAAACAGTCGGTTCGCAAACTTCTCAATGAGCAGTTCCGGTACGAGATGAGCGATCTTACGCGCTGGTGGGTCACACGGATGGTGAACACGCGTGCACCGTTTGTCGAAAAGATGACTCTATTCTGGCATGGGCATTTTGCTACCAGCGGCCAAAAGGTGCGGCATGCCTACAAGCTGTGGCGCCAAAACGAATTGTTGCGCCAACATGGGCTCGGGAACTTTGCCGATCTTATCAAAGCGATTTCGCGCGATCCGGCGATGATGATCTGGTTAGACACTGTTCAGAGCAAAAGAGAGAGGCCTAACGAAAATTTTGCGCGCGAAGTCATGGAACTCTTTACCCTCGGCGAAGGCAACTACACCGAATCTGATGTCAAAGAGGCGGCACGGGCGTTTACAGGCTACAGAATCGACAAAGACAATCAATCCTTCAGATTTGCTCCCGCACAATTTGACTCGGGACTGAAGAGCTTTATGGAAAAAACCGGCTCATGGAACGGCGATCAGATAATCGATATGATTGTCGACCGACCCCAGTGTGCGCGGTTCATTGCAGGAAAGATATGGAAGTTTTTCGCATACGAAACATCGGATGGAAAGCTCGTCGACGCGCTGGCAAGCGAGTTGCGGAACGTTCAATACGATATTCGGCCCTTCATGAAGCAGGTTTTTTCCGCCCAGGAATTTTACGGCACAGAAGCCTTGAATTCTCAGATTAAAAGCCCGGTCCAGTTCTTCGTTCAAGCCTTTCGAACGATGCCGATAGCCTTGCCGGAATCATCCGTGTTAGTGTTTGCGTTCCGTCAAATGGGCCAGGTTCCGTTTTACCCGCCAAGCGTAAAAGGATGGGACGGCGGCAAAAGCTGGATTAATACCTCAACTCTGGCGTTTCGTTATAAACTCGCTCGCCAGCTAGTCGAGGGAATCGATCCACTGGAAATCGGGCTGCCAAAGCCGCTTGCAATGGACATGAGCGGAATAAGACCTGCCACAACCCCTGCATTGTTAGTCGACGAGATCATCACCGCATCGGACCGTCAGCAGCCAGAAAACGTCGTCGAGAAGCTGTTTGTTCGAATATTCCAATGCAGCTCAAAATTCGAGCTTGCGACCAGCTTTCGCGAATTCCTTTCCAACCGGAGCCTCCCTCTGGGAGATGCGACGATCCGCGAGTTGGCAGCATTGATGATGACTACACCCTATTACCAAGTGACTTAATGCCGGGCTGCCTCCCCGCCATACCTCTATGGAACACGATCTACCAGTTCTGACCAGACGGGCCTTTCTGCGGACCTCGCTCATGGGGGCGGCGCTTAGTTGGACCGTGCCGGTGTTTATTCAGCAAACGTGCACGTTTATGCACGCTCAGGCCCTGGATTCCGCGCTTCAAGCAGGGACAGGCCGCGACCATCCCGTTCTTGTCGTGATCCAATTGGCCGGAGGAAATGATGGATTGAACACGATTATTCCCTTTGAGGATGATCTCTATTTTAAGGCGCGGCCTACGATTGGAATACCAAAGAACCAGGTTATACCCCTTGATAACGGAATCGGATTTCATCCAAGTCTCGAACCCATGAAAGCGCTCTACGAAAGTGGCAATCTTGCCATTATTCAAGGCGTGGGGTATCCAAATCCGAATCGATCACATTTTCGTTCGACTGAAATTTGGCAGACGGCCTCGGACGCAAATCAAATCCTCACGAAAGGATGGCTTGGTCGATATTTCGATAATTGCTGCCGCGGCGAAGATCCAACTGTGGGCGTTGTTTTAGGCGAACAGCTGCCGGAAGCATTCAACGCGAATCTCCCTACAGGCGTCGCAATCAGCCGTCCCGGCAACCTGGGCTTTGATCGGACGAGCGATCCCAGCGAGGCTCATCTGTTTTCCGAGCTAAATGGCCTTGAACCTGATGCGATGTCGGGTGACTCGATCGGCAGCCTTTCAGGACCAAATGACTCTGGCCTCTCGGCACTCGAATATCTTCAGCGAACAGCCCTCGACGCGCAGGTAAGCGCTGAGCGGATTAAGCGAATGCTTCGAAGCTCAAAAAACGAGGTTCCTTATCCAAGAAATCAGTTAGGTAGTTCATTTGGCCTTATTGCTCGCCTGATTGCCGGCGGCTTACCCACTCGTGTTTATTATGCAAGTCAGGGAGGTTATGACACCCACGCTGGCCAAGCCAACACTCACAAGCGTTTGTTGAGTGAGTTTAGCGCTGCCCTGGTCGCTTTTTGTAATGATCTCAAAAGAAAAGGGATTTTCGATCGCGTTATCGTACTGACCTTCAGCGAGTTTGGCAGACGCGTTACTGAAAATGCAAACGGCGGAACTGACCACGGAACTGCTGCGCCGCTGTTTGTATGCGGCGGCGACGTGAATCCGGGGCTTTATGGTAAACAACCCGCGCTCGATAAGCTTGACTCCCGAGATCTTTTTTACAGCATCGATTTCCGATCTGTTTATTCGACCATTTTGGACAACTGGATGAAGGCGCCCGCTGGAAAAATTCTGGGTCGCGAGTTTCCAAAGCTCAATTTCGTCTAGCGCATGACGATCCAGATCAAACGAGTGTATGACCCGGCCGCAAAAGAGGATGGCCCGCGTTTTCTGGTGGAACGTCTCTGGCCACGCGGAATGAAAAAGGAGGCGTTGCACATGGACGCCTGGTGTAAGAACGCGGCGCCCAGCGACGATCTGCGCCGCTGGTTCAAACATGATCCAGCCAAGTGGAAGGAATTCAGACGGCGATACCTGGCCGAGTTGGCTGAAAATCCTGCGGCCTGGCAACCGTTGTTGGATGCGGCCAAGCCCGGTAACATTACGCTCCTTTACAGCGCTCGTGACACGGAACATAATAGTGCCGCCGTGCTGCAGTCGTACTTGGAAAAGCGGCTAGCCCGCAAAAATCACGCGCTGTAAAAAGCGGCGCGCTCATTGCGGGCTAGAGAGCGCTTAAACAGACGCTGCGCGTCCATTTAAGCGCCGGGTTTTTGAATACATGAATCCGAACAAACTGTTTTAAATTTAAAGTCTTCTTTTCAAAGAGCAGCGGAATTTTCCGGCGCCAGCCGGAGAATTCCGCTGCCAGAACCTGCATTGATCACAAATCCTTAGACATTTCAACGCAGCTGTCGTGACTACGGCTGATGAATTTGTGATCAATACAGGCTAGCTGGTGAGAAAGGTTAACCTACTCCGTCTGCATGGGTTTGGCTCTTCACTTCTTCGCCCCCGGTCTCTCTCCCCCGAAACCGGTTAACTCCATGTACCCAACGCCATCTATCGGGTTGTTTCCGAGTGCACCTCTGAGCTTTATAGCGCCCTCCCAGTAGACCACAGAGAGGTTAAGCTCTTGATTCTCTACTCTTGGCGCAATCACCAGGTCGAGGTTAAGCTTTGGAATTCGGAGCATCCATTCGATGGGATAGCTGATCTTGGTCGATGGACTCTGCCAGGACTTCCGGGGCGCCAACTCAAAATCGTTGACTCCGAGATCCACGATTGATCCGCCGGAATCAATCCACTTTCCGCACGAATGAGAATCGATTCCACCATTTCTCAGACGCATCTGGTAAAGCATCAGATCACTTCCATCAGTGAGCTGAATCCCGAACCAATTCCAGCCAACTTGATTTTCAACCAATGGATCCGTGGCCCATTCCCGATCAAACCAGCTGTTGCCCGTTATCTGATAGGTGTCGTTGCCAATTCTGATTGAACCGGTAGATGCTAACCTGGTGATCGAATAATAATAGGACGCTCTTCCCTCCCCCGCTCCACTTTGCATTAGCCCATTATCCCCTTGCAGAACCGCCCGTTTGAGCGGTTTCAATTGCAGATCGATCGAGTAGTTCGCACTCGCCGCATGCAAATGAAAATCCGAGGCATACGAAAGCTCCCAGTTATCTATCCAGGCCAACCGGTTGCCACTTCCAAACCCGGCTTCTCCGAACGCTCCGCGGCTAACCCGACTGTCATAATAGAATTGTTTGTTGTTGATGTCCGTCACGGCAAAATGAGCGAATTTGAGGTCATCCATGACAAAACGCGAACGCACCGGAGTGCGCTTGCGCGGCGGCCGATAGCCAGATCGAAAAAACGTGACTTGATAACCAAATTCTCGACCATCTTTTCCCCGGAGATTCCCGGTAAAATACCACCATTCTGTCCTAAAGCCGTAGTGCGGCAGATGATCCAACGGAAGTGTAATTTGATAACCTGGAACGGCGAGACTCCACCCTTCTGCGTTGGCCTCCGCTCCTCTGCCGGATAGGCAGGTAGCGCAGAGGACCAAAATGACGAGAACTCTCACCATCACGCATCCATCCGGATTGATTCGATGATGTTCGCGTTGGTCGCACGGCGGGCAGGTAACAAACTTGCGAACGCGGCGATAGGCAAGAGCCATATTGGTGTAAACAGTAGCTGCTCCCAAGGAATTCGAAGAGGAATACTCCATCCGAAGAAAGCCTTATTAATGACTTCGGTTAACACAAGGGATAGCGCCCAGCCCCCAACAAGGCCGACCGACAGCGAGGCAATCCCGATTAGCTGCGACTCCGCTATAATAAGACCACGGACCTGGCTTCTGGTCACGCCCATCGCACGCAGCATCCCAATCTCCCGTTTTCGCTCGTCTACCAGGACCGCCAGATTTAAAACGATCCCTACCACCGCGACGAACACCGCGATTACGCGAAGTACGTGCGTAATAGCGAAGGTTTGATCAAATAGCTCGAAAACCGCATGCCGGAGATCACGATTCAAGGAAAACCTGTAGTCTTGAGCTTTAGCGTAATTTCTTCGAATGCTGTCGGCCACTGCTTCAGCCCTGGTTCCAGGACGCAGATAGAGAGCCACCGAATTTACGCGGGAATCGTGCCAATACTGCTCGAATGTACTCCTCTGCATCAGCATGACGCCGGAATCGCGAGTATAGTCATAAAAAACTCCTGCTACTTGAAAAGTACGGATTCCGGTAGGAGTCGCAATTGGAACTGGATCTCCCTCCTTAAGTCTCAAGCGCCTGGAAAGCGGCTCCGAAATGGTTACTGCATCCTGTTTGCGGAAAGCCTCATATTTCTCGGCATTCCTCCCGCCCACATACTCTGGGATATTGCGCTTTGTCCCAACAACTACCCCTAATGAAATCGGTTCCCGATTCACTAAAACTGTGAGTCCACGATAGGTGTCGATCATCTCAACTTCCGGCTGGGATTTGACTGCCTGAATCAGTTCCTCGGGAACAAAGTTTTCGAAACCAATAGTTTCATTCGCCGCAGGTGCGATAAAAAGGTCTGCGACAAGACGCCTATCAACCCAGCGGTCGATTGTTTTCCGGAATGAGTAGATCATAATCGAAATGCTGATGAGCATTGCCAGCGCCGAGGCTAAAGCAGCGACAGTGATTGCATGGCGATAAGAGGCCCGAACGAAATTCTGCGAAGCGAGTTGCAGCAGAAAAACTGTCTTGAAGATGCGACCAGTGCAAATGCCGCACCAATGCGTAACATGAGGACCAAGGCAACAGACCCCCCCCATCGTCAGAAGGGCGCACAAGAATCCTGCAGGGCGGTGGCCATTCAAGGCGTATTGAGCCGTCAGGAAAGCCAGCAACAGACTCGCGCCGCTCAGCAAAATCCAAATCAAACGAGGCTTCTGGCTTCGCTCGATCAGAGATCCAAGATTTAACGCTCGAAGCGGCGGAAGGTTGGCACCGTCGTTCGCCGGGACTACCGCGCCCAGAATTGCGGCGACCACGCCGAGCAGCAAGACCCAGGGAATCTGCCACACCGGCAGATATAAATGCTCGATATTCACAAGTATATAAAGATTAGTCACAGTCTTTGAAACCACATGCACTAGCCAGTTTGCGAGCAACACTCCACCGGCACAGCCGAAGGTCGAACCGAGCACCCCGTAAAGCGCTGCTTCGCCGAGAAACAGCAAGCGAATCCGCTGCCTGCTTGCTCCCAGGGTTCGGAGAATCCCTAGTTCGCTCCGCCTTCTCACAACAGAGGCGGTGACCGTGTTGTAGATCAAAAACACACCCACTAACAAAGAAACCATGCTGAGCGCAGTGAGATTTAATTGAAATCCCGCCAGCATCTGCTCTACCTGCCTGCTGCGCTCTTCGGGAGCCTGAACGAGAACATCCGGAGGCAGAAGCCTTTGGATTTGATCCCGAACCGGTCCCGGATTGGCCGGATCGTTCACTCGAAACAAGACCTTGGTCAGTTTACCTTGCAGTTGGAGTAATTCCTGGGCCCAACCGAGATCCATGAAGGCGAACTGGCTTTCTCCGTCTCTTTGCCGCAAGATATAACGCAGGACGAGCCTGGCTTCCCGTCCATTTACCTTGATTCGCAGCGCATCGCCCCGACTCAAATGATGCGCTTCGGCAAATTGACTGGTGACTGCTACGGCCGCCGGATCGCTGAACCACGCGTCGCCCTTCGATGATTCCCTATCGGGCGCATCAATTTTGGAGTTTTCGAAGGTGCCGTTAGTCAGTGGGTCAATTCCCAGAATGCGAAGATATTCTCCGGGATGGTCCGCAAGAGTCACAAGTCCCTCAACCACCGGCGTTGCCGCAGCAACCCCATCGACTTTTTGCAGCGCAGGGAAGAGCGCATCGTCCATCACTCCACCCGTCTCAAGATTTGCCCTTCCCGCGACAACATCCACGCTAGCTCGGAACGCGGATGTTGCACTTCGGTTTGCTATCTGAATCGCGAGATAGACCGCGACACCAAGAGCGATACTCAGGATGTTTATCGCAGCAAGGACCTTGTGTCTCAATGCATACCGGACGACATGCTCAACGAAAAACCTCACCTGTTTTTGCCGTACTCTCCTCCGGTGGCTGCGGCAAGCAGAGAGCGTTGCAATATTTGCAGAAATCTTTCATCGGTGATCTTTCGACCGTCCAGATCGGTTACATAGAAGCTGTCAAAGGCCGCTCCCTTCTCTGTCGCGACACGCGACAGCGCAATATTGACGCCCGCGCGCGAGAGGCAAAAAAGCACATCGTATAGCAACCCAAGGCGGTCTGCAGTCTGGAGATCGATGACCGTGTAGCTGGGATGAATCTGATTAGATATCACAAGCTTCGTTGGGAAATCCATTCCCAGCGGCAAATGAAACGCCGTTCGTTTACGGGCTTTCTCCAGCAGCGGGCCAAAATCATAATCAATCCTTTCAAGCGAAGTCTGCAGCACCGATTCGACAAGCGTTTGCTCGCGCTCATCGGTGACCGGCCGAAAACTAGTATCGCACACCCTGAAAACTCCTAACATCAGATTATCAACGCGGGTGTAAGCATCCGCGCTCAGAATGTTGATCGTTGCCACCGCGAAGGAGCCTGCTATCTTTGCCATCAGCGCAACTCGATCCCAGGTGCAAATCCAGCATTCACTGTGACCCTGATCCGGTTTGCTATGCCACCTGACAACCGCCGAAAGCGCTGGAGCAGGATCCATAAATCTGGACTCGAGAAAAGTCCGAAACAGTCGCAGATGCCCGATGATTTCATTGATCTGATGACTTTGAAAATAGCGATCAGGCATCGAATGAAAATGAACCTCGATTTCCTCTTCGAAATCTTTGGCCATTTTCTTGGCAACAGCTTGCTGGAGGTCATTCCTTTCAATTCTCCGCTCGGCGAAGTACTTTCGGCCATCGTGGAGATAATCGGACGTAGCGTGATGGAGATGCCACACCAGTGTTTCCTTCCAATCTGACCAATTTTGGTCACCCGTTCCCTGCCCATCTGCGAGGGTCAATAGCATAAGCGCATCAAGATTTTCAGGGGTTCGCACGATTTCCGCAAAATCGGCGATTGTCGCTGGATCTTCCAAATTTCGGCGCTGCGCTATCTCGGAAAGCGTCATGTGATGATCC
>Ga0306926_10003477_pt1 | contig 16310 bp, 16 predicted proteins | sample flu12Cox44000178_FD_203759 | JGI IMG/M metagenome (GOLD analysis project Ga0306926, IMG submission 203759) | Lab enrichment of tropical soil microbial communities from Luquillo Experimental Forest, Puerto Rico - flux8day.12C.oxic.44.000.178 (v2)... | ecosystem: Environmental > Terrestrial >... | reverse complement strand
GATGTCGCGGCTCGCGCGTGCCCGCATGCAGATCAAGTCGTATCTGGACGGCGAGCGCCCACTGCTTCGCCGCATCAAATAAGTCAGGGAAACAACGATGACCGACAAAGACGCACCCGTGACCGAAGACGAGCTTCACGCTTACGTCGACGGCGAGCTTCCAGCCGAGCGGCGCAGCATCGTCGAAGCCTGGCTTAACAACCGTCCGGACGATGCCGCGTTGCCGCGTGGCGCGCGCAAGGCGAAGCGATTCGCGCGCGCTATGGCGCGATAACCATGGAACCAGTGCCGGCGCGCTTCGATCTCGACAAGCTTGCTCGCGGCGCGCGATCGTGGCGTGCCGTCGCGGCGGCGGCGGTGATCGGAGCATTTCTCGTCGGCGGCGTTGTCGGCTGGATGGCGCGTGGCGCGTCGGCGGCTGCTCCGAGCCGTTTCGACCTGTTCACCGCGCAAGCGCTCGACGCGCACCAGGTTTACGTGGTGGAGGTGCGCCATCCCGTCGAGGTCACAGGCGCCGAGCGCGAGCATCTGGTGCAGTGGCTCTCGAAGCGCCTCGACCACGAGCTGCGGGTGCCAGACCTCGAAGCGAGCGGACTGAAGCTGGTAGGCGGCCGATTGCTGCCTGGGCCCTCCGGTCCGGCGGCCTTCTTCATGTACGAGGGCTCCTCCGGCGAGCGTTTCACCCTGTACTACGCGCCTACGGATTCGCCGGCCACCGCGATGCGCTACCGCGCGGCGGACCGCTTCGCCGCCTTTTATTGGGTCGAGCAAGGGCTCGCCTATGTAGTGAGCGGGCCGGTCGATCGGGAACGTTTGCTGCGGGTGGCGCAAGCGGCCTACGAACAGATCGACAAGGGAAAGCCGTAGCGCACCCGCGCGAGGTCGGGCGCGGCCGCCACGCTGCGCCGCGCTAGTGTCCCGATTCCGAAGTTCGCACACCCTTGTGGCAGCCTCGAATGCGAACTTCGGAATCAAAGGGACACTAGCAACGCTATGATTCTAGTGCCGCTTTTGAACCCGAAGTTCGCAAACGCGCTTGCGGCACGGTGTGTGCGAACTTCGGGTTCGCGGCACTAGTCCGCAATACCGCCGCGTGGATTGTAGCGCTTGGTCTCGCGCCATCTGCGCATCAGTGCCTCGAGTTCGGTATCGCCGTCCTCGGGCAGGACGATGCGGATGGTAGCCAGCAGATCGCCGACCCCGCCTTTTGCGGGAAAGCCCTTCCCCTTGAGGCGAAAGGTCCGCCCGGAACTGGTGCCGGCAGGAACCGCAAGCTCGACCGCGCCCTCAAGCGTGGGCACTCGGACCTTGCCGCCCAGCACCGCCTCGTGAAGCGCGATCGGAAGCTCGATCCGCAAATCGGCTCCTTCGCGCTTAAACAGCGCATGGGGCGCGACCGACACCGTGATCAAAAGATCGCCGGGGCGGTGGCCGAGACCCGCCTGCCCTTGGCCCTTGAGGCGGATCTGCTGCCCGTCCGCTAAACCGGGTGGGATCTTTACCTCGACTTCTTTTCCGGTCGGCAGTTGCACGCGCTTCTTCACGCCTTTGGCGGCTTCGGCCAACGTGATGGTGAGCGACGCGGCGACGTCGCGACCCAGGTCGTCCGCCCCGACGTCGTCCTCACCGAAACGGAAGCCGCTCGGCCGCGAGCCCCGCCCGGCGCCGCCGAACGCCTCCTTCAAAATATCCTCGAAACCGCCGAAGGCGCCAAAGCCGCCGGTACTGCGGCCCCCACCGCGCTGGAAACCGCCGGGGCCCCAGCTGAAACTCTCGAAAATTCCCTCGCGACCGAAGCCGCCGGGGCGGGCGCCAAAACCTTCAAAACCTTGGAAGCGCGGCTTGCCTTCGGCGTCGATCTCGCCGCGGTCGAAAGCCTTGCGTTTCTTCTCCTCGCCCAGAATTTCGTAGGCGGCGTTGATCTCGGCAAAGCGCGCAGCCGCCCTTGGATCATGCTTGTTGGCGTCGGGGTGCAGCTTCTTCGCGAGCTTGCGGAAGGCGCCTTTGACCTCAGCGGCGCTGGCGCTCTTGGAAACCCCCAGGACCTCATAGGGGTCGCGCATGCGGCAAGCCTCCCAGGCGAATCGTCTCAATCATGCCGGGTACCCTCTCCGACAGGTAGATGTGGGGAGCGCCGGCGCCCACTGCAATAAAGGCCAGGACAATCCCAAGCGATTCGCCCCCATGATCCGCAGCGCACCCTCGTCGCCTTGACTATTGGCCGGGTGAGCGGCAATGCCGTCGCCGCGGATCTCGAGGGGAATGCATGTCCCGCGTCAAGCTTACCATTGCCACCACCGATTACGACCATTTCCGTGATTTTCGTCTCGACCTGGTCAAGGCGGAGGGGATCGATCACACCTGGCTCACGCTTGGCCATCACGAGATTTTCGCGCGCTTTACCTTCAACCGCGAATGGGAGGTGAGCGAGCTCTCGTTCGCGAAATTCTGTGCCCAGGTGACGCGGGAGACTCCCGACATTATCGGGCTGCCAGTGGTCTGCTCGCGCCTGTTTCGCTTCTCGTCCTTCTACGTGAACAAGAACAGCAAGATCAAAACCGCGGCCGACCTCAAGGGCAAGCGCATCGGCTCGCCGGAATGGGCGCACACCGCGGCCGTGTACATGCGCGGCTGGCTCAACGACGAGCACGGCATCGCGCTCAAGGACGTGCACTGGTATCAGGCCGGCGCCAACGAAGCAGGCCGCATCGAGAAGGTCGAGCTCAATCTTCCCAATGACGTGAAGCTAACACGCGTCCAGGACAAATCCCTGAGCGAAATGGTCGCGTCGGGTGAAATCGACTGCGCATTGATCGCGCGGCCGCCGAACTCGTTCCTGCAGGGGCATCCCGACGTGGTCCGCTTGTTTCCCAACTATTTGGAGATGGAAGAGAGCTACTACGCGCGTACCAAGGTCTGGCCCATCATGCACATCATCGCGATCCAACGGCCCGTGCTCGATCGGCATCCCTGGGCCGCCCGCAACCTCTACAATGCCTTCGTCGAATCCAAACGGCGGAGCCTCGAGCGCCTGCTCGACCCCGCCGTCTCGCGCTATCCGCTCGCGTGGCTGCCGACCTATGCCCGCAGGATGCGCGACCTGTTCGACGGAGATCCCTTCCCCTACGGCATCGAAGAGAACCGGCCGACCCTGGAGCAGTTTCTGCGCTACACCCACGAACAGGGCATCGCACACCGCCATGCGCGGCCGGAGGAGATTTTCCCCAAGGGGATCATGACGGCGGTGCGGGTGTGAGGGCCGGTAGCGAATAGCGAAATAGGAGCGCTGCGCCATTCGCTAATTCGCTGTTTGCCGTTCGCGATTGAGAGCCGTCACGTGCTGCTTCGGGGCCGCAAATTGCGCACCTCCCACTTGCCCTGGGCGCGGCATGCTTCTCCCTGAAGCCAGGATTCGTTGCCGTTCCTCACATAGCTCGCGAGGAAATCGCGGCAGGTGACGCCGTCCTGGCGCGAGGCTGCCGCGAGCGGCGTGATCGTGCCGCGTGCGCCGGTCTTAGGGTTTTCCCAGGGCACGCTGCTGTGCTTGCCGCCCTTGCTCAGGACTTCGGCAATGGCAGCGCGGGCCACCACGAGATCGCCTTCGACCGCGGCCTCGACCACCGCCGCGGAAGCACCTTGCGCGGCGTTTTGATCTGCGCGCGGGTCACTGCGTGTCGGTAGTAGGTTGTCAAGTTGGTATGAGATGCTGCACCCGGCCGCCACCAGCGCCAATGCAAGAAACGCCAGCCGGTGCAAGGCCCCGTGCCATCGGCACGGCCTTGCTCTATAAGCGGGCTGCCGAAACAAGAGTCGCAACGCCAAGAGCCGGGTACTCCGCAGCATGTCCGAGTCCGCCCCGATACAACGCCCGAGCTGGTTAACGAGCGGTGATTTCACCGAGGCCCACGAGCCGTTGCGTCTGTTCGCGGCTTGGTTCGAGGAGGCGGCGCGGAACGAGCCGCGCGATCCCACGGCCATGTCGCTTGCCACCGTCGACGATGACGGGCTACCCAACGTGCGCATGGTGCTGATGAAGGGCTTCGATGAGCGCGGCTTCGTGTTCTACACCAATGTCGAGAGCCAGAAGGGCCAGGAACTCGATCGGACACGCAAGGGCGCGCTCTTGTTTCATTGGAAGTCGCTCAACCGGCAGGTGCGGCTGCGTGGCCCGGTGGAGCGGGTCGAGGAGGCGGAGGCGGATGCCTATTTCGCCACGCGACCGCGCCTTGCCCAGATCGGCGCCTGGGCCAGCAAGCAGTCGGCGCCGCTCGAGAGCCGCGGTGCCTTCGAAAAGGCGATCGCGCTCCACACCGCGAAATTCGCCATCGGAAGCATCCCGCGCCCGTCGAACTGGACCGGCTACCGGCTGCAGCCCCTGCTGATCGAGTTCTGGCAGGACCGGCCGTTTCGCCTGCACGACCGCGTCGAATTCCGCCGCGTTGAGCCCGGCGCACCGTGGCACAAGACGCGACTCTACCCCTAACGTAGGGTGGGCAAAGGCGCGCGGCTCGATCCACCCGCGTGGGCAAAATCGCTGCGTGCCTTTGCCCACGCAGCGGCGCAAGCGCCACACGATTTTGCCCACCCTACGTCGCTGGCAAACGCGGCAAGATCACTCTAGCATGCCACGAGCTTTCGGGATTTGACATCGATGACGACGCCGCATTCGAACCAGCCGCGTCGCGCGCTGCTGCTCACCGGCGCAAGCCGCGGCATCGGACACGCGACCGTGAAACGGTTCTCGGCCGCGGGCTGGCGGGTCATCACCTGCTCGCGCCACGCCTTCCCGGAGAACTGTCCCTGGGAGATGGGGCCGGAAGATCATATCCAAGTCGATCTCGCCGATTCTGACGGCACCCGTTCGGCGATCGCGGAAATCAAACAACGGCTCGACAACGGCGAGTTGCACGCACTCGTCAACAACGCCGCCATTTCGCCCAAGGCGAACGGCGGCACCCGGCTGTCCTCGATCGAAACCACGCTCGATGTCTGGAATCACGTCTTCCGCGTGAATTTCTTCGCACCGATCATGCTGGCGCGCGGCCTGGTCGAGGAGCTCAAGGCCGCCAAAGGCTCCGTCGTCAATGTCACCTCAATCGCCGGCTCGCGCGTGCATCCGTTTGCGGGCGCAGCCTACGCGACCTCGAAGGCGGCGCTGGCGGCGCTCACCCGCGAGATGGCGGCCGACTTCGGCCCGCTCGGCATTCGCGTCAACGCCATCGCGCCGGGCGAGATCGACACCTCGATTCTCTCCCCTGGTACTGAAAAGATCGTCGAACAGATACCGCTGCACCGCCTCGGCACCCCGGACGAGGTCGCCAAGATCATCTATGTACTGTGCACGGACACCTCGTCATACGTGAACGGGGCCGAGATCCACATCAACGGCGGGCAGCACGTGTGACAGGACCAGGTATCACCAATCAGGTATCAGCGCTCTGATTCTGATGCCTGATTCCTGTCATAGCCACTTCTTCCACTTGAAGAGGTAATACGGCAGCGCCGCCGCCAGCACCATCAGCACGATCGCGACCGGATAGCCGAGCATCCAGTCCAGCTCGGGCATGTGCTTGAAATTCATGCCGTAGATCGAGGCGATCAGGGTCGGCGGCATGAGCGCCACCGCTGCCACGGAAAAAATCTTGATCACATTGTTCTGCTCGATGGTGACGACGCCGAGCATGGCATCGAGCAGAAACTGGATCTTGTTCGTGAGATAGGCCGCGTGATCGGACAGCGAGTGGACGTCGCGCTGCATTCCGCGCAGCTGCGCACGCATCTCCTTGGCCCAGCGCATGTTGTCGGCTTCGTTGGCGAGGTAGAGCAGCAGCCGCCCGATCGAAACCAAGCTCTCGCGTACCTTGGAGGCGAGATCGCCCTTTTTGCCGATCGCCTTGAGGATATCGTTGTAGCTCCGGGTGCGATCGGTTCGATCCTCCTCGGGCTCGAAAATATCGTGCGAGATCTGATCGACCTCCGCCCCGATGCGCTCCAGGATATCGGCGGCACGATCGACGATCGCGTCAAGCAGGTCCATCATCACCGACTCGCCCGTGATCGTAGGTGAGCAAATCCGCGCGAGCTTGTTGCCGACGATCATGAACGGCCGCGGCTCGTCGTAGCGCACGGTGATAAGCCGATGGCCGGCGAGGACGAAGGTGACCGGCGTCGTCTTCGGCACGGCGGTGTCGGACTGGCACATCAAGGTCGCGGTCATGTAGCGGGCGCCGTTCTCCACGTAGAGCCGGCTGGTGACCTCGATCTCCTGCATCTCCTCGCGGGTCGGCACGGCAATACCCACCTGACGCTCGACCATCTTGTCCTCGGGCGCGGTGGGATTGACCAGATCGAACCAGACCGCGTTCTCCGGCACATCAGGGTCCGACGCGACCGGAACGCGGTCGAGCGATGTCCCGCGCGGAACGTAAACCCACAGCATCAACCCCTCCGGCCCCGGCTGCTCGCGCGCCACAGTCATCACGCATGACGCGCGGGTCGAGATCGGTGCCAGTGATGGCCCAATACTGCGGCTTCTTGCAAGCATAATGCGCAGTGCGGCCCGGCCGCCCATGCAAGCGCGATGCGCGCCCACGGCGGCGCGGCGGCCGCTTCAACGCCGATAGTCGGAAGGCAGTAAAACGAGGCTAGGCGAGCAAGCCCGCGCCGGCGATCACGCTGCAGCGCTCTCGGCTATCCACTTGTCCAGCTCGTTATCAGATGCCGCATAGGCCGCCTTCTTGGCCTCGCTCCGGTACGGCAGCGCCGCAGCAACCGCCGATATGCCGATCTCGCCGTAACGGCTGTCGAGATTGGGGGCGTCGCGCCGCGCGCTTTCGTTCGATTGGGCGGCATTCTTCTTCGTCATCATTCGGCTCCGCAGATCTTGTTCTTGCACGACTTCTTCTTCCCCATGGAAGGCGCGGCAAAGATGCTGCGGAACTGCGGCCGAAATAGGCAACAAATCGTGTGCTCTCGTGACATTTCGCCTCAAGTTCCATCGGGAAAATGCGGCTGTCTTGGTAAACGGCCGGTTAACCCATTCCGGCTAGCTTCGACCCGTGGCCGATCTGGAAGCAATCGCGACCGCGGCGATAACGCATGTGCGCAGCCGGGCCCGAAACTGCGACATTCCTGCAACAGGTTCACAGGACTAGCACGCTGGTGGCCGGTTAATGCTGGAAGAGAGGAACCCTTTTAGCTAATTGAGAATTGCCCCGCGGCTGGCAAGCCATCTGCAGGGGCCGCGCCGAAAGCGGGAAAAAGGGGCGGCTATGGCGAGACGGGGATCGGTGCTGCTTCTGCTCGGGCTTTTGCTCGGCGGATGCATGCAGGGCACGCTTGAACAAGCATCGGACGCCAATCTTACGCCGCGTGACCGCAAGCTTTTGGCCAACCCGCCCTATGCGCGCGCGTACATTCCGCCCGCCTATCAGCGCTCCATTGTCCAATATCATCGCAAGGAAGCGCCCGGCACCGTCGTGGTCGATACCGATGCGCGCTATCTCTATTACGTGCTGTCCAACAACCAGGCGATCCGCTACGGCGTGACCGTCGGCGAGGAGGCCTTGTCCTGGTACGGCATCGCCAAGGTGGGCCGCAAGGAAGAGTGGCCGGGTTGGACGGCGACCGCGGAAATCAAGCGGCGCCTTGGCAACGTTCCCGATCACGTGGCTGGCGGTCCGGCCAATCCCATGGGCGCGCGCGGCATCTATCTCTATCAGGGCAGCAAGGACACGCTGTTCCGCATCCACGGCACCAACCAGCCGGAACTCATCGGGCAGGCGATCTCCTCGGGCTGCATCCGCATGACCAACGAGGACGTCATCGACCTCTATAACCGCATCAAGACGGGAGCCATCGTCGTGGTGCTGGCGCCGCACAGCGGCGACTCGCCGGTCAATCCGCGGATGGCAACGGCGACCGAGCGTCCTGAGACTTATTAGCGCTTCGGAGGGGGGCTGTAGCGGCGCGGGGGTCGGGGCCCCCGGCGCCGCTTCGTATAAGCCTCTTGTAGCCCGGATGAGCCCCGCGTCATCGGGGCGAAATCCGGGACAGACGTGTCACAGGGCACGACCGCTCGGGTTTCGCTTCGCTCCACCCGGGCTACACGATTTACATCAGGCGCTCGCGCTTCACCCAATCCAGCGTGCGGTCGAGCGCCCGGCCGAGGCAGTCGAACAACTCGTCGATTTCCGCCGGCGTAATGATCAGCGGCGGGCAAATCGACATGATGTCGCCGGCGATGGGCCGCACGATCAGCCCCTCCTCCTCGGCGAAGCGCACCGTGCGCGGACCAACGCCGAGCTTGGCATCGAACGAACGCTTGCTCTTCTTGTCCGCAACCAGCTCGATCCCGCCAACCAGGCCGAAGCCGCGCGCCTCGCCCACCAGCGGGTGAGCGTTAAGCGCGGCAAGTCGCGCCTGGAACTGCGGCGTTTTGCGCGCCGCCTGTTCGGCGATGCGCTCGCGGGCGTAGATCTCGAGTGCCTTGAGCGCGACCGCGGCCGCCACCGGATGGCCGGAATAGGTGAACCCGTGGCCGAACACGCCGATCTTGCGGCTTTCATCCAGCAGGGCCTGGTACATCACCTCCGGCACGGTGACGGCGGCCATTGGCACATACCCCGAGGTCAGAGCTTTCGCGATACTGATCGAATCCGGCGCAAAGGAGAGCGCCGTGCAGCCGAACATCGTGCCGAGCCGCCCGAAGCCGCAGATCACCTCGTCCGAGATCATGTAGACGTCGTACTTGCGGCAGACCGCCTCGATTTGCAGGAAATAGGATTTCGGCGGCACGATCACGCCGCCCGCGCCCATCACCGGCTCGGCGATGAAAGCGGCAACCGTCTCCGCATCCTCGCGCACGATCATTTCTTCGAGCTCGCGGGCAAGCCGCTTGGCGAATTCATCCTCGCTCTCGCCCTCCTGTGCGAACCGATAATGATGCGGGCAGCCCGCGTGCAAAATGCCGGCGATCGGCAGGTCGAAATCGCGGTGGTTGTTGACCAGCCCGGTGAGCGAGGCCGAAGCCACGGTAACGCCGTGATAGGCTTTGATCCGGCTGATGATCTTCTTTTTGCGCGGTCGCCCGAGCGCATTGTTCATGTACCAGACTAGCTTGACCTGGCTGTCGTTCGCCTCGGATCCCGACGAACAGAAGAACACCTTCGAGGCTGGAATCGGCGCGATCTCCTTGAGCCGCTCGGCGAGCTCGATCGCGGGATCGTGGCTCTTGCCGGTGAACAGGTGAGTGAACGGCAGCTTGCGCATCTGCGCCGCCGCCGCCTCGACCAGCTCCGCGTTGCCGTAGCCGAGCGCCGTGCACCACAGCCCGGCCATGCCCTCGATATAGGCCTTTCCCTGGTTGTCGTAGACGCGCACGCCCTGCCCGCGCTCGAGGACGAGCGGCCCGGCCTCGCGGAACGCGGCGAGCTGGGTGTACGGGTGAACCAGCGTCTCGATATCGCGGACTGCGAGATTGCTCAGCGGGGGCATGGGATGGCTCTCGATCTGATGCGTCGTGAACGTGCAGCTTTAGCGCCAAACGCTACAACTCGTCACGGGTCGATATCCGGCCGCGGTCTCGGTAGCGGCACGCTGCCGGGGGCGGATTCCTCGTCCGGTTCGCGCACGTCCCATTGGCACATGCGATAGCCGCCGCGGCGTTCGGCGAGGTCCCCGTGCACGTGGTTCTCGTGATAGCCATCGGAGCCGGGCCCGAGCACGGTGGAAAAACGCGCGCAGGCGCTTTTGCGCAAGGTCTCGCGAGACTCCTTGCTCACCTGCGGATCGGTCAGGTCGAGCCGCGTGCCGTTGCCAAGCACGAGGGAGCGGATGTCGAGCGCGTTGGCTCTTCCGTGCTCGGACAGCTTGGCGCCCGCGACGCGGTTGCGCCCGCGGCATTCATACGAGTCGAAATTGTCGATGCTCTTGAGGGTGGCCTTGAGGGAACGCACGGCCGCCGTGACGTCCTCGCGCACCCAGTGCGCGATGGCTTCGGCAAATGTGCAGCGAACCGTCGCCGGCGGGGTTAGTGCCACGCGCCGCTTGTCCGGAAGCACCACGGCTTCGAGCCGCACCACGTCATCCACTCCGCATTCGCCGGGGCCCGTGAGGGGCGGCAGCGATGGTGCGATTGCCAATTCGGTCGTCAGCCGCAGCCGGCAAGCGGAGGGTGGCGGCGACGAATCGGGCTCCGCCGTTTCCGCCTGCGACACGGTTGGCGATTGCGCTGGCGGCACGTTCGGTGCTTGCGTCGGCCGCGGTCGCGGCAGTGGCACCGCATGCGCGGCCGCCAGGCCGGACAGCATCATCACAACCGCGAGCAGGCAAACAGGCTTCACGGCAGCGGTATCCGCAAGGATTGCGACCTTAAGGCGACCGATCGGCGCCTGAAGGCGCAACGACGATGCCATTTCCACCACAAAACGCCGCGGTGCGATAAGCTGTTCGCGGGAAACACGCGCACGTGACCATGGCCCATTTCGACGTGGTGATCTGCGGCCTCGGCGCCACGGGGAGCGCCGCGCTCCTTCATCTCGCGCGCCGCGGCAAGCGCGTGCTGGGGCTCGAGCGCTACGCACCGGGACACGACCGCGGTTCCTCGCACGGCGGCACACGCATTTTCCGCCTCGGCTATTTCGAGCATCCGTCCTACGTGCCGCTGCTGCAGCGCGCGCACGCGCTCTGGCGCGACCTGGAAGATGCGTTCGGCAAACCGCTCCTTCATACCACCGGCATTGCCGAAATAGGGCCGCCTGACGGCGGGCTGGTGCGCGGAACGCTGGCCGCCGCGCAGCGTCATGGCTTGCGCCACGAGATGCTGGCCGCGTCCGAGCTGATGCGGCGTTTTCCCGCGTTTCGAGTGCCGCCCGGCTACGTCGCCGTGGTGCAACCCGCCGGTGGATTTCTCCAGGTGGAGCGCTCGGTGACAGCGCAGCTCGCGCTGGCGATCAGCGCGGGGGCCGAAATGCGCACGGCCGAGGTGGTGCGCTCCATCGAGCCGCGTGGAAGCGGCGTGCGCATCGTCACGGATCATCGAACCATCGATGCTGAACGCGCGATCGTCGCCGCTGGACCCTGGCTCAAGTCGTTGCTCCCCGAATTTGCCGGCCTGCTGCGCGTCACCCGGCAGGTGGTGGGCTGGTTCGAGCCCGCAGACGCGGCACTGGTCGCGGATGGCCGCCTTCCCGTCTTCATCATCGAGAGCCGCCACGGCATGCACTACGGCATTCCGTCGCATGCGCGGGCGAATCTCGGGGCGGGTATCAAGATTGCCAAGCATCATCACCGTGATGAGAGGGTGGACCCCGATTGCTATGATCGAACAATTTTGCCGCAGGATGAGGCGCTGATCCGTGCCGCTATCGCCGATCACATTCCTGCGGCCAACGGCCTGCTGATCGCTGCGCAGACCTGCCTCTACACCATGACGGCTGATGGCGATTTCCTGATCGACCGATTGCCCGGTGCGCCCAATATCATCATCGCTTCGCCCTGCTCCGGCCATGGGTTCAAGTTCGCCCCGGTTATCGGCGAAATCCTTGCCGACCTCGCCACCACGGGAACGACGGGGCACGACATTTCGCGGTTTCGGCTTGCCCGTTTTGGCGCCTTGGCGGGCGCAGCCGGCTGATAAATCGGCGGTTGCGCGCGGCCAGCGCACCGGTAACCTAAGAGCCGAGGAAACACCGCGAGGGAACACCATGCTCGGGCTGATGCAGGATTGGCCGCTGCTTTGCCATCGCATCATCGACCACGCCGCCATCAACCATTGCGACCGGCCGATCGTGACCCGCTCGGTCGAGGGCGCGCTCCACACCACGACTTACGCCCAAGTGCGTGCGCGGGCGCGGCGGGTCGCGCAACGGCTCGATCGTGACGGCATCCGCCTCGGCGACCGCGTGGCGACGCTTGCCTGGAACACCTGGCGCCACCTCGAAGCCTGGTACGGAATCATGGGGCTCGGCGCCATTTATCACACCGTCAATCCGCGCCTGTTCCCCGATCAGATCGCGTGGATCGTCAACCACGCCGAGGACCGCGTGCTGCTGACGGACCTCACATTCATTCCGCTCCTCGAGAAGCTCGCGGACAAGCTGCCGAGCATCGAGCGCTATGTCGTGCTCACCGACGCCGTGCACATGCCAACGACGTCGCTCAACAATGCCGTGCCCTACGAGGAATGGATCGGCGCGGTCGACGGCGATTTCGCCTGGCGGATGTTCGATGAGAATACCGCTGCGGGTATGTGCTACACCTCGGGCACGACCGGCAACCCGAAGGGCGTCCTCTATTCGCACCGTTCCAATGTGCTGCACGGCCTGACGGCGAATGGCTGCGACATGAAGGGCTACTCGTCGCGCGACGTGGTGATGCCTGTGGTGCCGATGTTCCATGCCAACTGCTGGGCGATGATGTTTGCAGCGCCTATGGCCGGCGCTTCGCTGGTCATGCCCGGCCCCAAGCTCGACGGCGCCTCGGTGTTCGAGTTGCTCGACCGTTACAGGGTCACCTGTACCGCCGCGGTGCCCACCGTCTGGCTCATGCTGCTGCAACATCTCGAAGCGACCGGTGGCAAGCTGCCGCACCTCAAGAGGGTCGTGATCGGCGGATCGGCCTGTCCGCGCGCGATAACCAGGACGTTCCAGGACATCTACGGGGTCGAGGTGCTCCATGCCTGGGGCATGACCGAGATGAGCCCGCTCGGCACGGTGTGCACGCTCAAGCCGGAATATGCCGGGCTGGGCGGCGACGCCCGGCTCGACATTCAGCAGAAACAGGGTCACGCGCCGTTCATGGTCGAGATGAAGATCACCGACGACGCCGGCCAACGGCTGCCGTGGGACGGCAGGACATTCGGCCGCCTGAAGGTGCGCGGTCCGGCGGTGGCCCGCGCCTATTATAAGGACGATAGCGATATCCTCGACGCGGAAGCCTTCTTCGATACCGGCGACGTGGCAACGATCGACGAGCACGGTTACATGCACATCACCGATCGCGCCAAAGACGTGATCAAGTCCGGCGGCGAGTGGATCTCCTCGATCGAACTCGAAAACCTGGCCGTGGGTCACCCCAAGGTGGCAGAAGCCGCGGTGATCGGCGTGCAGCATCCGAAATGGGACGAGCGGCCGCTCCTGGTCATCGTTCTCAAGCGCGACCAGTCGGCCACGCGCGAAGAGATCCTTGCGTTCATGCGCGGCAAAGTCGCCAAGTGGTGGATGCCGGACGACGTGGCCTTCGTCGACGAGATCCCCCACACCGCCGCCGGCAAAATTCAGAAGACAGTGTTGCGGCAGCGGTTCAAGGATTACGTCCTGCCCACCGCCGCGCTGGTATCATAAGCACGCGCCTCGCTTCACCGGGGCCCAAATCCCCTGCCCGATGGCCTCGTCTCCATCCACCCCTTGAGCTATTCGTTGCCCCCTCTCCCACCCTCACGGTGCGTTGCGGTTAGGTTGGGTTGAACCTGAGGAGCCGAATGGCGCGCCGTCATATCGATTCCGAGCCGATGTCGCGGCTCGCCATCTGGGCGCGGCGCATCGCCGGGTTTGCCCTTGCCGCCGCGTTCCTGGCGGCCATCATCGTGCGCTCCGGTCTACTCGAAGTGTGGCCCGCGCTCGCGACCTTTGCCGGCGCGCTGGCGCTCGCGGTTGTCGCCCTCGTTCTTGCCTTTGCCGCCTTTGTGGTGATCTGGCGCGAGGGACTCGCCGGCCTCGGCGCGTCGTTCACCGCCATGGCCGCATCGCTCGCGCTGCTCGCCTATCCGGCCTATCTCGCCCTCGGCGCCTACCGGCTACCCTGGATCTACGACATTACAACGGATCCGATCGATCCGCCGCGCTACGAGGCGCTGGCCCGGCTGCGCCCGCGCGACGCCAACCCGATCGCGTACGAAGGACTTTATGCCGCCGAACAGCAGCGCAACGCCTACCCCGACATCGGCCCGCTCGGCACCAATGCGACGCCGAACGCCGCCTTCGATGCCGCCGTCGCGGCGGTCAACAAGCGGCGCTGGGTGATCATCGCGCGCAGCCCGCCGCAGGGGCCGCGCCGCGAGGGCCGCATCGAGGCGGTCGCGCGCACGCCGATCATGGGATTTCGCGATGACGTGGTGGTCCGCGTGCGCGGCGAGCCCGACGGCGCGCGCATCGATGCACGCTCCTCCTCGCGCTACGGCTCGTTCGATTTCGGAACCAATGCCGCCCGCGTCCGCAACCTGATGAACGATATTGAAGAAGCGATTCGCACGCAAAGGCCGGAACGCCCGCCGCAGCCGCCTCCGGCCGCGAAGAAAGAGACTGGCAAGAAAAAGTTTCAGCGCAGGCGGTAACGCGCATCGATCGACGGCTCGCCATCGGTCGCGACCAGCCCGCGCGTGACGAGATCCTCGATATGGGCAAGGACCGAGCGGCCCGCTGCCGGCACGAGCCGCGGATCGAGGCCGACATAGATGGCGCGCACGATGCTCGGGATGTCGGTTTTGCCGCCAGCCAGTTGGTGCAGGATCGCGGCCTCGCGCCGCTGCCGGTGGCGGATGTAGTACGCAACGAAACGCGGCGCGTCGCGCACGACCCCGCCGTGACCCGGTAGATAGATCGGCTCGACGCGGCGCTGAAGTTTTTCCAGCGACGCCATGTAGTCGTTCATGGACCCGTCGGGCGGCGCCACCACGGGGGTGGACCACGCCATGACATGGTCGCCGGAGAACAGGAGGTTGCCCTCCTTGAATGCGAACGCCATGTGATTGGCAGTATGGCCCGGCGTGGCAACCGCCTCGATGGTCCAGCCCGAACCTTCCACGACCTCACCGTCCGCCAGCGCCTGATCCGGCTTGAATTCGGTATCGTTGCTCGCTTCGAGGCGCGGCGCCTCGCCGACATGGAGCGCCCGCGCGGGGCGATGCGGCCCTTGCGCGAAAACCAGGGCGCCAGTCGCCGCTTTGATGCGCGCTGCTGCCGGCGAATGATCGCGATGCGTGTGCGTGACGAAAATGTGGGTCACGGTTTCGCCGCGCACCGCATCGAGCAGCGCCGTGATGTGCTTCTCATCGAGCGGGCCGGGGTCGATGACAGCAACCCGGCCGCGCCCGACGATGTAGGAGAGCGTCCCCTTGAACGTAAACGGGCTAGGATTGTCGGCAAGCAGCCGCCGCACGCCGGGCACGACCTCCTCGATGGCGCCAGGTGCAAGGTCGAGTGTTTTGTCGAACGGAATGTCGTCGCTCATGGCTGGCGGCCGGAAGCACAGCACGCGCGTTCCGAATGGGGTGCAGCTGATTTCTCCCGTGTCGTCCCCGCGCAAGCGGGGACCCAGTACGCACCGCCTTTTCAGTGATTACTGGGTCCCGGCTCTCGCGCTCACGCGCTCGGCCGGGACGACACCGAGAGCTGCCAGGCTATGTCGGCTCACCCCAGCTTGCGGCCGATGATGTCCTCGCAGCGCTCGTCACCCATATAGAGCGCGCCCGACATGGCCGCGCGCATGCGGTTCGACGGAGCACCCGCGGTTCCCCAGCGATCCGGGGTGGGCATCACCTTCTGCCAGTATTCGGGGCCTTGCGGGACGTACGTCGCATCGTCGATCTGGTCGAGCTCGGTCGTGTACTCGGCGACAAAACCGTTCGGCTCGATGAAATAGGAGAAGATATTGCTGCCGGGGCCGTGGCGGCCGATCCCCCATTCGATGTTGAATCCGTTCTGCTTGACGCGGCCGGTGCCGCGCATCAGCCCGTCGAAGTTCGGCAGCTCGTAGGCCACGTGGTTGAGCGACGGCCCGTTGTTGCGGAACAGCGCCACGCTGTGATGATCCGCGCTGCAGCGCAGGAAATCCATCATCTGGGTGGTGTCGGAGAGCTTGAAGCCGAGCACGTCGATGAAGAAGGGAACCTGATCCTCCACGCGCGCGCTGTTGAGCACGACATGGCTGATCTTGGTCGGACGCGAGCGGTCGAGCACCACGTCGGGATGCTGCGTGAGGTCGGACGAGATGCTCATGGGCAGCCCATCCGGGGTGCGGAACCGGAAGCCATAACCGCCGCCGGCGCTGCGATCGAGCGGCGCCGGCGCGCCCGCGACGTCGATGCCGTAGCTCTTGGCCTTGGCGCAGAGCGCGTCGACCGCGGCGCGGTCGCCGGCGGCGAAATGCACGCCGAGCAGCGCCGGCTTCGGCCGCTCGCGTATCATGAGCACGTGATGCTCGCCGCCGGTCGCCCGGAACTGAATGCTGTCGCCTTCGGCGGCGATCTCTTCCAGCGCCCACACCTTGGAATAGAACTCCGCGGATTGATGAAGGTCGCGCACGCCAAGCTC
>Ga0306926_10003476_pt1 | contig 16314 bp, 18 predicted proteins | sample flu12Cox44000178_FD_203759 | JGI IMG/M metagenome (GOLD analysis project Ga0306926, IMG submission 203759) | Lab enrichment of tropical soil microbial communities from Luquillo Experimental Forest, Puerto Rico - flux8day.12C.oxic.44.000.178 (v2)... | ecosystem: Environmental > Terrestrial >... | reverse complement strand
GGATAACAGGCTGATCTCCCCCAAGAGTTCACATCGACGGGGAGGTTTGGCACCTCGATGTCGGCTCATCGCATCCTGGGGCTGGAGCAGGTCCCAAGGGTTGGGCTGTTCGCCCATTAAAGCGGTACGTGAGCTGGGTTTAGAACGTCGTGAGACAGTTCGGTCTCTATCTGACGCGGGCGTAGGAGGTTTGAGGGGAGCTGCCCCTAGTACGAGAGGACCGGGGTGGACGGACCGCTAGTGTGCCAGCTGTTCCGCCAGGAGCACCGCTGGGTAGCTATGTCCGGCAGGGATAAGCGCTGAAGGCATCTAAGCGCGAAACCCGCCTCAAGATGAGACCTCCCAGGGCGTAAGCCCTCTGAAGGCCCCTGGAAGATTACCAGGTTGATAGGCCGCAGGTGTACGCGCCGTAAGGCGTTCAGCTGAGCGGTACTAATCGGCCGTGCGGCTTGACCACGTTGCACTCATACAATTCGACGTCGCTTGGCTGCACTCGAGGATCAACGTAAACAATTGCCAACCGATTCCCGGTGGCGATGCCGGAGGGGCCACACCCGTTCCCATCCCGAACACGGAAGTTAAGCCCTCCAGGGCCGATGGTACTGCGCTGGTAACGGCGTGGGAGAGTAGGTCGCTGCCGGGGTAATTCAAGCGCCCGGACTGAAAGGTCCGGGCGCTTTGCTGTGTCGGCTCAGACGAGAGTGCGGGCCAGAGCGATCATGAAGTGTGCGGCCCAGTCGGTAACGGGGCTGACGATGCGTGCGGTGGCGCCGCTGAAGACGAGCAGGAGGAGGATCAGCATGCCGTAGCTCTCGAGCATGCGCAGAAGGCCGGCGGCCGCCTTCGGCAGGAGATAGGGGAGGAAGTGCCCACCGTCGAGCGGAGGAATCGGAATCAGGTTGAAGACGCCCAGGGCGAGATTCAGGACGAACACCGCGGCGAGCGCCACTAGCACCAGCCCAGGGACGGCGCCCGACCGCCGTAGGGCGAGATAGAGCACGACGGCCACGAAGGCAGCGAGGAAGTTCGCGATCGGGCCCGCTATCGCGACCCAGAACATGTCGCGGACGGGATGCGAGAAGTTCCGTGCGTCCACGGGCACGGGCTTGGCCCAGCCGAAGCCGGCCAGCACGAGGCTGATCGCGCCGAGGGGATCGATGTGGGGTAGCGGATTCAGGGTGATGCGTCCGAGCCGCCGCGCGGTGGGATCTCCGAGACGATCCGCGACCACCGCATGCGCCACCTCGTGCACGGTCACCGCCACCAGCAGCGCGGGTAGCTGCAGCAGCACGCGCTGGAGAACGCGCAAGGGATCCCCGAGGAGATCCGTCATTCACGCCGGCGCGGCGGCCCATCGTCGGGCGGCAGCTCGTCGGGCAGGCTCGCTCCCGCCACTCGGTAGCGCTCGTCGAGCCATCCCCCGAGATCGATCAATCGGCATGTGAGCCCGCAGAAGGGACGATGCGGATTCTCCATCCATACCGTCTCGTTCCCGCAGCGGGGGCAGCGGAGGCGAGGGCGAACCGCCGCTTCGTCGTTTGGCACGGCCGCATCCTAGCCAGCACGGTCGTTCGGTGTCAAACGAGGGCCGGGGGCGTTGACACGGGGGCCAGGCCGGGGGAGGATGAGTTGTGTTTCGACTCTTGCCTCGCGACGAGAACTTCTTCGATCTCTTCGAGCAGCAGGCCGGGCACATCGTCTCCGCGTCGCGGGTGCTGGAGGAGATCACCCTCGACTATCCGGGCGCTCCTCCCAAGGTGCAGCAGATTCGCGACCTGGAGCATGCCGGCGACGCCATCACCCATGAGGTGGTGCGGCGACTGAACACCACCTTCGTCACGCCCATCGATCGCGAGGACATCTACACGCTCGCGAGCTGTCTCGACGACGTGCTGGACCTCATCGATGCGGTGGCTGACCGCCTCGTCCTCTACAAGATCAAGGCGCCCACCGATGGCTGCATCGCCCTCGCCAAGATCATCGTGAAGACGGCTGAGGAGACGGACCGCGCAGTGCGATGCTTGCGCACGCTATCCCAGGATTACCGCAAGCACTCCATCGAGGTGAATCGGCTCGAGAACGAGGCCGACCGCCTGCTCCGCGACGAGCTCGCCGCTCTCTTCGAGGGTGTCACCGACGCCATCGAGGTCATCAAGTGGAAGGAGCTCTACGAGACGATGGAGGCGGTCACCGATCGCTGCGAGGACGTGCCGAACGTCGTCGAGAGCATCACCCTCAAGATGGCTTGAGCCGGGCCGCCGGCTCCCGGACATGAGTGGTGCCCTCGTTCTCGTGATCTTCATCATCCTGGTGGCCCTCGCCTTCGACTACATCAACGGCTTCCACGACGCGGCCAACTCCATCGCCACCGTCGTCTCCACTCGCGTGCTCACGCCTATGCAGGCGGTGGCGTGGGCGGCCTTCTTCAACTTCGTAGCGGCCTTCGGCTTCGGCGTGCAGGTAGCCAAGACGGTGGGCAAGGGGGTGGTCGAGTCGGGAGTGGTGGATCAGTGGGTCATTCTGGGCGGCCTGGCCGGCGCCATCATTTGGAACCTCGTCACCTGGTACTTCGGCATCCCCTCCAGCTCGTCGCACGCCCTTATTGGCGGTTTTGCGGGGGCGGCGGTGGCCAAGGCGGGCTGGAGCGCGCTGGTGGTGTCGGGTCTCGTCAAGATCACCCTGTTCATCGTGCTCGCCCCCGTGCTGGGCATGGCCCTGGGCTTCGTGCTCATGGTGCTGACGTTCTGGATCTTCCGATCAGCGCGTCCGAGCCGAGTGGACTGGCTGTTCCGCCGGCTGCAGCTCGTATCGGCTGCCTTCTATAGCCTGGGCCACGGCACTAATGACGCGCAGAAGACCATGGGCATCATCGCCATCCTGCTCTTCTCCAGCGGCTATCTCGGCCCCGAATTCTACGTGCCAATCTGGGTGATTCTCGCCGCCCACACGGCGATCGGCCTCGGGACCATGGCGGGCGGCTGGCGTATTGTGAAGACCATGGGGATGCGGATCACCCAGCTTCGTCCAGTGGGTGGCTTCTGCGCGGAGACCGCGGGCGCGCTCATGCTGATCGGCACCGCGGTGGGCGGCATCCCCGTCAGCACCACGCATACCATCACGGGCTCCATTATCGGCGTGGGCGCCACGCGGCGCCTCTCCGCCGTGCGCTGGGGGGTGGCGGGACGGATCGTCTGGGCTTGGATCCTTACCATTCCCCTGTCCGGCCTCCTGGCCGCCGTCACGTGGCTCCTCCTGCCTCACGGATAACGAGATGATCCGTCGGCTCCTCCTCGCCGGGACGTTCGTCGTCGCCACTTTGGGGCTGACAGGAACCGCCTCTGCCGCCGGCCTGGCGGACCTCATGGCGCCGCTTCAATCCGCTCGGGAGCGGGGAGCCTTCGGCAGCGTGGACGGCCGTGCATATGTCGAGGCTCAGCGCGGCGGCGGCCAGCCCACCCCGTATCCCGACGTGTCGGTCCTCCTCATGCCGCGCTCCGCCCAGTTCGACAGCGAGCTGGACGGCATCAAGGCCAGCTACCGAGACTCCATCGACGCCCTGCTCGAGGCTGAACCGAGGGTCCGGACAGCCCGGGTGGCCTTCGAGCGCGCCCTGATCGAAGCCGGCGGAGGCCAGCTCCTGCTGGGCGAGTCCTCGAATGCGACCGGGGAGTTTCGCTTCCCGAGGGTGCCCGAAGGGGAGTGGACCCTTCTCGCCTGGCGAGAGATTCCCCACGCTAAGTCGCCCACCGCCCTCAGGGGGGCCGACGCGCGTCGATACAAGGGCCGCGCACAGATCTTCGGCTACACCACGGTCATCTTCTGGCGGCTACCGGTCGATGTGAAGGCGGGGGAGGTAATGACCGTGCACATTCACGATCGCAACCAGTGGCTAACCGCGGCACGAGAGGATCGGCGCATTCCCGATGAGAATCAGCAGAAGAGTCTCCTACCACCTACCTCCGACCAGCCGCGGTAGGCCAGAAAGAGCAGGGCGCCGCCCCCTGGCTCGGGGAACGGCGCCCTGGCGTTCTGCGCAGCGGGCCGGTGCTACTTCTTCTCCTCGGTCTTCTTCTCCTCGGTCTTCTTCTCCGTCTTGCCTTCCTTCTTGGTTCCGCCCTTCTTCTTCCCGCCCTTCTTCTCGGCCGACTTGTCACTAGTCTTCGTGCTATCCTCCGCCTTCTTCTCCTCGGTCTTCGGGGCCGGGGTCTGAGCGGCCACGAAGCCCGCGGTGCCGAAGGCGAAGGCAACGCCCATCACCAGCGCGATGATCTTCTTCAAGTGGTTTTCACCTCCTTTCCAGACTCTCGGGAATGTGCATCAAATCCACCTTAGTTTGTGCGGACTTACCGTAGTGGGAGGCAGGCTGTCGTGTCAAGTTTTTGCGCGGCTGCCGGGGGGAAGGTTCAGGATTGACCCTCGGTCGCTCCCCGTGGTAGAAAAATTCAAGCTCCCTCCATGCCCCTTCAGGATAGATCCCGTAGCTTAGGCATCTTGATTCTCTGGCTCATGGCCTTGGGCTTTCCCCAGGTCGCCGTGGCCGAGCTAGAGAGCCCGTCGCCCTCCGCCCAGAGCCGAACCAGCGATGCGCTGTCAGGGGAGGTTTCCCCCGCCGTGCCCGGCGGCTTGGTGGAACTGGGCCCCGGCCCTGATCCTCAATCCGGCCCTGATCCTCAACCGTCAGACGTAGCCGCGACCGAAGCATTCAGCCCTCAAGGGCCACTTTTCCCGATTCGGGACAATGCCGAGGTCCGGCGCTTCTTGGAGCACTTCCAGACTGGGGACCGCCGGCCCATCGTCGAGCGGTGGATCGAGCGCTCGGGTCGCTATGCCGAGATGATCCAGAGCGTGCTCAGGTCGAAGGGGCTCCCCGAGGATCTGATGTTCACGGCGATGTTTGAGAGCGGCTTCAACCCCGTGGCGGTCTCCCGGGCAGGGGCGAAAGGCCTCTGGCAGTTCATGGCCCCCACCGCTCGCCGCTATGGCCTGCGCGTCGACCGCTGGGTCGACGAGCGGCTCGACCCCGAGAAGTCCACGGTGGCCGCCGCTCGGTACCTAGCCGACCTCTACGCCATGTTCGGGTCCTGGGAGCTCGCCAAGGCTGCCTACAACGCGGGGGAGATGAAGGTCCTGCGGGCTATGAACGTGCTCGGCTCCAAGGACTTCTGGGAGCTCACGAGAGGACCGATCCTTCGAGACGAAACCAAGAACTACGTTCCCGCCATCCAGGCGGCGACGATCATCGGCCGCGAGCCTGAGCGCTACGGCTTCACGGCCTCGCAGTCCGGACCTCTCAGTTACGAGGTTGCTCCGGTGCCGCAGAGCGTCAGGCTCGCCCAGGTTGCGGCCCTGACCGGGGTGAGCCTCGACACGCTTCGCGAGCTCAATCCGGAGCTCTACAACAGGCAGACGCCCCCCGGAGGAACCTATCTTCTCAAGTTCCCCATTGGTACCTCGCAGCGCTTCGTCGAGGCCCGGCTCCAGGGCCACCGGATCACGCTCGCCACTCGTGACGTGGGCAAGCCGGAGGTCCATGTCGTCAAGCCGCGAGAGACCCTCCGCAGCATCGCCAAGCGTTACGGCATGTCCCTCGCGTCGCTCCTGCGCCTCAACGACCTGAGCGAGGGTCGACACCTCCGTCCGGGCGAACGCCTCCGCATCGCCGCCACCCGCTAGTCGTCGCGGGCGGATGAAGGTCGAAGTCAAGCTCTTCGCTCTCCTCGAGCAGTACCTTCCCAAGGGCGCTCACGGCGACGGCATCGTCCTCGATCTCCCCGCGGGGACGACGGTGGGCCACGTGGTGGAATCCTTGAAGATCCCTAAGGAGCTGTCCTGCATGACCGTGGTCAATGGTCAGGACGTTCCTCCCGAACACGTCCTCATGACCGGCGACGTCCTCGCGATGTTTCCTCCCCTGGCGGGAGGCGCGTGAACACACATCCCTGATACGTCCAGGAGGATCCCATGCCGACCGTCAGGCTCAGAGCCGCTGCCGAGTATCCGCCGTCATCCCAGAAGCTGTTCGAGGCGAGCCGGGCGTGGTTCAACTACGACTTCACGGAGCCGCCCGCCATGAGCCGGGTCATGGCCTGGGACGTCGAGTTCGGCGGCCCTCACGGCCGCGCCATGAAACGTGCGATGGGCCCGGGCGAGTTCACCCGCGGCGAGAAGGAGATGGTCGCCGCGGTGGTGAGCGGCATCAACGCCTGCGAGTACTGAGTCAAGGCTCACACTGCAGCCGGGAAGCTGCAAGGGATGACGGGCGATGCGCTGTGGTACGAGGCAGCGCAGGTGGTGGGCATCACCAATGCCCTCAACGTGGCCGCCGACACGCTGGACGGGCTGGAGGCCGTCGACGAGGCGAGCGCGCCGGCCGAGGCCCGGGTGCTCTTCGCGGAGATGCGCGACTTCTATCAGCGTGATGCGATCCCGCCGGGTTTCCGCTTTATCGCTCGTGACCCGACCTATGCCGCCGAGGTCTGGGCCACCATGCGCCACGCCTTCGCCGACCATCGTCTCTCGCGGCGCCTCAAGGAGTCTCTGGCCTTTGCCGTCTCCGTGACGAGCCGGTCGGCGTCGGGCGCGGACTTCCACCTGTCCGAGATGCGGCGGCTCGGGGTGGGGCCGCGGGGCGTGATGGAGATCGTGGGGGTGACGCAGATGTTCTCGAGCTACACCAAGATCGCCGACACCCTCCAACTGGAGCCCGACATGGGCGGGATCGCCCCCGAGGATCCGAGCCCCGCGCCGGGAGGTGCTCCGCGCGGAGACGGCTCGCTCACGTGAGGGGTAGCTCCTTCACGAACAAGGTATAGGGGGAGCGCCGCGTCGCCTCCAACGCCTCGCGGATCTCTGCCGCGCCCGCCCCCGCCCCCGCTGCGAGGAGGGCGTCGAAGAAGCGTGTGTAGAACTCGTCGGGAAGGACGGAGATCGTCACGCGCAGTCGGAGCCCCTCACGCTCGAGGCGACGCGCATACGTGAGCACGAAGCGCCCGCCCGGTGGAATGCGCGTGTCCGCGATCTCTCGGGCGAGATCGAGCGGCACCTCGCGTCCGATGGTGCGCTCTTCGACGCTGCCCTCCACCGCAGCGTCGCCCTCGTCGACGAGCTCGGCCCTCACCCGCACCTGCGGCGTCACGTAGGTGGGAAAGGCATGACCGACGCCGGGCGTGGTGATGGTGAGCTGCGCTCGCATCTGGTCACCCACGCGGTAGCGGGGCCGATCCGCCTGGAGCGTGACCCGGACTCCAGAGCGGACCATCTCCGGATCGTGAATGCCCCGCCACAGGTGCCGGCGATCGGGCATGTGGCAATTCTGGCACTGCAGGCCCCGGCGCGAGGCAGGGCTCTTTCGCCACTCCGCGTAGGTGTTCTCGAGCGGCTTGCCGTTCAGGCTAAGCCCCTCCGCGCCGAACTGATGACAGGCCGCGCAGAATTCCGAGCGCAGGAAGGCGGAGGTTCGCGTCACCCCGCCGTGGGGCAGCTGGGCCCTTGGGGCGCGATTGGCCGTGGACCCGTCACGGCGCGGCGGGCCGAAGTGCTCGTGCTGCCGCACGTGACAGCTCGCGCAGATGATGCCGCGTGCCTGTAGGCTCGCGTTGAAGCTGGGATTGGCAACGAGCTGCCCGTCGACCACAATCTCCCGACGCTGCTCGGCGACGGGGGAATGGCAGCGCGCGCACGAGCGGGCGGCGGCGGGCTCGCGCCGGACCATCTCCACGAGCTGTCCCTTGACGCCCGGGCCCATGCTCTTCGCGTGCAGCGAGGTCTGCCAGTCGCCGAATTGCACGGGATGGCACGCCCCACAGGCCTCCGGCTGGATCGAGCGCTCGATCGGCGTGAAGCTGGCCGGCGGCGTCCCGAGCTGCGGAATCGGTCTGCCCCAGTGACGCGCGATGAAGTCGCTCTCGGCAGCCGATGGATCGCGGGGAAGCGGCCGCGTTTCGGCGCCGGCGGAGGGGAAGACGAGGGCGAGGAGGGCCACGGTCAAGATTCCCTCCGTCCACCTCATCGACCGTGAGCCTATCACGCTCGTCTCCCCCCGGGCGCCGTGCGGATGGTACACTCCACCTTCGATTCGGCTGTGGTCGGCCGCACGGAAGCGTCTAGGATCCCGGTGGGCCTCCCGGACTTCAAATCCGGCGTCCGGCTCTAGACAAGTCGGAGGTGGGTTCGACTCCCACACGCTTCCGCCATGCGTTCCCACCTGCGAGCACACGATGGACACACGAAGGACCGAGGCCAGGGCAGGCGAAGCGAAGGGCCGCGGCAGCCGCGGGCTCTGGCTCGGGATCGGCGGCGTCGCGGTAGCGGCGGCCCTCGTGGCGGGGGCGATCGCCTACCGGGCCGCGGGCGCGCAGCCGGGCGTCAGCTTTCCCGACCAGGGCAACCGGCACGTCATGACGCTCAAGGAAACCATTCCGCCCTACAACTCGACGCCACCCACCTCGGGGCCTCACCTCCCGTACATCGCGTCGTGGGGCATTTACACCGAGCCGATCCCCGATCAGCTCCAGGTGCACAACCTCGAGGACGGCGGGGTGCTCGTCCAGTACAACTGCCCCGATGGCTGTCCCGACCTCGTGGCCAAGCTCAAAGGCATCGTGTCGGGCTACGACCACCAGGTCATCCTCGCCCCCTACCCGGGAATGAAGACGCGCATCGCCCTCACCGCCTGGACGCGTCTCGACGCCTTCAACGACTTCGACGAGAGTCGGATCCGCCGCTTCATCACCGCCTACCGGGGGATCGACCATCACCCGCGGTAGAATGCCGGCATGAGCAGACCGCGCCGGCGCATCTTCCGTGTGGCCTGCGTCGGTCTCGTGGCCATGGGAGGAGGAGGTTGCGCCGCGTACATCTCGCCGCTCCAACCTCCGCCGTATCGCGATCACGTTGCCGCGCCCTACGACGTGACATGGGCGGCCCTCATCCAAGCGCTCGCCTATGACAACGTGCCCGTGCGCACGGTGGCCAAGGACTCGGGCGTCATCTCCTCCGACGACATCGTCTCGCCCATCGGGGTGTACGCCGACTGTGGGAGCAAGGGCGACAAGCCCCTGGAGGGCGAGGCCCTCGTCACCTTCATCGTGTTCGTTCGCCCCAATGGGCAGACCACAGAGCTTCAGATCAACAGCAAGATGCGGACGTTCCGCCTCGGCAAGCCGGGCAAGCTCACGCCCGATCCCAACTACGAGTGCGTGTCCACCACCCGCTGGGAGCCGAACTTCGTGGATACTGTCCGCCGGTACGTGAAGGAGTAGGCGATGCCGCCCAAGCTGCCCGAGCTCGTGAAGCGCGCCCGCCGTCTCGCCACCGAGCGGGACCGCCTCGTCCAGGAACTGGCGAAGGAATGGGCGACCGCGCTCCGCGGTCAGGGCTTCTCGGCCCGTGACCTCGAGGAGCTGTGGGCGGGGCTCACCGAGGAAGCGGTGCGGCGGCTCTTGCAGACCGACGCGCGCCAGGCCGGGGCCGAGGCCATCCGTCACGAGGCACGCGAGGTCATCGCCCGCGTGCGCACCCGCGTGGAGACCGAGCTTGCCCCGGAAGGCTGACGTGCAACCCCTCCTGCGGGCCCTCCCCGGCGTGGATTCCATCGTCACGCGTGTGGAGCGGCATCCCGCGCTCGCTGCGCTGCCGCGTCGACGCCTCATCGAGGCGGCGCGCGAGGTGCTGGCCGTGGAGCGCCGCCACGTGCTCGAGGGCGCGGCGGATGCCGCCTCGCCCGATACTCTGGCCGAGCGCGTGATCGCCCGGCTCTCCGAGCGCGGTGCCTTCTCGCTCTCCTCCGTCGTCAATGGCACGGGCGTCGTCCTCCACACCAACCTCGGCCGCAGCCTGCTCTCACCGCTGGCTCGGGAGCGACTCGCCGGGGCGGCCGCGGGATACACCAACCTTGAAATGGACGTGGCCCGAAAAGTGCGAGGCTCGCGCTACGCGCACGTGAATCCGCTCCTTCAGCGCCTGACGGGCGCCGAGGCCTCTCTTGTGGTGAACAACTGCGCCTCGGCAGTGCTCCTCGCCCTGGAGAGCCTGGCGCGCGGCAAGGAGGTCATCGTGTCGCGCGGTGAGCTCATCGAGATCGGCGGGGAGTTCCGTATTCCTGACATCCTCGAGCGCTCGGGCGCCATTCTGCGCGAGGTCGGCACCACGAATCGCACGCACCTCAAGGACTACGCGCAGGCCATCGGTCCCGAGACGGGCCTGCTCCTCAAGGTCCACACCTCCAACTACCGGGTGGTCGGCTTCACCGCCAACGTGTCCTCGCGCGAACTCGGCGAGCTGGGGCGCGCGCGGGGCGTGCCCGTGATGGAGGATCTGGGCTCGGGCTGCCTCGTCGATCTGCGGCGCTACGGGTTTCCCTACGAGCCGACGGTGCCGGAGGTGGTCGCCTCGGGCGTGGATCTCGTGGCGTTTTCGGGAGACAAGCTCCTGGGTGGGCCGCAGGCGGGTGTCGTGGTCGGCAAGGCGGAGCTCATCGGCCGCCTCGCTCGCAACCCGCTCAACCGCGCGCTCCGCATCGACAAGCTCACGGTCGCCGCCCTCGAGGCCACTCTCTATGCCTACGAGGCGGGCGACGCCCTCGAGACCATTCCCACCTTGCGCATGCTGACGGAGAGCCAGGGGTCGATTCGTCGGCGGGCCAGGAGCTTCTTGCGGCGTCTCTCCGGTGAGGCCTCAGCGCGGCTCGGGGCGGAGTTGGTCGACGCGACCTCGGAGGTGGGAGGCGGCGCCCTGCCCACGGTGGCCCTCCCCACCGTCGCTCTGTCGCTCGGCACTCCGAGCGAGCCGGCCCAGAGCCTCGACGAGCGGTTGCGCACGGGCCGGCCGCCGGTGCTCGGTCGTCTGCTCGACGATCGGCTACTCCTGGATTTCCGGACCATCCAGGCCACCGATCTCTCCGCTCTCGCCTCCGCCCTCGCTCAGCTCTGATCGTGGCGAAGCACGTCGTGGTGGGAACGGCCGGGCACATCGACCACGGCAAGACCTCGCTCGTGAAGGCGCTGACGGGCACCGACACCGACCGGCTCCCGGAGGAGAAGGCGCGCGGCATCACCATCGACCTCGGCTTTGCCTTCCTCGAGGAAGCCGACGATCTCACTATCGAAATCGTGGACGTGCCGGGGCACGAGCGCTTCGTGAAGAACATGCTGGCCGGGGTGGGCGGCATCGATCTCGCCCTCCTGGTCATCGCCGCCGACGAGGGCGTGATGCCGCAGACGCGAGAGCACCTCGCCATCTGCCAGCTCTTGCGCATCAAGGCGGGCATGGTGGCCCTGACCAAGACGGACCTCGTCGAGCCCGACTGGATCGCGCTGGTCAAGGATGACGTGATGCGTTTGCTCGAGGCCACCTTCCTCGCCGGCTGTCCCGTCGTGCCCGTCTCCGTGAAGACGGGGGGAGGGTTGTCCGAGCTGCGCCAAACGCTCGCCCGCCTAGCCGTCAAGGTCCCCTCACGCGCCTCGGACCAGACACCGCGCCTGCCCGTCGATCGCGTGTTCACGATCAGAGGCTTCGGCACCGTGGTCACGGGCACGCTCATGACGGGCCGCCTCGGCGTGGAGGACAGGGTCGAGATCTTTCCCCGAGGGCTCCAGGCGAAGGTGCGAGGGCTCCAGATCCACGGCCATGGCGTCGACAGCGCCCAGGCGGGCCAGCGCACCGCGGTGAATCTCCAGGGGGTCGAGCGTGCGGCCATCGAGCGCGGCGACGTCCTGGCGCCGCCCGGTAGCCTCGTGTCCACCGTTCTCGTGGACGCCACCCTCGAGCTCCTGCCGGACGCGCCGCGGCCGCTGAAGCTGCGCGACCGCGTGCGCTTTCACGTAGGAACGCAGGAGGTGATGGCCCGCGTCCTCCTCGTGGACCGCGCGGAGGTCGCGCCTGGACAGGTGACCTTCGGGCGTTTCCGGCTCGAGGCTCCCGTGACCACGCTACCTGGCGATCGCTACGTGATTCGCTCGTACTCGCCCATCATCACCATCGGCGGCGGCACCGTGCTCGACGTGGTACCCCCGCGCTTCAAGCGCAAGGGCGGCGCGCTCGCCGAGCATCTTCGCCTCCTCGAGACCGCGTCGCCCGCGCAGGTGGTGGAGGAGCATCTCCGCCAAGCCGGACCGGCCGGCTTGCGGGCGGCCGATCTGCGCGCCCGGGTGCCCTTCGGGCCCGAGCGGCTCCGCGAGCTCCTCGATGAGCTGCAGCGGACTCAGGCGGTCACGGCAGTGGATCGAGAGTGGTACGTCCATCGCGAGGCGAGCGATCGCCTCCGCTCCCAAACCCTGAAACTCCTCGAGGACTTCCACGCCCAGTTTCCCCTTCGGAGCGGGATCTCCCGCGAGGAGCTCCGAAGCCGCGCCGGTCATGCCCAGGAGAAAGTGTTCGCGCAGCTCCTGGCCGCCCTGGAAGCAAACGGGGTCGTCCGAAGCGAGCGGGATCAGGTGCGCCTGGCCTCCCACGCTATCCGGCTCTCGCCAGAGCAGCAGCGGGTCGTCGATGGGCTCGACGTTGAGTTCCGCCGCTCGGCCGCGGCCCCCCCGGCCCCGGAGGAGGCCCTTGGGCGACTCGGGGTCAAGGGAACGGAGAAGCACGAGCTCTTCCAGATCCTCGTGGCCGATGGCCGGCTCCTCCGGGTCAAGGAGTCGCTCTTCTTCCACACGGCTGCTCTCCAGGAGATCCGCGACAAGGTTGTCGCGCACCTGCGGGAGAAGAAGGAGATCGCTCCCGCCGACGTGAAGGACCTGCTCGGGGTGAGCCGGAAGTATGCCATCCCTCTCATGGAGTATTTCGACTCCAAGGGGATCACCGTGCGCCAGGGCGAGCGCCGGGTGCTGCGGAATCCCCCACCGAGCGGCTAGGCCGGGGGCCGTGAGTCCCCCGATTGGGCCCCTTCCACGCGTCAATGCGTTGACAAGCCCAGGGCGGGCGCGTAGGGTGAAGGAGCCTCAGTAACGAAAGGAGTCCGCCATGTTTGGTCTAGGCTATCAGGAGTTGCTGGTCATCCTCGTCATCGTCCTGATTCTCTTTGGCGCTCAGCGCTTGCCCGACCTCGCGCGCTCGCTGGGTTCGAGCGTGAAGGAGTTCAAGAAGGGCGTGGCCGACCTCAAGGACGAGGCCTCGCCGACGGAGAAGAAGGACGGCGACAAGAAGGCCTGACGAGACCGCAGCGCCCGCTTCCTCCTCCTCCCCACGACACTCCGTGCCTCCCGATCGCTACGCCGTCGGCATCGACCTGGGCGGCAGCAAGCTGCGCGGCGGCCTCCTGAGCTCCTCCGGGCAGCTCATCGGCCGTCTCGAGGTACAGACCGAAGCCTGGAAGGGTCCGTCCGGCGTCCTCGCTAACCTCAAGGGCGTCATCACCCGACTGCTGGACTCGACGGACCCTGCCCGGGTGGCGGGGATTGGCATCGCCGCCGCTGGCCAGATCCATCCCAAGACCCACGCCGTCGTCTATGCCCCCAACCTCGAGTGGGAGAATGTGCCCCTCCGCGACGAGGTCGAGTCGGGTTTCGGCATGCCCGTCTACGTCGAGAACGACGTGCGGGCCGCCGCGTGGGGCGAGTATCGCTTCGGCGCCGGCCGGGGCGCAGAGAGCCTCATCGCCGTGTTCGTGGGAACGGGCGTGGGCTCGGGCGCGGTGGTCGACGGCATCCTGCTCCGCGGGCCGAACAATGCGGCGGGCGAACTCGGCCACACCCAGGTGGTGCCGGAGGGTCTGCCGTGTGCCTGCGGGCAGCGCGGTTGTGTCGAGGCCTATGCCTCTGGGCGCGGTTTCATGCGGCGGCTGGAGATGGCGCTGGCCGCGGGCACCGCCACTCGGCTGGTCGAGGAAACGGGTGGAGATGCCTCGCGCGTGACGGCGGCGCTGGTGGCGCGAGCCGCCGCATCGGGTGATGCCTTTGCGCGGACGCTGTGGGACGACGCGGAGCGCTATCTTGGACAGGCCCTCGCCAACTACGTCACGCTCCTGAATCCGGAACTCCTGGTGCTGGGCGGCGGCATCATGACCACGGTGCCGAGCCTGGCCCAGGCGCTGGAGCAGAGCGTGCGCACGCATGCGACCGTCCTCTCCCGAGACGTCCGGATCGCGCGCGCAGGCTTGGGCGATTCTTCGGCGATCTTCGGCGCCGCGGACCGGGTGTGGGGACAGTCCTGAGCTGGCTCGTAGGCGTGGCCGGCTCGGTGCGTGGGCATTTCGCGCGCCGCGGTGATCTCTGGGTGATGAGCGGGCTCGCCGTCCTCACCCTCCTCTCTCGCTGGCCGTACCGCGCGCGCATGCTTTACAACTGGGACGCCGTGCAGTTCGCCCTCGCCCTGCGCGAGTTCGATGTGGCCAAGCATCAGCCCCACCCGCCCGGCTACCTGCTGTACGTGGCCTTGGGCCGGCTCCTGAACATTCTCCTCGCCGACCCCAACCTCGCCTACGTGACACTGGCCATGGTCTTCAGCGCGGCCACCACGGTATCGGTGTTCTGGCTCGCCCGCGCGCTGTACGATCGCGTCACGGCCGCGGCGGCGGCGACCCTGCTCGCGGTGAGCCCGCTCTTCTGGTTCTACGGCTCCGTGGGATTGACCTATGCGGGCGAGGCCTTCGGCGCCTCCCTCGTAGCGGCCTTCGCCTACGGTGCCCTGCGTGGCCGCCCCCGATCACTCTATGGGTGCGCCGCCGCTCTCGGCCTGGTGGGCGGCATCCGCCCCTCCGTGCTCGTTCTCCTCTTCCCGCTCTGCCTCGCCTGCGCGGTGATGGGCATTCGGAACCTGCGCCGGCTGCTCGCGGCCGCCGCCCTCATGGTGGCCGCCGTCCTCTCCTGGTTCCTGCCCATGCTCTGGCTCACGGGAGGGCTCACCGCCTATCTCCGGGCGTCGAGCCAACTCTACGGCTCGGTGGTACTTCCCACCTCCGTGCTCGGCGGCTCCCTCGACGTGACGCTCGCCCAGGCGCGCTACGTCCTCGCCTCCGTGATCGTGGGACTCGGTCCGCTCGCCCTCGCCGCCTTTGTCCTGCCGTTCTACGTGCGCCGGGCGGGCTGGCAACAGGGTGAGTGGTTCCTCGTGGCATGGGTCGTTCCTCCCGCCGCCTTCTACACCCTCGTCCACTTCGGTCAAGCCGGCTACGTTCTGACCTTTCTACCCGCGCTCGTGATCCTGCTGAGCCGAGTCCTCGTGGAAACGATCACCGCCGGCTCCGAGCGGCTGCGGCGGCCCAACTGGCGCTGGGCGCTCACCGCGACCGCGCTGGTGCCACTCTGCCTCGTGAGCACGGGCTTCTTCGTGAGTGCGCGTCCCATGCCGCGCGAATTCGACAACCGCACGGGCGATGCCTGGATCTGGCGGGCGAGGGACGAGGCGCACGACTGGATCATGAGCCGCACCGCCGCCGCCCTGCGCGAGCACGAAGCCGTGATTCGCACCTACGTGGACATCATCCGGACGGTCTACGATCCCTCGGACACCGCGCTCCTCACGGAGGTGGGCAATCCACGCTCCTATCCCTGGCTTCGCCACGCCATGTTCTACATGCCGGAGTACACGATCTACCAAGTCCAGGTCGGCGCTTTGCCCTTCGGCTTCTACGCGCCCGAGTCGGCGGCGACCATGATCCTCACTCCCGGCTCTACCATCACCATCCCCCGGCGCATCCGGCAGCTCGTGTGGTTCGTCGATCACTGGGATCCCGAGATCCCACGTCCGCGCGGTCTCCAGGAAGTGCAGCTGCCGTACGGCCGTTTCCTCTACGTCCTGCCGATCCGAGGTGGCCGCGCCGAGCACGCCGGCTATCTCTTCGTCAGTGACAAGCGGTGAGGGGGCGGGGCGCCCTTCTTCTCACCGCGGTTGCTCTGGCCGCGGCTCTCGGCCTCTTCCTCCAGCGCGAGCGGCTCATCGCGGGCGGAGTCAGCCTCAGTAGCTTTCCCCTCGACGACTCCTGGATCCATCTCCAGTTCGCTCGCAATCTCGCCTCGGGACATGGCTTCGCCTATAACGCGGATGCGCCCGTGGCCGGCTCCACCGCGCCCCTGTGGACTCTCCTGCTCGCGGGGCTCTTCACGCTCGGCGGAATCCATCCAGAGTGGGCCAAGCTCGCGGGCGTGGCCGGCGCGCTGGGTGCGGCGTGGCTCGCCCGGGGGCTCGCCCAGGTTTGGACGGGGGACACTGCGCTCGGGCTGACCGCCGCCCTCGCCACCGCGTGGAGCGCTCCCATGATCTGGGGCGCGCTTTCCGGCATGGAGGTGACCCTCGCCGCTGTACTCGTGACCGGTGCCCTCGCCGCGCACGTAGCGGGTCGCGGGCTCATGACAGCGGCCCTGCTCGGCCTCGCCGCGCTCA
>Ga0306926_10003475_pt1 | contig 16314 bp, 13 predicted proteins | sample flu12Cox44000178_FD_203759 | JGI IMG/M metagenome (GOLD analysis project Ga0306926, IMG submission 203759) | Lab enrichment of tropical soil microbial communities from Luquillo Experimental Forest, Puerto Rico - flux8day.12C.oxic.44.000.178 (v2)... | ecosystem: Environmental > Terrestrial >... | reverse complement strand
GAGCTGCTTGCGCAGAACCGCCACGTTGTTTCGGTTCACCTCTAGCAGTGCCTGATCGCGCACAACGTCGAGATAGGCGGTGGCGACGGCCTGGAACACCGTTGTCTCGGCCGCCAAGGTCTGCGCCCGAGTGGACTGGACCGTATTAATTGCCTGGCTCGTTTGAGCGACGGTCCTGCCGCCGGAGTAGATTGGCTGGGCTACCTGCAGGTTCAGGCTGTTCGAATAAAAGGTCGAATAGGTGGTTAGCCCGGTGCTTCCTATATTCTCTCCTAGACTGTTAAGTCTTGGTAGCCCCGTACTGCCTGGCGTGAAGGCGCTTCGAGTGCCTCCAAACTGACCGGTGAAGTTGACCGTCGGGCGCCAGTTCGCAAGCGCCTGCGGAACCTGCTCGTCGGTTGCTCGCAACAAGGCGCGCTGGGCGAGCAGTTGCGGATTGGTGTTGTAGGCGTCGGCAAGCGCCTGGGTCAGCGTTTGCCCCTGCGTCGAGGCGGGAAGGGATCCGACGAAAAAGCCGGCTAGCGCGGCAAAGCCCAGCGTCCGCCATTGTGAGGAGAACGGCCGCTCGCAAGAGCGTCCGAAGCTTTTACGTCGGACACACCATATTCCTCGAGCTCGGTCGGCTTTGAGCATCATTGGCTCGGCGCCTGTGAACATCACTGCACGAGCTTTCAAAACACAAAGGCAGGCTTCGGCGAGAAGCCTGGCAGGAACGGAGTCGCAGCGTCAAAAAGCACGCGCCCCGCCACAACTCCTCCAGTCCGTGTTCTAAGGATGGCACGGCCAATTCCGCTTGCTGATTTGACGATGGCCAGGAGCCGTCCCCCTTCGGCGAGCTGCGAATCAATTTCAGACGGCACCTCGGCAACTGCCCCGCAAAGTATGATTACATCATAAGGGGCGCGCGGCCGATAGCCCTGCGACAAGCGCCCCTCCACAACGTTGACCGAGGCGATCGAATGCTCGACGAGAGCCGCGCGTGCGCATCGGGCGAGCGCCGGATCCTCTTCAAGCGCGATAACGCTGCGGGCCAGCATGGCAGTAAGGGCCGCCTCACATCCTGAACCACCACCGATAATCAGCACCGCGTCGGGTCGCCCGATTGCCGCTGCCTGCAACAGACGGGCGATCACCATCGGCTCCATCAGATAGCGGTCTCCGCCGAGCGGCAGATCCTCGTCGATATACGCGACCGCACGGAGATGCTCAGGAACGAAGAGCTCGCGCCGGATTTCGGCGAACGCGCCGAGCACTCGCCCGTCTGTCACCTTGTTAGGTCTAAGCTGGCTCTCGATCATGTGGGCGCGGGCCGCCCCGAATTCGGTCATCGCATCAAACCCGCGAATTAGCTGCCCAATTTATATCGGTACGGTGTAGCGAGCACAACCAACCGGAAGGACATCCGATCAGCACGGCAACCGTTCGATCAACTGTCTCGCAGCGAGCCGAGAAAGCAGCTGCTTAGCTGTCAGCCCCGACACCGGATGGCGCCAGGAGGGAACAATCTCGGCGAGCGGCACGAGCACGAATCGGCGTTGGTGGAGCCGCGGATGCGGCAGTACAAGAGAGGGGGTCTCGGTCACCTGACCCTGATGATCAAGGAGATCGAGATCTAGCACGCGCGCTGCATTTCGCTCGCCGCGAACACGACCAAATTTTCCTTCGACCGCCTGCAGCACCGCGAGCAGGTCTGGCGCAGCGAGGTTGGTCGCCAACAACGCCACCGCGTTAACAAACCAGGGTTGGTCCGAGGGCGGTACAGGCTCGGTTCGATACCAAGAGGAGCGAGCCATGATCTGAATACCCTCGGCTTCGAGCGCGGCCAACGCGGCTGCGAGGGTATCACGCGCCGCGCCGGACCGCATGCTGGCCAGATTGCCGCCGATGCCGATCAGGATCAATTTGTCTCTCTTGCGCTTCGCCCTGCTTGACCGGCGATGCGCGCTGTAAGACATTTAGGTTACATTATCGAATCCAACGAGGCATTTGTACCAGATGATTTTCTACCCGGAAGAGCGGCTTGCCATATTCATCGATGGAGCCAACCTCTATTCAGCCGCCCGCGGCCTAGCATTCGACATTGACTACAAACGCTTATTGGACCTGTTTAGCGCCAAGGGCCGCTTGATCCGCGCATTCTACTATACTGCCCTGCTGGAAGACCAAGAGTACTCACCGATCCGTCCGCTCGTCGATTGGCTCGATTACAACGGCTATGCAATGGTAACAAAGCCAACGAAAGAATTTACCGACGCGATGGGGCGGCGTCGGGTCAAAGGTAACATGGATATCGAGCTGGCGATCGACATGCTCGAGATGGCTCAACACATTGACCATGCCATCCTATTCTCCGGGGACGGCGATTTCCGGCGGCTTGTCGAGGCAGTTCAGCGCAAGGGGGTTCGTGTCTCAGTTGTCTCCACTATCCGCTCGTCGCCACCAATGGTTGCGGATGACCTTCGTCGCCAAGCTGACAATTTCATCGAACTCCAGGAACTCGCGCCGAGTATTATGCGCAATCATTCGCGCGAGGAGCCCCACCGGGCGCGAGGCGAACCGGTCGACGAGGCGTGACGATATCACCATCGGCGACGGTACCGTCCCGTAACTGCGCGCTTTGTCCACGCCTTGCGGCGTTCCGAGAGGTGCAACAAGCGGCGCATTCGGAATGGTTTAATGCGCCTGTGCCATCCTTTGGCGATGACACCGCCGAGCTGTTGATCGTCGGCCTTGCGCCGGGCCTCAAGGGAGCAAATCGCACAGGACGGCCATTCACTGGCGACTACGCTGGCGGGTTATTGTACCAGACGCTGCGGAAATTCGGCTTCGCGGAGGGCATTTACGATGCCCGTCCGGATGACGGCGTCGTGCTGCGCCGGGCACGTATCACCAATGCGGTCCGTTGCGTGCCTCCGCGAAACCAGCCCAGCCCCCTCGAAGTCGCAACTTGCCGGCGCTTTCTTGCCGGCGAGATTAGCGGCCTGCCCCGGCTCCGCGCTATCCTCGCGCTCGGCGTTGTTGCTCACCAAGCAGTAGTTGAGGCGTTAAGCTTGCGTCGCGGGCTTTTTCGCTTTGCGCATGGCCGCCTGCACCGGCTGCCGGATAACACGTTGCTGGCCGACAGCTATCACTGCTCCAGGCTTAATACCAACACCGGGAAGCTCACTGTCGCGATGTTCGAAGCTGTGTTCACCTCCCTTGTGCGCCGTCTCGATCAAGCTCCCGAAGCCCCACACCTCGGCTCGATCCCCGCGCCAGGGGGTATAGGCGGACCTCCATAGCAGGAGGATACGGGAGCAGGAGGATACGGGCTCTCACCCGTTCGACCCCCGCATGATGCGGGCCCTGCTGCGCTGCCAATCACGCTGTTTGTCGGCTTGCCGCTTATCAGCCTTCCGTTTTCCTCGGGCGAGTCCGAGTTCGACTTTGGCTCGGCCGCGTTCGTTGAAATAGATGGATAACGGGATCACCGTCACGCCGTCGCGCTGGATGGCGCCCAACAGTCGGTTCATCTGGTTGCGATGGAGCAACAGCTTGCGCGGCCGCCGTGGCTGGTGATTGAAGTGCGCCGAGGCGGCATATTCGGGTATGTTGGCGTTGACGAGAAATAGCTCTCCCCCGGTCTGATCGGCGTAGGCCTCGGTGATGCTTCCCTGCCCCTGGCGCAGCACCTTTACCTCGGTGCCCTGCAGGACGACACCTGCCTCGATCGTATCCTCGATCAAGTAATCATGGCGTGCGCGGCGGTTCTGCGCAACGTAGCGGTCTGTCGCTCTCATCAGTTGAGAAGGCCGGCGCCGCGCATTGCCTGCTGCACCTGCTGCTGCGTCTCAAGCATGATCGCCCAGAGCGGCTGGCGCACCTCGGCGGTGCAGTGACCGAGCAACGAAGCTGCGTATTTTACCGGCGCCGGGCTGGTTTCCGCGAACAGCGCATCGTGCAACGGGATCATCCGCTCGTTTATATCCCGCACAGTTCTGACATCACCCCGCTGCCACGCCTCGTGCATTTCGGAACACAGTCGCGGTGCAACATTCGCGGTCACCGAAATGCAGCCATCACCGCCTTGCGCGAGATAAGCGACGGCGGTGGCGTCCTCGCCCGACAGCAGGCAGAACCCCGCACCGATTTCGCGACGCATCCGCAAAGGCCGCGCCAGATCGTTCGTGGCATCCTTGACGCCGACGATGTTCGGCAGCTTGGCGAGCCGCGCCATGGTTGCGTTGCTCATGTCGACGGCCGAGCGACCCGGAATATTGTATATGATGATCGGCAGGTCGACTGCATCGTGAACGGTCTTGAAATGATGAAACAAGCCTTCCTGCGTCGGCTTGTTGTAATAGGGGCACACGATTAGCGCGGCATCGGCACCAGCTTCCTTTGCCTGGCGAGTCAACACGATCGTATGGTCGGTCGAGTTAGTGCCGGTCCCTGCAATTACCGGGGCGCGGCCCCTTGCCACCTCCACGCAAAGCTTGATGATCCGGCTCGCTTCGTCATCGTGTAGCGCCGGCGACTCGCCGGTTGTGCCACACGGAACAAAACCGTGCGTGCCTTGCGCTATCTGCCAAGCCACCAGCTCCTGAAAGGCGGTTTCCTCGACCTCCCCGTTACGGAAGGGTGTGATCAGCGCGACGAGCGATCCCTTAAACATGACTTCCTCCGGGATTGCGGCGTAATCCATCAACGATAGTCCTCGAAGGCGGGGGCTTCAACAGCGCCGGCGGGGGGGTGGGCGACAGGCGGGAGCGGGAGTAGTTGGCAGACTTGCCCCGGTTGCCAAAACGCCGTAAGAATTTTTTACCTCATCTTCGACTCAGCACAGGAGCGGCCGGTCTTGCTCCCGGTTTTCCGCATACTGTTATCGCTGTCGCTGGCCATTTTTACCGTCAATTTAACAGTGACACGCGCGCAGGCGCTATCCGAAACGGACTTACAGGCGACGCGGGCGGCGCTCGCCGCAGCGCAGGCGGGCGATTGGAGCCGAGCCTATGCCGAAGTGACCCCCATAGGCGATCCTTTGCCGCTCAAAATCCTGCGCTGGATGGATTATTCGCGTCCCGGCGCGCCTGGACGATTTGCCGACATCGCCGAGTTCATCGAGAAGAATGGCGACTGGCCGCGGCAAAAGGCGCTGCGTAAGCATGCCGAAGAAGCCTTGGCAGGCGAATCCGACAGCGCGGCTGCCGCTTGGTTTAAGCGGTTCCCTCCGATCAGTGCGGTAGGAAAAGCCCGCAGCGCCGAGATTCTGCTGAACTCTGGGGATCTTGAAGAAGGCCTAGCGGCGCTGCGTGCGGCCTGGATAGACGGCGATTTCGGCCCTCTCGATGAAAGGAATTTCCTCACCCGTCATTCGGCGGCGTTCCGGGCAGAAGACAATGGGAAGCGGCTCGATCGACTTTTATGGGACGCGCAGTACGACGCGGCACGCCGCATGCTCCCGCTTGTGCCGACCGATTGGCGCGAGTTGGGCGAAGCGCGCCTGGCGCTCGCTACGCAGGCAGCAAACGCCGAGGTCGTTGCTGCTGGCGTCCCTGCCAAGCTGCGCGCCGACCCGGGACTCATTTACGAGGAGTTACGTTGGCGCACCAGGAAGGATATGGTCGGCGTCGCAGTGCGGATCCTGCTGTCGCAGCCGGGAGATTTGGTCCGTCCGGCCGCATGGTGGGCCGAGCGACAGACTATCGCCCGGCGGGTCTTGGCGACCGGCAATTCTGCGCTGGCTTATCGCCTTGTCGAGCAACACGGCTTGATCGACGGTAACGCTTATTCCGAAGCCGAGTTTCTTTTGGGCTACATCGCGCTACGTTACATGAAGAATCCGGCGTTGGCCTTTGATCACTTTTCGCGAATTATAACCCGGGTAAACACGCCTTACGCAAAGGCTCGGGCGGGTTATTGGGGCGGACGCGCTGCCGATGCTCAAAACAAGTCGGAACTGGCCGCGAAATGGTACGCCGCCGCGGCCGAGTACATGGTCACCTTCTATGGGCAGTTGGCCGCTCACCGGCTCGGCCACAACGCGCCTCCGCACCCCGTCCCGGAGCCAGTGCCGGATACTGCGGAACTCGCCCGGTTCAACGAGAACGAGGTAGTCCGTGCAGCGCGAATTTTTCTGGAGCTTGGTTATCGCGACCAGGGCAAGGCTTTCCTGCTCAATTTGGCGGACAACGCCACGACCCCAACGCAGTTTGCAATGCTGGCGAGTCTCGCCGAGACCAACGGTCGCATCGACCTCGCGATAGCGGTGGCCAAACGCGCCATCGAGGCCGGCACACCGCTGATGATCCACGGTTATCCCGTCACCGCGTTACCGAGCGGCGGAACCGTAGAACATGCTCTCCTGTTTGCGATCACCCGTCAGGAAAGCGCATTCGACAGCGACGCAGTGAGCCGGGCGGGTGCACGCGGACTCATGCAGCTGATGCCGGCAACAGCGAGCGACATCGCCAACAAGTTACAACTTCCCTTCTCCGCCGAGCAGCTGACCGCGGATGGCACCTACAATATGCTCCTTGGGCGAGCTTACTTAGAGACGTTGATCGATGATTTCGGCGGTTCCTACGCGCTAGCGATTGCCGGATACAACGCCGGTCCCGGTCGAGTTCGGCAGTGGCTGCGCGATTACGGTGATCCGCGCGGCGGTAAAATTGATATGGTCGACTGGATCGAAAACATCCCGATCAGCGAAACACGAAATTACGTTCAGCGGGTGCTTGAGAATCTTCAGATCTATCGCGGCCAGGTGGGACGCAATTCCGCCTTTTCGCTGGTCAGCGACTTGGCCCGTTAAGCCTTCGGCTGTGAGGCCTCCTAGCTCTACTTTTGTGCCGCCGCGATGAGATGCGCGAGCTCGATGAACTTCTCGGGATCTTGTGGTTGACCGTTTACTATTACCTCGTAGTGGACGTGAGGACCTGAGGCGCGGCCGGTGCTCCCGACAAGGCCGATCTGCGCATGCGCCTCAACCCTTTGGCCTACTGAGACTGTATATCGATGCATGTGGCCGTAGAGGGTGGCAATTCCGTTGCCGTGGTCGATCTCAACAACCTTGCCGTAGGCGCCCCGATACCCGGCATAGATCACGATCCCCGGCGCCGTGGCGTAAACCGGCGCCATATAGGCTGCGTCGAGATCCAGCCCGGCATGGACTGCAAGCCTCCCGTTAAACGGATCGCGGCGCGGACCGAACCGGCTTCCGACTTGATAATGCTCGAGCGGCGTCGACAGGGGTAATGTTTTCGCCAAGCCGCGAATTCGCGCGAGCAGGTCTGTGACGACGCCCTCGCGTTCATTTGCTCTTGGCGGTACGAAGGGACCGCCTTCGGCATGGTTGACGCCGAATTGAGAAAACAGGCGCGCGACGTTGACCCCCGCCGAGGCAAGGACGTGCTGGAACTCGTCGATACTTCTTCGAGCGAGTTCAACAATCCCCTCGGTGCGGCGCTTCGCTTCCGTGGAACTATCCGGCGCGGTGACTCCGGAGCGCGGTGGATTGGCCTCGGGCGGAGCAGATTCGGACTGCACGAATTGAGCCGGTCCGGCTTTGGCAACCGGATCGGGCGGCGGCGCTTGGCGCTCAGCGAGCATCTGCTCTACGCCGTGGAGCTTCGTCTCGGTCGATTCGAGTTGCCCTCTGAGGGCGTCTGCTTGGCGTGCTAGGACCGATACCCGATCCTCCGCGACCGCACGACCTCGGGTAGTGATGGCAAGCCTATCCCGCAGGTTCGCGACATTGTCCTCCAGGTCGACATTCGCACTTTCGACCCGAGCTAAAGCCGACCTCTCATTACTGATTAGGCGAACATAGCCAATTTGGCTGATGCCAAGGTAGACCAGCGCGGTTGCAGCCGCGACCAATGTTGCCAGAGCGCAAGCTTGGACAGCCGGTGACAGCGCGATTCGCGATGATCGTGTTGCCGTCCCCAACTGGATGCACACTACAGGGAAGAGCCTGCTTCCCCGGACTGAAGGTTCGGCGACCATGTTCGCCCCCCACGCGCGGCCGCACCGTGGATGTCCAGAAAGGGGAGTCCGGACCAGGTCGCGGCACCGTCAGGCCTAAGCAGCGTTGGCGGCCAGTTCTCAAAGGGCGGTATGACAGTCGAGTACTGAACTCCGGCCGCCCGCCACCCTAGTTATCCATGATACTTCCCGGCCCAGCTACTTTACCAACGTTAACCGCTCTTTTGCATGCTGACAACAATCAATTCGCGATTTTGATCATTCCGCTCGTCCCAGCCCCTCATATATCGGTAGGCAAAAGGCAAGCAAGAGGTAGTGAATCCACAATTGCGGGAGCGAGATCGAGTGGGCTATGCGATACCGGGATTTACCAAAATGTGAGAGACTGCATGCCCATATTGACCGCGATTTCCGCGGGCTCGCGGGCATGGCTTCGTTGGAGTGGCGCACGCCCAGACGAACCCTTCGGGTCGAGATCATACTACAACCCTAATCTGCTCTTCGCCCGTCTCCTGCGGCGCGAACTGAGTGCGGTAATACTCCGCGAAAAACCCGTCGAGATGCAGCAATTCCTGTAGGGTTCCCTGCTCGACGATGGCGCCGGCGCGCAACACGATGATCCGGTCGCACCGCCGCACTGTCGATAAACGGTGGGCGATTACAAAGGTAGTGCGTCCCGCCATCAGTCCCTCGATCCCAGCCATCACCAGCGCCTCGGTCGTCACATCGAGCGCCGAAGTTGGCTCGTCGAGGATCAGGATCGGAGCATTGCGCAGGAGCGCGCGGGCGATTGTGATCCGCTGTTTTTCTCCCTCCGAGAGAGAGGTGCCGGATTCGCCTAGGAGCGTGTCGTAACCCTCTGGAAGCGAGGCGATCAGATCGTCGATCCGCGCCAATCGAGCCGCGTGCTCGATCTCCGGGTCTGCTGCCCCCGGACGGCCATACGCAATATTGTCACGTATCGACAGTGGAAAAATCAGCGGCGGCTGAAGGACCATCGAGATCTGGTTGCGCAACGATCTCATCGTGTATTCGCGGACATCGATGCCGTCGATCGCCACTGAGCCTGCCGATGGATCGTAAAATCGAGGCAGCAGGCCCAGAAGCGTCGATTTGCCCGCACCGGTCGGGCCGACAACAGCGGTCTTGCTCCCGACCGGTACTTTCAGGTTGATGCCCGCCAGGATTGGAGTGTCGGGGCGATAAGAGAAGCTGACCCCCGACCAGGTGGTTTCCCCGCGCGCCCCGCTCGGGGGGAAGTTTTGCGTGCCGTCCTTGAGATCCGGCTCGGTGTCGAGGATCTCAAAAATCCTGCGAGCTCCCACTCGAGCACCCGCGATCAACCCCCAGCTTTGCGTAATCTGGTTGATCGGCGCGTAAAGCTGGGCGAGGTAGGAGATGAACACGATTAGCTGCCCAATCGACAATGTTCCAGAGACCACAGCTCGCGCCCCGGCAAAGACGACGAGCGCCGTCCCGCCGGCGATCACGAGGTTGACAGTCCCTGAATAAAGGGTCTGCCAGCTGTACAGCCGCAACGTAGCTTGCAGGCTTTCCCGACTTGCGCCCATAAAGCGCCGATGCTCTTCTTCCTCTTTGGTGAATGCTTGCACGACCTTGATCGATGACATCGCCCATTGGACGAGCGAATAAACCCGGCTCTCGGTCGCGCGCACATCCCCGGCGATTTCGATAATGCGTCGGTTGAACAGCGAGATCAGGATAAACAGAACCGGAACGACGGTTAGCGCCAGCATCGTCAGCGCCGGATCGAGCGGAAAGAGGACGACGAGCATGCCGGCCAGCAGGACCAGGGCTGACAGGATAGGCAGCGCGCCGTTCATGATCATCGTCTGGACGGCGAAACTGTCGGCAGTGATCCGGTACAGTAGATCGCCGACCCGCTGACGGCTGTGGAAGGCGAGCGATAATCGCTGAAGGTGGGCATAGAGAGTGCCGCGCAGGTCGTTTACCATATTCTGACCGATGCGGATTGCGGTATAGTTGTGAAGAAGTGTCAGCGCTCCCGCACCGAAATGGACGAAAACCATCCCGACGGACGCGAGAAGAAGCAGGATTCCCGGGGATGCCGATAGCGCGTCGATCGGGAACGGCTTGCCGCTCAAGACATTGTCAATAACGATTTGCAGCGGCCATGGCTTTAGAAGCTCGAATCCGGCGATAAGCAACACCTGCAGCAACGCCCAGGCGATGCTCCACCTATGCTGCCTCAGATAGGGTAGAAGCTTTATTGCCATGGGATACGGACTCGACTCCTGTCCGACAAGGACCGACGCGACCGGCACTTCCGAACAAGGGGTGTGTCGGAGTTTCTGCGGCACGTTACCGCTGAGTCACCGCTCTTGTAGGGATCGCCAACCCACGCTCGGCGCGTCCACGCCGCTTCCAGCGGCGCCAGCCGAGCTTGCTTCGCCACGGTCTCGACGATGCGGTGCATCAATCGGCCAAAGTCGACCAGCTGCCAGCCAACTGCACCGATATTGACCATCCCCACACCGGCAACAACGGCGGCCACGAGCGGCCAGCCAAGGATGAGCGCGAACGCTGTTAACGCCGCGTAGCCGCGCAGCAGGAACAGAGCAAGGTGAGACAGTCGCATTGCGCAGCGAACTCGAAGAAGCCGCTTGCTGCCGCCGTGGTTCTCGGCGCACACCGTTACCAAGCAGCGACTGCACAAGCCGCGCGCGATTTTGAGATCCCAATTGCTCCATCCCGTGTCCGCGGACACGAGGTATTTCTGGGGTATGAGAAAATCGGTTAGCCCGCCCAGCAGCACCTCTTTCTCCGAGCCCGCCTCGCTCCAATAGGAAAGATGGAACGAGCGCTCCCTCCAGCAGATCCGGGCGCGCTGCTCAGTCTCCATGAAGCCGATATGGGCTTGCGCACACATTTGCTTAACGCGCCATTTGATGCGCTCCCAACCACGCAGCAACGGACCCAGATAAATCAGCACAGCAGCGAGCGCCCTGGCTCTCAATCCGGTCAGGTTGAGACCCCCAAAACGCTGGTCTATCGGCGCCTGTAGCGCACCGTGGACGCACACGCTTAAGGTTGCAAGCAACGGGACGGCGAGCAGCCACAACCAACCTCCCTCTACGATCCCGGCCAGTGCCAGGACCAGAGAGGCGGCGCTCCATTCAAAGGTCAACGGCAGCGATGCTGCCAGCGACGACGGCGCCTCGTACATCGTTTGAAATAGGCCGCGTCCAAAGACCCCGGAGTAGATGACCGGCCGGCGCGACAACAACAGCGAAGTGGATAGGTCACCATAGATGCGGCCAAGCCATTTAGCCTGCCCAAAGAGGTTGAAGCGAAACGGGTGCTTTGCGTATACGAGCGCTTCTGCCTTGCCATAGCCGCGCTGCTGGTTGCAGTAGGCGCTCACTGTGTTACGGCGGAAATGCCAAACCACCGCGACAGGACTGAACCCTATGACGAAGCCAGCGTCCTGAAAACGCCAGCAAATGTCGACGTCGTCACCGGCCGCACGATAGACCGGATCGAAACCGCCAAGCCGCATCAGCACCTCGCGGGCGAACGCCATGTTGCAGCCGGCGATGTGCTCAGCGACCTCGTCGCTGATCAACACATGTGTCGGACCACCCGGCGCGACCGCGACCACTGCCGGAACGAGCGCATTCTCGGGTGGCGGAAAATTGGGTCCACCGCACGCAGCGAGGTTGCTCACCTCCATCTTGGCGACGAGATAGTTCAGCCAATCCGGGTCGGCGACGCAGTCGCTGTCGGTGTAGGCGACGATTTCCCCAGACGCTGCCTCAGCGCCGACATTGCGGGCGACGCTCAGCCCTTTGTTGGGCTGGCTGATGATCCGGCAAAAATCATAACTTTCGGCGATCTCCAGGGTACGGTCGCGCGATCCATCATTGACGAGTATCACCTCGTAATCCGGGTAGTTGAGGGCCGCGAGCGAGGCCAGACATCGATGGATCGTGCGCTCGGCATTGTAGGCGCAGACCACCACGGAGACCCGCGGGTAGCGTTTTAGGGCCGGCGGCAAGACGCTCTTATACTGACGGGCTACCCCCTCGAATGAGGGCTTGGGCCTGCGTTCCCGATCGACCAGACCAAAAGCCCAATCCTCTATTAGATGCCCTCCGGTAAACCACTCGTCGGTCCAAGAGAAGACAAATGTCCCAGCGACCCCACCGTCGAAAGCCGAGCGCACTTGCCAGGAAAGAATACGCCGCTGCTCCTCCTCCCCTTGGCGCATCGAATCGACACCGAATTCGGTCAACACCAGCGGCTGATCGACCGCGAGATTGTGTAGTCGCGCGACGTATCGGCGAAACGCTGATGCATCGTGGAGGTAGACGTTGAAGCAGACAAAGTCCGTAAAGTCGATCGTCAGGTATTCGGTCGACGGGAAGTTGGCATAGCTGACTAGCGCCTCGGGATGCTCATCCTTGACGCACCCGACGAGGCATTTTACGAAGCGGCGCACCGCCTCGGCGCCGTGCCAGCGTACTATGTCCGGAGGGATCTCGTTGCCGACGAGATAGCCCAGGACAGCGGGGTGCCGGTGACAGTCGTGAACCCCGCCGGTTACCGTTGCCCGGATCTCGGCCTGGGTCGTCGTACTGTCGAGAAATGCGACATGCTGTGACCAGGGCAGTCCGACGAGAACCTTCAAACCTGACCGATGAGCGGCGTCGAGCAGCCATAGAGGTGGCACTGTAAACACGCGCACGGTGTTGACACCGGCTTCCCTCATCAGTGCGAAATCTTTCTCGACCATCGCGGCTTCGGGAAACTGCGCGCGATGGCTCCCTTGCGCGAAGGGACCGTATGTCACTCCCCTGATGAAACGCTTTTGCTTGCCGGCGAAAAAAAACTTGCCCTGCACGCGGATCACTGTCGGCGGATCCACCGGCGTCACTTCCGTCAGTGAGGGTCGCGTCGCAACCTCGTCGATCTCGACCGTGGTCATCTCGCGTGCTCCCGGGAGGCTTCCCGGCGGGCCCGAGCCCGGCATCGGCGCCGCCCGCATAACGGGCGTTAACAAATTTCATTCCACGGGCCAAGAGCGAGTGAAAATTCGCTACTTTGAGCCCGAGAGGACTGGTCGCTGGGCGCGGCTCTTGTGCCAAGCAAAAGCCGTTCCGATAATCGTGTGGAGGTCCGAGTGTTGTGCGTGCCAGCCGAGCAGCTCGGTTGCGCCGCTCGGATCGGCGACGAGCACCGGAGGGTCACCCGGTCGCCGAGCGGCCTCGCGCCGCGGGATCGTCCGCCCGCAGACCGATTCGGCCGCAGCAATCACTTCGCGCACCGAATGACCTCGCCCTGTCCCGAGGTTTAGAGCCGTGCTCTCGTGACCGGCGAGGAGATGCTCAAGCGCACGCAAATGAGCCTCGGCCAGATCCTGGACGTGAATGTAGTCGCGTATAGCCGTTCCGTCCGCTGTCGGATAATCGGTCCCATAGATGTCGATATGCGGCTGTTGCTCGAGGGCCGTCTGCAGCACCAGCGGAACGAGGTGGGTTTCGGGCTCGTGAAGTTCGCCGATCTCACCCTCCGGGTCGGCTCCGGCCGCGTTGAAATAGCGCAGTGAAACCGAGCGTAGACCATAAGCCTCACCATACCAGTGCAGCGCCCGCTCGATTGCGAGCTTGGTCTCGCCATAGGGGTTTACCGGCAGTTGCGGCGCGCTTTCACGGATCGGACTGCTGGCTGGGATACCGTAGGTGGAGCAAGTCGACGAAAATACGACCTTGTCCACGCCAGTCTCTTGCATCGCTTCGATCAGCGATAGGCTGCCACCGAGGTTGTTGCGGTAGTACTTTGCGGGATCAGCCACCGATTCGCCGACGTAAGCGTAGCCGGCGAAGTGCATAACCGCCGCCACATGGTGCGTCTCGAGCGCCCTGACCAGCCGGTTCCGGTCCGCGAGATCGCCTTCGATTAGCGGCCCCCAGCGCACCGCCTCGCGGTGCCCGCGCGATAAATTGTCGAAGACCACCGGCTGGTATCCGGCTTTCGCCAACGCCTTGCAGGCGTGGCTTCCGATATACCCGGCTCCGCCGGTAACCAAGACCGATTGAGACATCCGCGTCGCCCGGTTCCAAAAGTGGCAGCCCAACAACGTAGCATGCCCGGCGGGCCTTCCCCGCAGGAACATCGCTCATTTGGCAGCACACCACCCTGCCCATCAACGGGCCCGCCCGAGCCGTTGCCTCTTTCGATCAGCTCCGTGGCGGAGGTGCGCACATCGAATGCCGTCGGCAGAGCCCCGTTAGCCGTTCGCCGGGGCTATCTCTCCGCTTTTGTCTACTCCGGGGTCTTGACCTCAGGCCTGCCGGGACGAGACAACTTGCGCCGGGGAAAACGAGGAGGCGCCAGTGAGGTCGGTTACCGAGAGCGAGATCGAGCGTGGGCTGATCGCGAAGGCGAAGCGGGTGCTGCCCGGCGGGACTTTCGGCAATTTTCCCTCTGACGTGGTGATCCGCGAGGGCCGAGGCGGCAGGGTGTGGGATGAGAGCGGCAGGGAGTATGTTGATTTCCTGCTCGGCTCTGGCCCGATGTTGGTTGGCCACGCCCATCCAGATGTCACCGCTGCCGTCCAGGAGCGCATCGCCCGGGGCACGACTTTTTTCGCCAACAACCGGTGGGGGATCGAGCTGGCGGAGGCGATTGTCGAGGCGGTTCCGTGCGCCGAACAAGTGCGCTTCGTCTCCACTGGTTCGGAGGCGGATCTCTATGCGATGCGCGCTGCGCGTGCTTTCCGCAAACGTGACAAGATCCTCAAATTCGAGGGCGGTTATCATGGGATGAGCGACTATTCGCTAATGAGCCTCGCCCCCAAGCGGCTGGGGAACTTCCCGCAGCCGATCCCCGATTCAGCGGGCATCCCGCACAGCGTGCGCGAGGAAGTTCTGGTGGCCCCGTTCAACGACATAGAGGCGGCCGCAGCCATGGTGCGCGAGCATCGAGACGAGCTCGCGGCCGTTATCCTCGAACCCTTCCAACGTATTATCCCGCCGATGCCCGGCTTTCTCGAAGGACTGCGCAAGATCACAACAGAGCACGGCATTCCGCTGATTTTTGACGAGGTAGTGACCGGGTTCCGTTTTGCGTATGGCGGCGCGCAGGAATATTACGGTGTGGTGCCCGATTTGTGCACGCTCGGCAAAGTGATCGGCGGCGGCTTTCCGCTCGCGGCGATCGCCGGGCGAGCCGACATCATGACCCATTTCGACCGCGACAGAGCCGGCGACGAAGGTTTTCTGATGCAGGTCGGCACTTTGTCGGGCAATCCGGTGGCCGCAGCGGCCGGGCTCGCGACGCTTGAGATTCTGCGACGGCCCAGCGCTTACGATCACCTGTTTGCTACCGGCCGGAGCTGATGGGCACGCTCGCCGATCTACTTAAGCGCAATGGGCTGACGGCGCAGGTGACCGGCGAGCCCCCGCTGTTCGATGTCGTGTTCACACGCGATCCGGTTCGCGACTACCGCGGCACCTTGCGCGGCGACGGCGCCATGTTGCGGCGGCTGAACGCCCTGTTGCGTGACCGCGGTGTGCTCAAGGGCGAGTCGAAATACTACGTCTCGCTCGCCCACACGCCGGAAGATATCCGGCATACCTGCGAAGCCTGGGCCTCGGCCGTGAAGGTGCTCGCCGCCGGCTGAGCGATTTACCTTTGCTTTGCCACCACGCGGGTTCGAAGCGAGCCGATCGCCGGCGAATTCATCTCGACCCGGTCGCCGGGCTTCAGGAAGCGTGCGGGCGCAGAGCTGCCGTCGCGTAGTAGCTCGCTCGAATCCGCTGCGGTACCGGCCGCCGTACCGCCGCTGATGATGTCGCCGGGATATAGCGTGAAGTCACGCGACAGGTATTCGAGATACTCGCCAAAGGTAAAGACCATGTCGCGTGTGTTGAAGCGCTGGCGGCGTTCGCCGTTGACCAAGGTCTCGAGGTCGACATTGGTCGGATCCGCCTCGCCCACGGCAATACACGGGCCGAGCGAGCACGACGTGTCGAAATTCTTTGGAAAAGCAAAATTGAACGCACCACCAGCGGTCTCACGTGGCGCGCGGATGCTCCAATCGGCGAGGATCGTGACCCCCCAGACGTATTCCTCGAGCTGGGAGGGTTTCAGATCGACGCCGCGTTTGCCGAGCACGATCGCAATCTCGCCCTCGTAATCCAGACGGTCGCACCGGTCGGGGTAGACGAGTTCGCCATCGGGGCCGACGCTCTCGCGCGCGAGCTTCCAGAATCCCCAGAACCCGGCTTTGCGGATTTCTTCGTAGGCATCGCCGTCATAAGGTCGGCGCCGTATCTTCACCGCCATTGCCGCAGCGTGGTCGGC
>Ga0306926_10003473_pt1 | contig 16319 bp, 16 predicted proteins | sample flu12Cox44000178_FD_203759 | JGI IMG/M metagenome (GOLD analysis project Ga0306926, IMG submission 203759) | Lab enrichment of tropical soil microbial communities from Luquillo Experimental Forest, Puerto Rico - flux8day.12C.oxic.44.000.178 (v2)... | ecosystem: Environmental > Terrestrial >... | reverse complement strand
CGGGTCCGAGCCGCAGCATGTGCCCCCGGGACTGTAAATTCTTCCGACAGGTCCGCTCAGCCCCGAGCTGACTGCCACTCGCTCGGTGACCTCCTGCGGCGCCGAAAATAGAAGACTGGGTGAAGCGGCTTCTGGAGGTCGCTAATCGCGCTCCTCAAGCTGACTGGTGAGAGGCGGTCGGCAGCAGCTCGGTGCGATATGTCGGCTGCAGAACTTCGAGCCGCATCGGCACCGGTGTGCCGAGCCATAGCGCATTCTTGCTGTGGTCGTCGTAGGAGCTCTCGGTCAGCGGATGGACGAGGACGTCGAGGCCTTCGCGGTTGAGCATCAGCCACGGCACGATTTTTTCGAATTCTTTGGTCTCAAAGATGACGCTGAACTGTGAGATCGGGTGCGGGCCTATCGGCTCGTCGCTGAAGGCTCCGGGTTTGACCGCGAAGTGGCCGATGATCGCGTCGTGCAGCCGTGCTGCGACCGGGCGGGTGGTTTGATCGTAGTAGACGTGGGCGTGATAACCCTTGAGTTCGGTCATTTGCGGTTTCTCCTGTCGCCGGACGTCATATTTAAACCACGCCAACCACGATGTATCAAATCTATTGATTTTGTGGTGCCCATTCGTTTCACGGATATTTGGGAAGTCGAAATGATAACCTTTCGAACGCACTCGACGGGCCGAGTGGAAATGAAGCGGCGACCCGCGCCGTAGCTCGCGTTGGTCTGTGGCCGCCGGCGATCTGTTCGTCCGCGCTCCCACTCGCCTGGCACCGACCTGCTCGCGCGTCGTTGCGGCCGCGACCGATCATCTCGAGCGGCGGCTCGGCCTCGGCGTCTGCTTCCCGCGACCCTGTTACCCGTAATTTGCGCTTGCGTTGTGGCGCTAGTTACGGCAGAAATGAGAAGAGTTCGCATTCGCATCTCCGCCGGAGTGTCATGATGGGTCGTACCGCTGGGTTCGTAGGGATGGTCGTTCTGGTCCTTGCGCCGCCCGCCCTGGCAGACGATCCCAGCTTTTCCATCGTGTTGAAGAATAACCAGTTCATACCGAGAGAGGTTCAGATCCCTGCGGGTGTCAAGGTCAAGCTTGTCGTGCGCAACGACAACCCGACCCCCTCAGAATTCGAGAGCACCCAATTTCATCGCGAAAAGGTTGTCTCCCCCGGTCAGGAAATCAGTGTGTTCGTCGGGCCTCTCGATCCGGGCAGCTATGAGTTTTTCGATGATTTTCACCCGGAGACCCGTGGCCATCTGGTGGTCAAATAGCGAGAGCTAGGATGCTGGCGACTGCGATTATCGTTTTCCGCGAGGTCCTCGAAGCATCGCTGGTGGTGGGCATTGTGCTCGCGGCCAGTCGCGGGGTGGCGCGCCGCGGCGCGTGGGTGGCCGCGGGGATCGCTGTAGGGGTCCTCGGCGCCGTCCTCGTCGCAGCTTGCGCCGAGGGGATCGCGGCCGCGGTCAACGGCATCGGGCAGGAGCTCTTCAACGCGGCGATCCTGTTTACCGCGGTGGCGATGCTGGGCTGGCACAACATCTGGATGAACCGGCACGGTCGCGAGCTGGCCGCAGCGGCAGCAACGCTCGGCAAGGCGGTGCTCGGCCGCAGTCGACCCCTCTATGCGCTGGCTCTGGTCGTTGGGATCGCCGTGCTGCGTGAGGGATCGGAGGTCGTCCTCTTCCTGTATGGGATCGCGATTGCCTCGGGAGTTGGCGGGCTCAACATGTTAGCGGGCGGCGTTCTTGGGCTCGCCGGCGGCGCTGCGATCGGCGCGCTGATTTATCTGGGACTCCTCGCCATCCCGTTGCGCCGGCTGTTTGGGGTGACGAGCTGGCTCATTCTGCTGCTCGCCGCCGGGATGGCTTCGCAGGGCGCGTTGTTCCTGATGCAGGCAAACCTGTTGCCGTCGCTCGGCAACGAACTCTGGAACACCTCCTGGATCCTGAGCGAACGCAGCATGCTCGGGGTGCTGCTGCACGTGCTGATCGGTTATTCGGCGCAGCCGGCCGGGATCCAGGTCGTGTTCTACCTCGCCACACTTCTCGGCGTTGGTAGCTTGATGCGAGTGACAGGGCGCGTGCCATCAAAGGCGCCAAGCCAGCCTCCCGCGACAGCATCCATTTAACCCGAGCCTTCCCCTCTTCCGGGACCGTCAATTCGCTGGTGGATACGCGAATGCGTTGCATTTTCATTGCGCCAATATCCGGCGTGGGTTTGTTTCTGGCAACCGCGGCTCCGGCTGCGGCGGACTTCAAAGTCCGGATGCCCGACGCCAACCCCGGCGAGATCGCCATCGAGCCTCTCGGCGATTATGGCCATGATCCGAACCGCGCTCGCAGCGGCGAGCTGAGCTTGGTCCAAGAATTCGAATACGGGGTCAACGGCTTTTGGCGCACCGAGCTAGAGCTCGAGCAGAACCGCGACGCCGGCTCCGGACAGTCGCTCAATTTTACCGACGTTACTTCGGAAAACTTCTTTCAATTTACCGAGCGTGGCCGATATTGGCTCGACGCCGGCTTTTTCGCCGAATTGGCCAGGTCGACGCTCCGGAGTAACCCCAGCGCATTCACTTTGGGACCCATGTTCCGCAAGGAAATTGTCGGCACGATCAATACCGTAAACTTGTTTCTACAGAAAGAAGTCGGCCCCGCCTCCTCGGCGCAGCCGTTCTTTGTCTACGCCTGGGAAACGCGGCTCGCGCTCGGCACGCCGATCGAGCCGGGCTTTCAGGCCTATGGCAACCCGAGCGCATTCGAGGGATTCAATTCGCACTGGCCGCAGGACAACCGGATCGGCCCTCAACTGTTCGGCTTCGTCTCCAACCTCGGGCCCGGCAGTCTCAGATGGAACGCCGGCGTTCTGTTCGGAGTGGGCTCGGCCGCACCGCGCGAAACGATCCGCTGGCAGCTCGAATACGAAATTCACTTTTGACCCGAGAGGTCAGCCGGATGCTCTTGCATGACCATGCCGGCGTCTGGTGACACCGCCGATCATCGATCAAGCGGCTAGTCTTGAGGCCTCTTGGGCGCGGGTCCTTACCCCGAGCGAGGTAGGCAAAAGCGTTGTCGCGCCCGGTCTTGCGGTCGAGCGCCATGTGAATCCACAATATGCCGCAGGGCCCAACGATCGCGCGACGCGCAAATCGCCGGCGTCCACCGGGTGAAAGCCGACATCCACGACGAGCCCATCACAGAGGGCTTGCGCGCCGCATCGTCACCGGCCACGAACATCACCGGCGGCGCAGCGAAGCTCGATGATGTCAGCGAGCAAGGCGCGCACGGCCAGCGACTTGCTGCCGGCGCCAATGGACCGAGCCCCGCGGTTATTAGCGATCTCGGCACCGATAAAAGGCGACGCGTCAACTCTTATCAGAGCCTAAGGCCCATTAGCCTGGCGCTCGCTCTTGCAACTTCGGCTCTCGCGTCAGCTCACGGAATGGTAGACTCCAGGCAGACCGGCCGGTCAAGCCAGGGGGTAATCCTGCTGCTCACTCAACTCCGGTTACAGCATTCGAAAGTCTAGTCCGCCGACCGTTTCTTACCAACCGCGACCGGGGATGTCCACGTGCGCCGCGCAGTTTCGATATGTTTTGCGAACATCGTTCTGACGGCTTGCCAAGCGTACGAGTCGGCGCCGCTCAACAACCGCCCCGATCTGCTGGCGGAAATCACCTCGCTCAAAATCTCGCCATCCGATCTTCCGCTCCCGGAGCTCGGCTCGCACCCGTTTGATCCATCTCGGCCGCTTGACATGGACGAGGTTGCGATGATCGCCGTCGTCCACAATCCGGATCTGAAGGCGATGCGGGGGCAAGTCGGTGTCGCCGAAGCTCAGGCATTCGCCGCCGGATTGCTGCCGAACCCGCAGCTCTCGGTCGCCTACGGAGTGCTGATCACCGGCGTAGGAGCGACCACTAGCTCGGCGACCGCAACGCTTGGCGAGGACATAGTACCGCTGCTGACGCGATCGGCCCGCAGGCGCGCCGCCGCGGCAAATGAGCGAAGCGTTCGTCTGAACCTGTTATGGCAGGAGTGGCAGATCGTTAGTGAGGCCCGCACGTTGTTCGCCAGAGCCGTTGAGCTCGACCGTCAACGCGCGCTGATCGACGAGTATCGAAAGCTTTTCAGTGATCGCTATCAAAGTTCCAACACCGCCATGCAGCAGGGGAACGAGATACTTCCGACGGTCGTGAGCGATTTGGCTGCCCTGCAGGCCGTCGAGACCCAGCTGCATGATATAGAGCAGACGATCCTGAAAAATCGGCACGACTTGAACGCGTTGCTCGGCCTCGCGCCTGAGGTGCAGCTCCGCCTGGCCGATAAGGTGTCGGCTCCGGCGATCGACACTCCAAAATTGACGGCCATCTTGAGGGATTTGGCCCGGCGGCGGCCAGATCTCCTCGCTCTTATGGCCGGCTACGAGGCGGAGGAGGAGAAGTTGCGGCAAGCGATCATCGAGCAGTTTCCAAAGCTTAATGTCGCACCCAATTACACAAACGACACGACACCCGTTTATACGGCGGGCCCGACACTTACGATCAGCTTGCCGATCTTTGATCGCAACCAAGGCAATATCGCCATCGAGCGGGCGACGCGCCAGCACCTGCACGACGAATACCAGGCACGATTGGACACGGCCTACGGCGCCGCTAGTCGCCTGATCACCGAGCTGCAGCTGATAGAGGCGCAGTATCAGGCGAGCCGCGCGAGCATCCGCCGGCTGCGCGATGCAGCGGCCGTCGCCGACCGTGCTTATGCCGCAGGCAATCTCGATGAGCGGAGCTTTGTCGATCTCCATGCCTCTCTCCTCGCTAAGGAGATCGAGTCTCTCAAGCTGGAACAGACGCTGGTTGAGCAACGCATCGTGTTGCAGACCCTGATCGGCAGCGATATTCCGACGCAGCCACCCAGTCGTTCTCCCGTCCAATGATACGCGTCGGGTATCTGGTCGCGATTGGGCTGGTTCTGTTGCCCGGGACCGGTCATTCGGAGACACCGGCCGTGCCCAGTGTACTGGTAGAAGCCACGACGCCGCGGCAGCAAGTGCTAAAGCGCACTGTGCAGGGCTATGGAACGGTAGCGACCAGTGAGGACGATGTCGTCGGCGTCAGCTTTTCGCACGCCGGTCAGATCTCGATGCTTCGGGCGCGACCCGGCGAGGTGGTCAAGGCCGGCGAGATCCTGCTCGAGCTGTCCACCGATCCGTCAGCGACGCTCAGCTACCAGACGGCCGCCGCAGCGCTCGATTTCGCCAAACGTGACCTCACGCGTACCAAGACCCTTGTTGCCCAGCACCTGGCAACCAATGCACAGCTTGCCGCGGCCCAAAAGGCGGTCGACGACGCGATGGCGGCTGTCGAGGCTCAGCGCAAGCTCGGCAACGACCAAAAGACCGAGGTCGCAGCGGCGCCATTCGATGGGTACGTCGCGGCCATTACGGTAGCACGCGGCGATCGGGTGCAGCCGAATACGACGGTCCTGAAGCTGGCGCGCAGCGATCGCGTGCAGGTCACGGTTGGACTCGAGCCCGATGACGCTGTGCGCGTGGTGCCCGGCATGAGCGCGGAGGTCGCGCCGGTCTTCACCCCGGAGCGTCGGCTGAGCGGCGTCGTGCGGGGCGTCACCGGCACCATCAACCCGGCAACAAAGCGGCTCGACATATGGGTGGAGCTTGCGGCGGCAACCCCAGAGCTGGTTCCCGGCACTGCCGTGTCCGTCGAGATCGTTCTCGAGCAGCATACCGGCTGGGTAGTGCCACGCGACGCTGTGCTGCGCGACGGCAAGGGGGATTACGTTTTTCAGATCGCTGGAAGCAAGGCCGAACGGGTGCCCGTCAAGACCGGGATCGAAACCGATAAGTACACCGAGATCATCGGGCCGATCGACCCCAAAGGTCAGATTGTGACCGTCGGAAATTACGAGTTGCAGGACGGCATGGCCGTTCGCAAGGGCGGGCCAAAGTGAACTCGGCGAGACTCACCGAGAGGATAGCACAACACAGGCGCTCGCTGCTCTTTCTGCTGCTGGTGCCGGTGCTCGCAGGCATCGCCGCCGCGTTTTGGCTGCCGGTGGCGTTGTTCCCCAACATCCAGTTTCCCCGAGTCCGGATCACGCTCGATGCCGGCGATCGGCCCGCCGAGCAAATGACACTGCAGGTGACGGCACCGGTGGAACAGGCGCTGCGTGAAATTTCACGGCTGACCGATGTGCGCTCCGCAACGAGCCGCGGGACGGCGGAGATTTCGGCCACCTTCGACTGGGGCACCGACATGATCGCGGCGGCGCTCGAGGTCAATGCCGCGATCAACCAAGTCATGCCCCAGCTGCCGCCCGGCACCTCCTCAACGATCCGGCGTGTGGATCCGACCGTCTTCCCGATTATCGCCTATAGCCTGACCTCACAGACAGTGCCGCTGACAACCCTGCGCGATATCGCGTTGTTCCAGTTGCGACCATTGCTGACGGGGGTTCCCGGCGTCGCTCGGATCGGCGTCACCGGCGGCCAAGACGAGGAATACCAGATCCTCGTAAACTCGGCGCGGCTTATTGCATATGGATTGACCTTCGACGATGTCGCCAAAGCCGTCGCTGCGGCGAACGTATTGCGCGCCGTCGGCCGGCTCGAAGACCACTACAAGCTCTTTCTCGTGGTCTCGAATGAGGCTTTGAACGGGGTCGGCGCGCTCCAGCATGCTGTCGTGAAGACCCTCCCCGACGGCGTCGTCACAGTCGACGACGTTGCGACCGTCCGTCGCGCGACGGCTCCGCAATGGATTCGCGTTACTGCCGACGGGCGCGATGCCGTGCTGATCAATGTCTACCAGCAGCCGGCCGGCAACAGTGTTCAGATTGCCCGCGATATCAAGGCGCGACTGGACGAGGCACGGTCGAAGCTGCCGCCCGGCATCTCGATCGCCAACTGGTATGATCAGAGTGAGCTCGTGACAGCATCCGCGCGGTCGGTACGTGACGCTATCCTGATCGGGGCACTGCTGGCTGCCCTCGTGCTGCTGGCTTTTCTGCGAAGCTGGAGGGTGACGCTTATCGCGCTGCTGGTCGTGCCGGCGTCGCTATCGGCCACGATCGTGCTGCTCTACGCGCTTCACATGAGCTTCAACATTATGACGCTCGGCGGCATGGCAGCCGCTGTCGGCCTGATCATCGACGATGCGATCGTCATGATCGAGCAGATCATCCGGCGGGTTCGCCAGGCGGGGATCGCGGGTGCGAGGGTGTTGGCTGCGGCTGCGGAGTTCACCAAGCCGTTGGCTGGCTCGAGTGCCGCGACGATCGTGATTTTCGTGCCGCTCGCCTTTCTCAGCGGTGTTAGCGGGGGTTTTTTCGGTCCGTTATCATTGACCGTGGCGTCGAGCCTGATCTTTTCGTTCTTGGTGACTTGGATCGCCGTGCCGCTCGCCGCCGAGCGCCTCGTCACCGAGAAAGAAATCGAACGCGAGGATGCAGGACCGGTGTCGCGCTGGATCGCCGCGCGCTACCGGGCGCTTGCCGGTCGACTGCTTGCTCATCCGCTGCTCGCGATTGTCGGCGTGTTGCCGCTTCTGTTCTTCGGTGTTGTCGCGTTCGAGGAAGTTGGTTCCGGCTTTATGCCAGCCATGGACGAGGGCGGTTTTATCATCGATTACCGCAGCCCGCCGGGGACAGCTTTGTCCGAGACCGATCGCCTGATCCGTCAGGTCGAGGCCATTCTGGGCAACACACCGGAAGTCGCGACATGGTCACGCCGCACGGGGGCCGGTCTGGGGGGCGACCTGACAGAGCCGAACCAGGGCGACTTCTTTGTGCGGCTCAAATCGGGACCGCGACGGCCGATCGACGAGATCATGGCCGAGATCCGGTCAAAGATCCTCCAACAGGTGCCGGGGCTCAGCGTTGAGATGGCGCAGCTGATGGAAGATCTGATCGGCGACCTCATTTCCGTGCCGCAGCCGATCGAGGTGAAGCTGTTTGCAGACGACCCGAAAATCTTGCTGGAAACAGCTCGCAAGGTCGCCTCGCAGATCGCCAATGTCCCGGGCGTGGTCGACCTCCGCAACGGTATCAACCCGGCCGGCGATGCGCTCGATATCAAGATCGACCAGGTCAAGGCGGCAATCGAGGGTGTCGATCCGGCCGAGACAACCCGGCTCCTCGACAATTATCTCCATGGCCAAGTTGCAACCCAAATCCCGACCCCGGTAAAGCAGATCGGCGTTCGGGTCTGGTCCCCTTCGGATGCGCGGGCCACCGATCGCGACCTCGCCGGCTTCATGCTTCGCGCGCCGGATGGGCATCTGTTCCCGCTAACGCGCATAGCCAGCCTTGTCCCGGTCAGCGGCGAGCCCGAAATCGCCCGCGAAAACCTGCAGCGGATGGTCGCGATCACCGCGCGAATCGAGGGCCGCGATCTGGGTTCGGTTGCGGCCGACATTCGGAAAAGCCTAACCACGCCGGGACTGCTGCCCAATTCGGTGCGGTCCGAGCTCGGTGGTGCTTACGCGCAGCAGCAGATCGCTTTTCGTGCCCTCGCCGCCGTCTTCGCAGCCGCAGTCGCTGCGGTTTTTGTATTGCTGCTGTTTCTCTACGAGAGTTTCGCCGTGGCGATGGCGATCCTGGTGCTGCCGCTGCTGGCGGTATGCGCGGTGTTCATCGGACTCTGGATAACCGGGATCGAGCTCAACATCAGCGCGATGATGGGTATGACGATGATCGTCGGCATCGTTACCGAAGTGGCGATCTTTTTCTTTTCCGAGTTCGTCGATCTCGCGCCGGGACGGCCCCTTCAAATCGCACTGATCGAGGCCGGGCAGAACCGCATGCGGCCGATTGTGATGACGACACTGGCGGCCATTCTGACGCTATTGCCGCTGGCGTTGGCGATCGGCCAGGGGTCGTCAATGCAGCAGCCGCTTGCCGTCGCGATCATCTCGGGCTTGGTCGTGCAGCTCCCGCTCGTGCTCTTGGTAATGCCCAGCATCTTCCTGCTGTTGCGCCGCACGGCTATTGACGGAGCGCCCGCCGGGCCGCCCAACCCCCCGGCCGGGTGATCCGGCTTCCCGAGCCACCCCCGCGCAGCCGAATGCAAGGGACGGCGGCCGAGCGCGATGGTGACCGGCGGTGGGACAACGGCGCGCGAACCGCTGCGCTGACGAAATCAGCGCCGCCGGAAGGCAAGAAAACCCAGAGCTGCCCACCCTAGCATCAGTGCAGCCCCGCCGACTGGCGTCGCCCAGCTGACCCACGTCATTCCGGTGAGCGCGCGGACAAACAGGCTGCCGCTGAACAGCACAATACCGACACCAAAGCTCCAGCCGGCCGTGACTGCCGCGCCCCGCCTCGGCTCCCGCCCCTGGGCGAAGCCAATAAGGGCGATCAGGGCCGCAGCATGGACCATCCCGTAGAGCGCGCCCGTCCGCAGCAGGTCGCTCGCCTGCGCATCGTCAACAAGATGCGTGGCGAGGGCACCCATCACCACCGATGCAAGACCGCCGAGACCGGCAAAAGCCAGCCACAGCCGAATCACCGGCGATCACTCCTTCGCAGACAGGGTTATGGCGATTATTCCCGATCGTCGCTTTTGGGAGGAGCATTGCGTTTTGATGACTTCGCCCAGTCCGACATCACCTTCTGTGCCCAATTCTTCTGCCACTGCTCCCCGAGCCGCGTCCAGAACTGGACCGGGTCGGACGACATCGCTTTGAGCGCTTCGGCGTCGGGCCAATGGCCGGCGGCGGTCAGACGCGGCCAGGACTTTATTTGCTCGCGCCAGACCTCCATCGTGTGATCGATCACCTTGATCTGCATTTCTGCAATGTTTTGCATCTGGTCAATCACGCCGGCAACGACGTGATCAGGCCATCCGAGCACTCGAGCGACCTGGGCGATCTTCCTAACAACCTCGGTATTGAATGCGGCGACCTCGCTGTGGCACTTGGCCATCGCATCAAGGACCGCATCTATCGCCGCACGAACCTCTTCCGAGTGCTCGGGGTTGAAACTTCGTTGCGCCATTGTCACCACTCCTGCGCTGTAAAAATCCCGACACCCGGTGGGCGCATCAATCGCCCGGTCCCGACTGTAATTGAATATAGTTTTCGCGCCCCATTTTGGCAATCAGTTCCAAATTGGTTTCGAGGAAATCTACATGCTCTTCTTCGTTTTGGAGAATTGCGGCAAAGAGATCGCGAGTTACAAAGTCACAGACACCTTCGCAATAGGCAATTGCTTCGCGCAGCAGCGGTATCGCCTCCTGCTCCAAGCGGAGGTCGCATTCAAGAATGTTCGGCACGGTCTCACCGATCAGCAACTTGCCCAATTCGAGACGCGGCAGGCCGTCAAGAAACAAGATGCGCTCGATCAGCTTGTCGGCATGTTTCATCTCATCGATGGACTCCGCATATTCGTGGGCACCAAGTTTGGTCACTCCCCAGCTCTTCAGCATACGCGCATGTAGAAAATACTGATTGATAGCGGTGAGTTCGTTTTTCAGCACACTGTTGAGGTGTTGGATAACCGTTGCATCCCCTTTCATGACCGCCCTCACCTTTTGAAGTTTTGCGCCTTGCCGAGATTGGCGATTGCTAAAATCTTGATACTGGGATACCTCTTTGTGAACGCACCGATGGTGCCCTATGGGTCCGCGCGTGTTGTTGCAGAAATAGCATGGCGGGCATGCGGCGACGATGTCAACCCCGCCCTGAAGCAGCTTGGTCGCACACCTCGCCGCCGGCGAAAGGATCTCGGTGTGCCGATACGCGGGCGCCGAAACGGCGATCAAAGAGCCCGGGCGGTGTTATTGAGAGCCTTGACCCGGGCAGACCGCCGGTTGCCGATCGAGACCTTCATGGCGTTGGTCGAATGTGACCGCGGTTCCCGCTTCGGTTTGCGTTAGCTTGACGACATAAATACTGTCGAAATCATCTGCCGGCCAATCTGGCACGATGGTGGGATCGCCACCGTGATCGGCGACGAGAAGGCGGGCTAGCTTTGCGATCGCGGCGTGCTCCCACGCTACAACGACAAGAGCGTTTCGATAGACCGGGGACACGAGCTTGAGCCGGAGCGCGTCGAGATCTGCGACACCGATGCTGGCATCGACGGGCAGACCGAAAACGATGGCCGTGGGCTCGATTGTCGCCAGCGGCCGGACATAATTGTAAAGATGACCGTAATCCTCCTTCGACTGCGCGGGATCGGGTGCGAAGACAGCATCGGGTCTGCCAAATAATTTCCCGATCACGGCGGGCAGCGCGAGAGCACGATTGAGCCCCTGACAATTCAGTTGCCCCAGTCCGTCAGCGGGCTTTTCGCCGTGCCGGACCAAGACAATCGTCTCTGTCACCGGCAGCTCCGCGCCGAAACCCGATGACCCGGCCACCGCCAAGCTCAGCACGATGTTGAGGCCCAGCCTTAGTGAACGCGAAATGATAGAGCACATGTCTGCAGCCATCCGTTCGACTGTGTTCTGTGCCACCGCTTTGATAACCGGCCGGCGCGATTGGCGTGGGCAGCACTTTTGATAGGCCGTTCTGCTCAGTGGGTGCGAATTGCGAGCTAAAGCCCGCCCGGCCGCAACCCGGTATGCCTCGCGATCTGTGCAAGCATCCGCGACCCCGGGTCTTCGCCATGCTCTGTTCGGTCAGCGATAACCCATACGGCGAGCGCTGATGTCTTGGCTCGATCCTCGGCTTCTGTAGCGCCGTAGGCCAGCACACCCGGCAATTCGGGGACCTCGCTGATCCATCGCCCATCTTCCTCGCGCTCGATTTCGATCTTAAGCATGGCCGTCATCCCCTGATTCGCGCGCCGGGCAGAAACCGTCACCTCGATCTCGTCGCCGAAAGCCTCGTTCATCTTCCGGCTGGATCTCCATAGAACGCGGGTCGCCCAACAAATAGTGATAGACGACACCGATCAAAATCACTCGTTGATGGCGCTGCGGGTAAACAATAAATCGCCGGCATCACTCACACCGTTACAGGCTATCTCAACCTTGGTCGCGGACGAGGAGCATCTTGCCGTAGGGGGCCATCGCGGCTTGGCGGCTGGCGGTGTGGTGGGTCAGGATCGTCATCACATCGCGGCGGATTGCGCCGAGCTCGTCGCGTCGGAGACCCAGTCGTATGAGGGGATCCGGTAATCGCCAAGCCGACGAGAGTGTCCTCCGATAGCCGTCGAGCGGCTTGCCGCCGCCGAGAATGCCAGGGTCAGGCCTTCGTCACGATTGAAGGCGGGATGGATATAATGATGTAGTCTGTCGTGACTATCGAACCTGGCGAACCTTTGAATGAGCTGTAGCCATGGCCGAGGAACGGGTTGAGCGGCGCCTGGCCGCTATTCTAGCTGGGGATGTTGCCGGTTACTCGCGCCTGATGGGGATCGACGAGGAAGGCACTCTCGCCGCGCTAAAGCGGCATCGGCGTGAGCTGGTTGACCCAAGATCACCGAGCACCGCGGGCGCATCGTCAAGCTCACTGGCGACGGCATCCTTGTTGAGTTCGCCAGCGTTGTCGACGCGGTGCGTTGCGCGGTCGATATTCAGCGCGGAATGGCCGAGCGCAACGCCGAGGTGCCGGCGGAGCGGCGCATCGAGTTTCGCATCGGGCTGAACGTTGGCGACATCATCATCGACGACAAGGATATCTACGGCGACGGCGTCAACATCGCGGCGCGTCTCGAAGCCCTGGCCGAACCGGGCGGGATCTGCGTCAGCCGCGTGGTGCGCGATCAGGTGCGCGACAAGCTTGATTTCTCGTTCGCGGATATGGCGAGCAGCAAGTTAAGAACATCGCGCGGCCCATACGCACTCATCGTATTCTACTTGGCGAAGAGGACGTCGCCGACAGACGTAGCCGCTGCGGTGCCATCAGCGCGCCTAGCGGCGCAGAAGCCGTCAATCGCTGTGCTGCCTTTCGCCAATATGAGTGGGGATCCCGAGCAGGAATATTTCTCCGAGGGCATTACCGAGGACATCATCACCAACCTGTCGCGCAACCGCGCATTTTTTGTGATCTCGCGCAGTACGTCGTTCACCTACAAGGGCCCCGCCGTCGATATCGGCAGGGTCGCGCGCGATCTGGGTGTACGGTACGTGGTCGAAGGCAGCATCCGCCGCGCCGGCAACCGGGTCCGGATCACGGCTCAGCTGATCGACGCCGTGACCGGGCACCATCTGTGGGCCGACCGCTACGATCGCGAGCTGGCTGACGTGTTTGCCGTGCAGGACGAGATCGCGCAACGCATCGCTGGTGCGATCGCCCCCGGTATCATCTCGTCAGAGATCCGGCACGCTCAGCACAAGAGCTCGAGCCAGCTCGACGCCTGGGATCGCATCATGCGGGCGCACTGGCACATCCGGCGCTTCACGCAGAACGACCTGGCCGAGGCGCGGCGTCTGCTGGACGAGGCCATCGCGCTCGACCCGACCAATTCGGTCGCTTACAGCGATCTCGCGTTGGCTAGACATTTCGAGGGCGTGTTCGGTTGGGGCGATGGACCCGCCGAATCGCATGCGGCATTCGCCGAGGCGGCGCGCTAGGCCGTTACTCTCGATGACGGGGACGCCACCGCCCATAGTGCTCTGGCGGTCTTCGAATTGTTTTCCGGCCGGCACGAGGAGGCTCGGCGCCGTCTGCTGCGCGCGCTCGATATCGATCCCAATTTGGCCATGGCCTCCGGGTATCTCGGGGTTACTAATGCGTTCGCCGGGGATTTAAAAGCCGCCCTGCAACATGTCGACGAAGCGATCCGGCTCAGCCCGCGCGACCCGTTGTTGATTGTCTTCCCTCTGGCCAAGGGGTGGGCGGCGCTGAACGCCGAGCGCTACGAGGAGGCGGTCGAATATGCCACGCAGGCGGCCGAGGCCAATCCCGAGTTTCCCGACATTTATGCCGTCCTGGCCTCTGCCAACGGACATCTGGGAAAAGCGGGGCCTGCTCGCGCGGCCTTGGATCAGCTGTTGCAGCGCATGTCAGGCTTGACCGCCAGCGACCCTCGTCTCGACCGGCCCTTCGCGCGAGCGGCCGACCGCGAACGCTTTCTCGAAGGGTTGCGTAAGGCCGGTATGCCGGCCTGACGGATTTCGGTGCCGTTGGCGCTCTTGTCCCGCTTTACTCTGGGCCGCGGCCGAGCAGCATCTTGCCGTAGGGCGCCATCGCTGCTTGGCGGCTCGCGGCGTGGTGGGTCAGGATCGTCATCACGTCGCGGCGGATGGCGCCCAGCGCGTCGCGGTCATAGACCCAGCGCGCACCGTCCAACTCGCACAGCCGGTCGAGCGCCCAGCCGACCTGGTGCTGGGCGTAGACCATATCGCGGCGCGCACGCAATGCCTCGGCCTCGGTGATCCTGCGGCCAGAGGAGACTTCGGCGGTGCTGTAATCGCGCCCGGTGTGCAACAGCATGGTCGCGACATCGATTGCGGCGGCGGCCTCGCCGAGCGCCATCTGCACGACCTCGGAGTCGGCCACCCGGGTCACCCCGCGCGACACCCGACGGGCGAGCGTGGCGCAGGCGATGTCGAGAGCGCGGCGGCCGAGCGCGATGGCGACCGGCGGCAATGAATAGGACACCAGAAACCCGCGCGGCGCGCGCAACACCGGATAGTCAGGATGGACGAGTGCCCCCGGCGGGGTGCCGGCAAAGAGATCGCTGACCATCACCGAGCGATGCTCGGGGACGAAGATGTCGCGCAGCACTAGCGACTTGCTGCCGGTGCCGAGGAGGCCCAGCACCTGCCAGTCGTCGACGATCTCGATCTCCGCGAGCGGCACCAAGAGATAGGCGATCCCCCGCGGGTCGCCCTTCGGCCCAAGAAAGGCACCGATGATCGCCCATTGCGCATAATCGCAGCCGCTCGAAAACGGATAATGCCCGCTGAGCCGCCAACCGCCCGGCACCGGCCGCGCCGCCTCGCGCGGCGCCAAGGAGGATGCCGCGACCGCCTCGGGGTCGTCGCCCCAGACATCGATCTGCGCCTGCTCGGGATACTGCGCGATGATCCATTGATGCTCGGCCAGCACCGCATAGACCCAGGCCGAGGAGGCGCAGCCATAGGTCAACTCCTCGACGATCCGCGAGAATAGGCTGAACCGGCCCTGCATGCCGCCAAAACGCTTGGGCTGCAGAATGCGCAGGATGCCGGCATCGCGATATTCGGCGATGGTCTCGGCCGGCAGCATCCGCGCGGCGGTCGCAGCTGCCGCCCGCTCGGCGACCCGAGGGATCAGCGCCCGCGCGCGGTCCAGCAGCGCTTGCTCCCGATCCGGCAGGCAGCGGTCATCCGCGACGGAGAGAATTCGGGCACGTCCTGTCATACGCTACCTCGTCTCGACAGAGGCGCGATGCTAACCCACCCGCCACTTCGGCTCACTTGGTTTCCCAACACGGGCCTGCGGGCCGTGGCCGCTTAAGCGAACTCACCGCCGGGTACCGGCGTTTTCCTCTTACGAGCGGATCGAGGCGGAGACGAGATGTGTTGCCGTTGACGGAGGAGGAGAGGCTCAGGCTAGCGGCGCTCGCCTATGTGATCGACCTTCACGATGAGCTCACGCAAGAAAACGGCGCGCCGCCGCTCGGCACCCAGAACCAGGCGGTCGATTTCATCCTGGGCGACCCGGAATTGCGCCGGGCGCTGACCGACTGGGCTGCGGATGCGGAGATCGACGAAGCAACCTTGACGTTGCGGCGCCCGCCGCAAGACGCGCTTTATGCTCGCGTCCGCAGCTATCTCGAGCGTATCGGGGAGCGGCGGGTCTTCCCGACCGCGGAGCAGCTCCCGCGCTGAGCCCGAGGCTCGGCACGTTACGCCATCTTATCGCCGGAATCCGGGCGTATATCTTCTCATCTAACTGGGAGCACCAATCGGTCGAACTGGGCCCCGATCCCTCCCTGCTCGTTCCCTCAGACCCCGCATTCTTTTCCCTGACAAAAACCGAGAATCGACTTTAACTAACCGCTCTAAATATATGATCTTAATAAGTTATTGTTGTTCATTTGTGTCGGTTTGAGGCTGCGATTCTTTTTTTCTCCCTGCTCTCAGGGAAAACCCACGATCGGCCACGCCCCGTCGAGCTTGCGCGGATGGCGACCGCATGGGAGCATGAGCGATGACCTCGTTGCCGGAGCCGCGAGCGGGCCAGAAGAAGCTTGGGCTCGTCATCGACCTCGATATTTGTGTCGGCTGCCACGCCTGCGCCACCGCCTGCAAGGAGTGGAACACGAGCGGCTTCGCGGGGCCGCTGCCCGATTTCAACCCCTATGGTGCCGAACCCTGGGGAGTGTGGTTCAACCGCGTCCACTCGTTCGAGGAAGGCGAGGGAGAGGGGGCCCGAACC